>Ga0208105_1000649_pt1 | contig 11159 bp, 12 predicted proteins | sample CryBogCBE16Jul07_FD_184574 | JGI IMG/M metagenome (GOLD analysis project Ga0208105, IMG submission 184574) | Freshwater microbial communities from Crystal Bog, Wisconsin, USA - CBE16Jul07 (SPAdes) | ecosystem: Environmental > Aquatic > Freshwater > Lake | place: Crystal Bog, Wisconsin, USA... | reverse complement strand
TTTATATTAATGATCCGATTACGGCCAACGATTTCTCGTCGCTATATCCGTCGTCAATTATTAGCGAAAACATCAGTCATGATACGCTCATTTGGGTGAAGGATTATGAGAATGACGGGACCACATTCCGCGAACTCCGTGAAGGATCGGACCGTTACGATAATATTCCAGGTCAGCGATATGTGAACATTGAGTTTGATATTCTGCGACCGGATCCGGCCGATACCCGAAAACATCCGACAAAGATTCGTGATGGTCGTCGTATTGCGAGATATATTCAGACGCCGCAAGGAACTATTCCGAAGATTTTGGAGATGTTGCTGTCGTCCCGTAAAAAGTGTCGTAAGCAGGCGGAGAAGGAGACGGACGATTTCAAGAAGGCACTGTTGGATGCTCAGCAGTTGGCTTATAAATTGACAGCCAACTCGTTGTATGGTCAGTTAGGTTCGGCAACTTTCAAGGTCCGTCGTCAAGTGCTCGCCGCTTCAACTACTGCCTATGGTCGTAAGCAATTGATGTTTGCAAAATCGGTGATAGAGACGGTTTATGGCGGTGGAAGGGACCCCCGATGCGACGCTGAATGCGTCTACGGTGATACTGATTCTATCTTCTTACGATTTCGTCCCAAAGACCCAAAAACCGGCGAACCGCTCACGGGCGATGCGGCTCTCAAGGCGGCAAAGGACCTCACTATTGAATCGGGTAAGCTCGTTTCCAGTTGTCTCAAACCACCTCACGACTTTGAGTTTGATAAAATCTTCCGTACTTTCTGCCTGCTCAGCAAAAAACGATACGTCGGTGATATGAGCGAAGACGGACTCAATCCGGATGACTTCCATCGTAAGAGTATGGGTATTGTTATGAAACGCCGAGATAATGCTCCGATTGTGAAGTATGTGTATGGCGGCGTGATTGAACGCCTCCTAGATCCGACACGTCCTGTTGGAAGTTCAGGCGTGAAGGATGCGTTTGAGTTTGCACGAAACGCGGCTCAAGAACTTCTCGCAGGCAAATTTCCAATGACGAAGCTCATGATTACCAAGTCGTTGCGAGCCGATTATGCTAATCCGAATCGTATTGCGCATAAAGTTCTTGCGAATCGTATTGCGGAACGGGATCCAGGTAACAAGCCTTCTACGAGTGAGCGAATGTCGTTTGTGTACATTGAATCCAAGGCGACGCTACAAGGTGACCGTATTGAAACTCCGTCGTTCATCAAGGAGCACAATTTGAAACCGGATTATAAGCATTATATTACGAATCAGATTGCGAAACCGGTGTCGCAAGTGTTTGCGTTGGAATTGGCGAAGTTGCCAGGAGTCAAGAAGCACGATTTGGAGGCTTGTAATAATGCGCGCGATCCGGTTGCGGCACGAGAAAAGTTGGCGGAAGAACTGCTCTTTGGTTCCCTGTTGAAAGAGGAACAACTCGCCAGCAGTGGCCAGAAGTCTATTACGTCCATGTTTGCGAAAAAGTCCGCGAAGTAGATTAGAGACCGTCCATACGCAATGTCAACTACAAACGAGCCCGAAACACAACCAGGATTACAATGGAATTCAACGGTTGATAAGATGATGGCCGACTGGTGCGACCAAGCAAAATGTTTCAATTGGATGCATACCGAGGCTTTTTCACGTTATAGCAAAAGAGCGACAGCAATGACTATTACCGCCAATATTAGTATTTCGTTAAGTGGTATAGCGAATCTTATTATAGGCAGCACTGTCAATAATAACTTGACCACGTCTATGATTTTTGGATGTGTCTCAATAGGTATAGGTATTATAAACATGATACAGGAACAGTTCAATTGGCCAGCGTTGGCAAACGATTATAAACGTTCTGCTGAACGATGGGATGTGATTTCAAGAAAAATTCAGGAACAGTTGATGATTCCATATAGTGGTCGTAAGGACTGTGGTACTTTTTTGAAATATATTAAGCAGGATATTAACGACGCTTCGGATACCAATGCGTTGATTCCTGAAGACATTCGTGAAAAATGTGCCGACAAGTTTGGTAAAATCAAAGATTTTGATGTACCGGATATTTGCGGACAGGTTGAACATACAACGATTTATGTAGAATTGCCGACGATTCATCGCAACGACGATTCACTCACAACACCTTTGTTAGAAGATAAGGCCTAAATAACCGACACAGAATATAAATAACACCGAATATGTTCAATTGGTTCACTTCAAAACCGAACAGAAACGTAAAACTCACTTTGTCGCCAGATAAGAGTGGTATGAAATATGCGGGTTTTCATTCTGGTGAGGCATTGGTCTTAACCGGTATTCAAGGCGAAACGATTAGCGATCTTATGCAGCGATTTAATCAGTATCGCGGACCAGATGAGCAGATTGGCAGTCTTTTTACTAAAGATGGGGAGCATCTCTCTTTCATGACCGTGATTTATGAAGATATGACCGCCATTGTTCGTCATAAATAGATGCCATTTAAATAAATATCTATACTTTCCTATAAGAAGGTATTATGCCCTCTTTGAAAAGGTCAGCGAGTTCTTCAAAGAGATTGTCCGCAAAATCGGACGAATGGATTCTCAAAGATGCTATTGAGTTTCTATTTCAAATTAAAGCTGCGCAGTTCGCTATAAAGCACCCGGATTTCGTAGCACCATCGGCAGAAGAGTTCTTTTTTTACGTTACTCGCATTGAAGAGCCCAGCTCCAAAAAACGAGCTTGCCTCTCCAATCGTTTCAATTCGTTCTTATGTTTCCTAACACCTATGTTTCACGATACTCATACATGCTCTTCTATTATTTCATGTCTCACTATTGCGATTTACGCACTCACGTTGTACACGGCAACGGGGTCCTATTTGAAAGAGACGCCGGCAACCGCTGTGCTCAATCGTGCACTACAGACCCTAGACGCATCGGAAATCGCCGATTCTGTAAGAGACCCTCTGGCCAATTTTGTTGTATCATATATGTCGTATGTGCCGAGACAGGCTATTGACAAAATCGTAGGTGTTTCAAAGGAGTTTGTTAGACGAACTCTTGTAAAACTTCCAAATCATGTAAGAGCCATTATGCCGGCACTGAATTCGGCCGAAATCGGAACGGAAATATCTAGCGGGTTGGATAAAGTTTATGGATCGGCACCTTTTTTCTTACAATGGAAAGCACCGACGGCTGTTCTTCTGACAAGATGCGGTTTGGCACCCTGCCGTTCCATGTGCGACGAAATTGCGGACTTTATGGAAACGAAAAAAGAGGCAACCGCCAGCAACTCTACCACGGCTAACCAGGAATTTCTAGGATTTTAATCACTTCGCGCTTGATTAAGAATATTTGAAGTCCTACATTTGGACACCGACCGACAACAGCGGTCTCAAAGTATTCAATAAATCGCGAAATACCCCTTATTTCGTCACCATTTGGTTTGAGACCGAGTATTAAAGTTTTAAGGGCAGGAGCGAAGAAGGAACGCTCCTTGTACCATACGCGCCAGAACCGCTCAATGCGCTGATCTGATGCGTCACCCAATTCCTTCTCGTCTAGAATGATTTTAATCATTTCGCATGGTTGATAAGGGCTGAAATCAATGCTGCCGAGCGCAACATCTTCAAAAACGCTGCCATAATCCATTTTTGTTAGATATTCAGGTTACTAAAATTAGTATTGGGCTCAATTTTTATACCCGTACATCTGCGCGACAAACCGGACAATGGACGTTGCGTTCAAACCAAGGGTCAATACACTGAGAATGAAACATATGAGAACAATGTAGCCGTCGCCAGTCACTGTCAGGCCTCTCATCGTTTGTATGTTCTTGGCAAACGGCACAATTCACATCGGCATCAACGGAGGAATGCGAGATGATTGTAGAACCGGCGGCCAGCTGTTCGGCGGTAGGATGAACTATCACATCACTGAATATTAAATTAGTTAGATCACTAGCATTTGTATTAAAGTTGAAGCGCCAAGCAGCAAAAGGATTGGCACCCCAATCAATTCGTGTTGGGCTGATATCATCCATAGTATCAGAACGAATAGCCATTAAGTCTAACAGATTAGGTGATCTTCGGCGTCGTTGAGGAGCGGGAGGTTGTACTGGTGTATGCGGACGACGACGTACGACAGGTGTCGAAATCATTTCGGCCAAAGCGACTGCGGTAGGTGATTCGCCAGGTGTTATCGGCACATTAAGAGTGGGAGTTGCTGCAGAGGTATCGGCAGCTGCCATTCGTATTATGCTAGCAGCCGCCTCCGCTTCTCTATTAGCCAGATTAGCTGCCGCTCTCCAATGAAGGTAATCAACACGACGTTGATTCGCCTGATAAAGATTGTATAGATTCTGTTGGCGAACATATGTGTCGTGGAAGAGTGCGTCAACACGATGACGAAAGTAAGCGGCTAGTTCGTTTTCGCGAAACATCATATTATCGTACAACAATTCAGGCAAGAAATTATGAAGTTCGTCCAATGTTTGAAAGCCGTAGATTGTTTCATATCTTGTTGGATTAAATGTCATTTTATAAAATTAAGATTATCATGACTCGTTTTAATCGCATTGGTCATCAATTTTTCAAAAATCGTAAAAAATTGAAGAAATCTAAAGGCAACAGTGATTATGTAAGAAGAACTAAACCCGAACAGATGACAGAATTATCAACTACAATAGGATTGGCCAATTTGGGAAATACCTGTTTTCTTAATGTAGTTATTCAAGCATTGCGACTCTCACCTCCATTATGTATTATGCTTTTATCGGACGATATTAAGAAACGTAAAGGATCTAATAAAGAAGAATTATTGGATGCATTACAAAAACTTATATACGACTTTTGGAAATCACCATTGCCGGCAGGCAGCAAGCCAACGCTAATGCCACGTGCTTTTCATAATACGTTTCTGAAATCTATAAAAGATTCGGGTGACGATTGGCATAGTTTTGGACAACAGAGCGATGCGGCTGAAACTATTCAATATATTTTAGGCGGCGTCCATGATGCGACCTATAAGACTGTTACTATGAATATTTTAGGGGATGCACGAAATGACGAAGAGAAAGGGTATATTAGCGCAATAGAATCGTGGCGCGCATTCTTTGGCAAGGAATATTCGGCGATTGTGGAAAATTATCACGGCCAGACACAAACTGCGGTCATTTGTGAGAATTGCCAGGCGGTCTCTACACGTTACGAACCGTGGTTGATGTTGAAGGTGCCGATGCCCGGCGGAGAATTACCAAACCGTGTAGCCGTCAATGCGTCGCTTACCGATTGTTTGAATTTAGCGTTCGCCGACGACAGTTTAGACGACTATCATTGTGATAAATGTAATACAAATGGAAAAGCGATAATTCGTAATCGTATCTCAAAGCTTCCATATGTTATTATTCTCACTTTCAAGCGATTTACAAATACGATGAATAAGGTGTTAGGTAAGATTACTTGGGATGCGGACAAATTTGATTTTGGTCCATGGATGGCTTTTGGCGGCGACCCATTCAATCGTTATTACACGCCGCATATGTATGATACAACGGCGTTGATTGAACATCAAGGATCATTCCGCGGTGGACATTATCTGATGTACGCAAAACAGGAAAAGCAATGGTACGAATACGATGATAATGCGATTAAGAATGTACCCGGTGAAACCGCTATGGGTGCCGATACATATATTGCGTTTATGACTCGTAGGAATGTTGCCGCTTTCTTGGATGCACAGATGCGTCGTGTTATAATGGATTTGCGAGCAGGTGCGGCCGCTGAAGCGTAAAACAAAACATATTCATGGCATTAGATAGAGGGATGAACTTTAATCCATTAGCAACGGTGAGCTCTGTAGGAGCACCAAAATCTTTTTTGAACAGCGGTGCCAATGCGGGTAAAAATATTATGGGAAGTGTATCCAGTGCCTTTTCTAATGTTTGGATTATTGCGGCCATCGTAATTTTTGTAGCCGTTTTATGCTACGTTTATTACAAGAAAATTGGATATTACATTGATTTGGGTATTAAGAATGTAGGTCAAGTTATTAGTGGCCGTGAAACGGTGACGGCCGATTTTGGATCGGCGAATAATATGGGCGCACCTGGCGATTTGGTTGCCACACTCAAGCCAATCCATGACGAAGGCAATCCACCACACCCAAATTTACCAAGTCCTAACAATCGTCCATCCGGTATGCCTGGTGCACACGAAGGGCAGCCTGGAACCTTTCTATCGGGCGTTTTACCACACCCGAATTTCAGCACCGGCGGTAAGCAGGTATTCAACGTAAGTCGTAATATTTACACTTATCACGATGCAGCAGCCGTTTGTGCCGCCTTGGATTCCGAATTGGCTACCTATGACCAGGTGAAGGATGCGTACGATCAGGGTGCTGACTGGTGTAACTACGGATGGGTAAAGGGACAAATGGCGGTCTACCCCACACAGAAGTCTACATACGAAAAATTACAGAAGGGTCATCCACAATATCATAACGCCTGTGGTCGCCCAGGAATCAATGGAGGATATTTTGATAATCCCGAGTTGCTTTTTGGTGTTAACTGTTTTGGTGTTCGTCCTGCCAAGAATGCAGTGGATGAATTGAATAATAGTGATGTCGCTCTTCCACCAACAACCGATGAAATTGAATTTGAAAAGAAGGTACAGAAATTCCGTGACGAATTGGAAAACACTACTGTTCTTCCATTTAATAAGGATTCCTGGTCCGCTTAACACCTAACAATATGTATTATCATGGATAATCGTTATTGTTAACACTATCTAATCCCATGTATCGTAAGACGGTTCGTACTGTGCGGTATCTACAAATTCGCCGTCATCATCCTCTACTATCAACCCTTCATCTACTAATACTTCTACTTCACGACGAACATAGGTCGGTAGTAGATATTCTATTCCTTTTCGCCATCCTGGAATCTGGTCCTCCCATTCACGGACCGGCAATCGGCCCCAGAACGAATGCCAGTCTTTGAAACAGCGTTGAGTAATCCATTCTTGCCATATTTTTTCCATTTCGTTCGTCCAATTTTCGGGATACATATCGTTTGGATTTCGTCTACATAAGTTGGTATCGCTACACATTTTCATAGTACATAATGCGGCGCACATATTACGACGGAATCGTTTTTCTGGCACGCCTAAATTTAATCGTTTTCTTTTGAGCAAATCGATGAAATTGTCACATAATTCTAATATTGTTTCTGCAGGTGTTCCTTCATTATCTTTACCTTTAACGGTTTTGTGAAACCATTGTGTTATATTGTTGTGTATAATCTTTTGTTGTAATCTATTTATAATAGACACGTGTGATTCAGTAAATAATTTAAAATTCATGTTCCAACTCCCAACTCCCAACTACAAACTAGGGTAAATAAATAAGTTGTCTATATTACTAAACCGGAGTTATTTTGGAACCCGTTTCCGCGGTCGGTTTTGTTACTGTCTTTTTGAGATAGTCGGTCGTTTTAGACCCGCGGTGATTTTGTAGGAATTCTAGGATAGCTGCGGTTTCATCGCCGGCAGGGCGTTTTGAAAAATAGATATGTAGTTGTTCTTCTAGAAATGTCCAGGAGAGGGGAGTTGCCTGCGAGCGCGAGGCGCGTTGTAGAGTGGCACCGTTGATTTGGAGGACGGCGTTTTTCATGCCGGTTGCCTCTAGATTGCTGAGAATCTTGTTTTCGTATTGAGATCTCATAGAGCGTGCATTGGTGACCTGTTTATTTAGGGTTTCTGCGAGATTGTCAAAATGGACATAGTGCCGGACAGCCTCAACTAGTTCCTTATTTGCAGACATCTTAAATACATTATGTGTTTTTGTTAGAAGTTTTTGCCGAATTTTCTAGACTATGAGATAGTCTAAAAAATTTTATGAATTCTCGTCCACCATTCTCTTACGAGACCGGTTCCTGTAGGGCTCGAACCTACGACTTCACGGTTAACAGCCATGTGCTCTACCGACTGAGCTAAGGAACCAAGCAGACAATGAAAAAATCTCTTTGGTTACTTTTTTTTGCGGTTTTGCGTGTTTTTATGGGTTTTATCTTTTTCGTATTTAATTGGTTTTTATCTTTTTCGTATTTGTATGGGTTTTATCTTTTTCGTATTTTTATGTTATTGTATATATGACATTATAAGATTAATACAATTGCGAGGCAATTTAAGCCTTAATGTAATGGGGCTTGAGGTAGCGTTGGAGATTGAGGATTTTGAGTTCATCCTTTTCAGTGAGGGCGAGGAGCTTGCGGAGAGCGGCATCGGCGCGGATGACTTGTTTATCCATGAGGTTGTGGGTCTTGGCGTATGTGCAGACCTTTGTGGTGACTTCAGAGCGGGAGAGGGAGGAGCCTTTTGCGACGCCGAGAAATGTACAGAGGGCTTCAGAGATAGGAGTTGGCTTTGTGAAGACAGATTCCTTCTTTGGTGCACCTTCTACACCTTCAACTGGTGCTGCGCGACGACGACGTCCCTTTTGTGCCTTCTTGAGTTCACGAGGGATTTGCTTTTCTAACTTCTTCATGGTGGAGAAGACAGTTGCGAGAGATGTGCGGAGAGCATTGACTTGTTCAACGAGGGTGTTGAATTCCTTGACAATGTTGACTTCTTCAGCGGCAACGGCTGGGGCAGCGACTGCGGCATCAGCGACTGGTGCGGCAACGGCTGGTGTTTCTACAGCCTTGGCTGGTGCGGCAGCCTTGGCAGGGGCGGCAACTGCGGCAGGGGCAGCGACGGCTGGTGCGGCAGCGGCGGCTGCTGCGGCTTTTGTAGTCTTCTTAGAGGCGGAGGATTTGGTGGCGGTGGAGCTCATTTTGTTTATATGTCTGGCCGAGGAGTTTTTTATCTCTTTCAAACGCGGGGAATGCTTATCACGGTTAGAAATTTTTTGACCAATCAATTTTTATCATTTTAGAGGAAAACTTTTCAAACCGCTACCCCAGATTTTAATATTTTCCACTGGTAGAAAGATGGAAAATTCTTACTCACTGTGTAATAATATCAAATCTAAGCGTAATCCCAAGATTCGCTGTAGCAATATAGCGACCCATGGGGATTATTGCGGTATTCATTACAAAAACCCAAAGCCTTGGATACAGTTTAGTACACAGAAATCGCGATTCCAGGAGGAAAAATCGGCCGAAGTGACCGAGTTTATGCCGCCGATTGGAGATGCAGCTATAAAGATACAGCGATGGCTACAACAGGCAATTCGTCGCCATATGGCACGAACTCGCGGACCGGCATTCTATAATCGTCAAATATGCACTAATGACACCGATTTCTTCTCAACCGATCCAGTGGCCGATATTAGCGGAGCATTGTTTTTCTCGTATATAGACAAAAAACACGTATATGGATTTGATATACGTTCTATAGCGACGCTTATTGCCAATACATCGGCTCAAGCCGCGCCACAAAATCCGTTCACACGTGACCCCATACCATTGTCGGTAATACAGAAGGTAGAGCAAATCGTAAAAATATTAAAGGCTCATAGATATTCAACGGAATGGGAAAAACTCTCTCCAAGTTCTCCTATACAACAATATCGTATGAAAATCGTAGATTTGTTTCAGGCTATAGATGAATTGAATTATTATTCATCGCCGGACTGGTTCCTGAATATGACATTGGCCGATCATTGCCGATTTTATAGAAATCTATATGCTATATGGAACTATAGGGCTAATTTATCTTCATTCCAAAAAATGCAGATAGTTCCAAATATACAGCAGCAGCCGCTTTTCAAACACTCGCCGTATGCTATATCTACATATCCTTTGGAGCGCCTACAAAAGTTGAATATGGGTATAATAAGGACGTTAATTACGGCGGCGGAAGATAAGAACGACCGTATATTGGGTGCGATGTATGTAATGACAGCACTTACTCTTGTTAGTATTCCAGCACGTATAGCGTATCCATGGTTATATGAAAGCGTATCAGGGGACGAAAGACTAGAACATGTACCGTCTCCAATAATACATATGCCTGAGTGGAACAGAAATGTAGACTTAGCACCACTGCGGAATATGCCTCCTTTGTCACTGGATTAGGCAGAATTCGGAAAAAATTTTCCCCAAAAATGATAAAAATTGATAGACCTTTTTTATCCTTTTCGGGATGTCATTCCCTCTTTGTTGTACTGTAGCTAAACTAAAAGTAAAACAAATCGCATAAAATGTCTGTCGTAACCGCTTCCACTTTCTCTGCCGCAAATCTCAAGATTGATTCTACCAAGAAGCAACTTGATAGCTCTCCTGCCGCCATTGTATATCTCAACTACAATGGTGGAAGACTCCGCGTCCAAACTCCTCGTTTGACCGTTCCATTCAACGCCGGTGACTTCCAAGGCAACGGTAAATTCAAAGTCAATCTTGACTTGAAGAACCGCACAACCGACCCAAAGGTCAAAGCATACTATGATATGCTCTCTGCCATTGATAAGGCAGTCGTCCAACAAGGTGTCAAGAGTTCCGCCAACTGGTTGGGCTTGAAGGGTGTTGGTGAAGAAACCATCAACGCTCTCTACACCAAATCTGTCCGTGTCAGCAAGGACAAGAATGGCAAGGATCGCGAACCAATCCAATCCATCGCCATCAAGAAGAACTACAAGACCGGTGAATTTGACACCGCTCTCTACGACAACCAAAATCGCAAGATTGAAGGCAAGAACCCATTGGAAGTTCTCCGTCGTGGTGCCCAAGTCACTTGTATCCTTGATGCAACCAGCATCTGGGTTGCTGGTGGAAAATTCGGAATCAGCTGGAAACTCGTCCAAGTCCGCGTTGATGTAGATGCCGAAAACGGTGATGCTGAACCAGCATTCGTAGACGAAGCAGTTGACGGAGAAGAATCCGCTCCTACTGAAAATCTCATGGTCCAAGATGATTCCGCTGAAGCTGAAGAAGAACAACAAGAAGAAGAAGAAGAGGAAGAAGAAGTTGTTGAACCAGTTCCTGCTCCAGCACCAGCCCCAGCACCTGCCGCTAAGAAGACTGCTGTTAAGAAGGTCACCAAATAAGCACGCTTCCAATGTATAACTATTTATTAGAACTAAAACACAAAAACAAATAAAAATTTGAGATTCACCATTAAGTTATGCCATTAAGTTATTAGAACTAAAACACAAAAAAATAAAAATCTAATATTATTATATAATGGAACAAGCACCT
>Ga0208105_1000648_pt1 | contig 11175 bp, 7 predicted proteins | sample CryBogCBE16Jul07_FD_184574 | JGI IMG/M metagenome (GOLD analysis project Ga0208105, IMG submission 184574) | Freshwater microbial communities from Crystal Bog, Wisconsin, USA - CBE16Jul07 (SPAdes) | ecosystem: Environmental > Aquatic > Freshwater > Lake | place: Crystal Bog, Wisconsin, USA... | reverse complement strand
CATTATTAAATTTTTATAATTAATTTAAATTTATACTTTCAAAATATGTAGAAATATAATTCCATCTAAATTGAATAAGTTTTATTAAAATAATTAACACATAAATTAAATATTATTATAAATATATATATTAATTGATGATACCATATATATCATAACTCATTTCAGATATCTAACCAGTCGTTTAATACAAATATAATAATATCCAACTAAATTAATTTTGATGAGCAGTTAATGACAGATTAGACATGAGCTGTCGCGTTAGAAACGTAAATTAACTTCTGCCGCCCACGCAGATCCGTATATGAAGAATTACCATTTTGGACTCCTAAATCATATATTCTACTTAAAATCCCTTCTATATATTGCACTTAAAATCGCTTCTCTACATAAGGTTTATATTCTGAGGCTGAGGAACAAACCGGTCAACAATTCGGCTAAACCTGTTCCAAGAGGGTTTGTGACGTTGCATTAGCTGTGGCCAAAGTCGATGGACGCTACCCTAAGATGTTGGCTCAGTTCGCAAAAGTAGAGTAACGGTCCGGACAGTACCATCTTGTAATGTAATGACCTCTTTCTCAGGATACTTCTATTAGTTCGTCGTCTTGCGCAAATGCGCTGGGGCGACATTCCACCGATGGCCATCATCGGTGAACAAACTGACGGTTTTCTTGTTTAGCCGCATAATCGTGCCGTGCTTGACTGTGCCATCCTGTGCCATGAAGTTGACTCTGTCGCCCTCAGCAAACCGTGACAGTTGCAACGTACTTTTGGCCTGAGCCAAAAGATTCAATCGTTCGACCACCATCCGATTTAAATAAATCAGCTCTTCTTCGCTCATGTGGCGCAAAGCTTGGACAAACAGTTCACGATCGAGGATAGTCTGACTCGTGCTCATATAGCACCATTACTTGTACTGACTAAGTTGGAATGGCCAGATTCCATGGTGACAGATAGCGTATCCTATTGTCGGGATAATCGGCAATGTTGGAAAGCATATATCTGAGGTTTGTTTCTGGATTCAGACCCTTTAGTTTAACCGTACCGAGCAAGCTATACATGGTAGCCGCAGGCCCGCCGCCTGGATCTGATCCTAGAAACAGATAATTTTTTCTGCCCAGAGCAACGATACACAACGCTCGTTCGGCGGCTGCAGTTTGCGTATTCCGCTCAAACTGGACACTCAGTCCACCGCAAACTGATCGGCGATCCCTCGGCAAACTGGACAGCTATTACGGCGCAATCTGATCACTTCGGAGCGAAGCGACGAGGGGTTAATAGTCTTTTTGTCAATGGCCATTAATTTTGACCCACTTTTGGCCAACTAAATTGACCCACCCCTCTAAGTTACATTTGATGTTTTTTGCTTTAATCGATAACTCTCTCCTCCGGTAAGCGATAACTGTGCACCGTTAAGCGCACTCAGCTACTCTTCTTTTTTTCGCATTTGATCAATCATGTGCAGCACTGAACGCTTCGGATTCTGTGCAAATAATTCTTTCCACCGCCTTGGCGTGAGCTCATCCATTTGTAGCGGTGGATGATTTTTAACCCGTTGCAGCACGTCGACAAAGTATTCATAGGGGTCGATATCGTGCAGCCTACAAGTGGTGATCAGACTTTGTACAACTCCAACATGCTCAGCACCTGCTTCGGTCCAACAAAACAACCAATTTTTTCGACCCATCGGAATAGCGCGTAAAGCGCGCTCAAGATGATTAGTGTCGATCGGCACTTCTGGATCATTGAGATACGCCTCAAGACCCTCACGCCGTTCGTGCGTATACGCAAGCGCTTTAGTCAGCGGGCTGCTGGGCAATAACCCCTGTGAATCGAACTGCTTTTGCACCCAGGTGAAGAATTTATTGACCAGCGGCTTGGCCTCGCGCTGCCTGACGGCTTTCTTCGCGTCGCCTGTTAAAGCTTGCTCGCGTAGGCGTGCCTCGATCACATAGAGCTCACCGATCATGTCGAGTGCCCGTTTCGCACGCTCGGGCTCAATGTCTTGCGAGTCAAAGAACTTTCTGCGTGTATGTGCCCAGCACTGTGCGTGGATCAGCCCCACCTTCTTGGCATATTGTTTGTAAGCTGCATCCGTCGGTGAGTAATACCGCACCATCTGGCGGGCTCAAACCAAGTGCATGCTCGACATTCTTGGCTGACCGATCGGGATAGAACTTGAAGCAAATCTCGTCGAGCTCACCATAAATAGGCCAGAAGTACGCCGCCTTCATTTTGCCTGGGCTGGCTACCCCCGCTTTGATCGGTGTTTCGTCCATGCACTTCACCCGACTCCTGCGTACCGAGTCGAACTGCGCCTCGAAGATTGGAATCAGCGCGTCAATCGTTTGCTGCATGAGTTGCGTCAACCACGGGCGACTTAACTTAAAGCCTTGATCAGCCAGTTTGCGATGTATACGATAAAGCGGTTGGTGGTAGGCGAACTTATCAACGACAACCCCTGCCAAGAAACTCACATCAGCGCGACTGCCTTTGATGACGCCAACGGGTGCGGGGATGCTCACAAGTTGGCCCGTCTCGCGCAGTTTGAGCACGGGGCGTACGTACTTTGTCACCACGTAGCTGCCTGGGCGCTGTGCGAGACGGTATGTGACCTTCTCGCTGATGATCTCGAACGCGTCTTCGTTTAAACCCGTTGCGCTGACAGGATCAAGATAAATAGTTTCAACAGGGACTTTGCTCTCATCAAAAAACAAAGAGGACTCATCGTTAATTGATTCATCCTTGGGCTTGGCAATACGAACATGCTCGCCCACGCGACTCTGTTTGCCTGCGGCCTGTGTGGGGTTGGCTGCGAACTCTTCGCCTAAGCTTGATTGACTCTCGGTCGAGACAGCCAAGCGACGCTCACTTTTTTGACCAAAGATCTGACGCTTGAACCATTCGATTTGGTGGCGCAGTTGAGCATTCTCACTGCTCTGATCGTTGACCAACTTTGCAATTTTCTCGAGCGACAATGCAGCCACATCAGTAGCTGAAACAGTGCGTGGTTGAGTATTCGTTTGCATGGCTAACATTTTACTGTGAGCCGCATATTTATTGATTTTTTTCTACATCCACTGCTTCAGTTTCTACCCCCGTTGTTGCTCTGAAGTAACGTTTTTTGATGCGCTTAATTTCTATGCCTTCGAGCAACAATTTTAAACTCGTCCAATCCATCTCACGGGTGTGAACGGTGCTCCAATCGCTAATCAAGCGCCCCTCTTCTAGGCGCTTAGACCAGATGCAAAAGCCACTGCGATCCCAATACATGACCTTCATCTGCGTGGCACGCCGCTTGATAAAGGCAAACAAGTGACCACTCATCGGGTCTTTGCCCATCACGTTTCGAATCCTGGCATACAGTCCATCGTAAGACAGGCGCATGTTCACGGGTTCGCCGTACACAAAGATTCGAACTTGCCCTTCGGGAAAAAACATCAGTGCCTCGTCAACGTAAGCACCACACCCGCACCCAGCTCAATGCGCAACTCAATGCCTGCGGATAAAGCGCGATCGGTAGACTTCGCTGCAGCGCTTGGCTCAGTTGCTACAAAAGATTGGATCGAACCAGCATCGATGAACCTCGCGCCCGAAGAGTCAGCAGTCAGTACACTCATCAGACCCAACTCCTTTAAACGCTGGCGTCGGTTGTAAAAAGTAGCTACATTTAGTTGTTGCTCAAGACAAAACTGGCGTGCGTTCAGACCGCTGTTGACGAACTGCTGTTGTTCTTGCAGCCAGGCTCGTTGGCGAGAGTTTAAAGATGGGATCGTATCGTTTGCTTGCATTGTCATCTCCTGTGTTTGTTGACAGAAGAATTTTGCGCTTTATGAAATTGAATTTCTAGAACGGCGTAGAGTTATCGCTTACGCTCACGTCGTGGTCTGCTTCATGGCCCTGATGATGGGAAAGTATCTGGAAATCAAAACCTGTCAGTCCATCAAACAGGTCAGGGATCAACTATGGAAGGTGCATGAGGCGCATTTGCGTGATGAGTACACAGGAAAAGTGCACGTCTTGCGTACTAACACCGCAGATTGGGCCGACACGCCCATCGGAAAATTGCTAAATGCTGAGTTTACGCACTAAATGGCAGAAGTCAGGACACTTTACCGACATATTATCTCTTCAATTCAAAATTTATTTCCACTTTAACCCACTGATTAACTATGGCTCCACCCCGAACAGCAGGACTATATGTCCATTTTTTTGTAGTTTTTATTGCTGATTCATCAAGGTCTTCGAAGCCACTTGAATTGACTACTTCTACAAGATCTACTGAACCATCACCCACTACCCGTAACCTAAGCACTACCTTACCCTCCCTTCTTTCACGGTAAGCTTCACGAGGGTATGGCGGTTTGCTATTACTCAAAGGTTTGGGGCCATGATCGGTTCCCATCATATTAGATAGAGAACTCTGCGGATTCTTTTCAAACATATTAGATGTAGCTAATTCACTCTGATTCAGTCTGGCAGCAGCATCCTGAGTATTCCTTTGAATTGACTTGGCTCCATTTGCTAACTCAGGGCCTACCTGTTGTATTTGTTTATTAGTCACTTTCTGAGAGACATTAGGAACAGTTATTTTTTGTTTAGAAATTACCGCCACGTCCTTAATTTTAGAAGAGGTTGGCGTTTGGACCACCGCCTCACTGTTCTCTTTCACGAATTGATTGTCTGCGTGTTTACTCGTTTCGGATAAGTTTTGCACATTACCCGGTAAAGCAGGCTCAATAACTGGTGCAACGGGCTCGATAACCGGTGCAACGGGCTCGATAACCGGTGCAACGGGCTCGATAACAGGCGCTGCGGGCTCGATAACCGGTGCAACGGGCTCGATAACTGGCGCTGCGGGCTCGATAACCGGCGCTGCGGGCTCGATAACCGGCGCTGCGGGCTTCCTAACAGACTCTAATCTGGTCGTTTCTTGTGTTGTTAATGCTAGAGGTTTTTCTTTGATCTCATTATCGTTCACCGAGTTTGGCGGTAACGCAGAATTATTCTCCTGAAAAGTTAACGCTTCATTTTCAGTCTCACTACCCCATGCAACTAAATCTAAAAAAACGGTTGGTGACGTTACTGTTTTATATTTCAGTTCCGCTAACCAACAAATAATAAATATGTGTAGAACAACTGAAATAAATACAAAACGATTAAACATAGTCCTCTTCAGAGCTACTTTCCGATAATAGTTACCGTTTAGCAACTCGAAGGACTGAAGCTCGTTAGTTGACAGCGCGATGATCTCTCTTGTAACAGGCTCTTTTTTATTAATCACATCAATACTCGCGTATATCTTCGCCGCAAGACATGAACATATAATTAAATTTACTCATTACTTGGAACAAGTTTCATCACGCGCATTACAAATCACTTTTTTCATTTCAATTTGATCATCATTAACACTAATTTCTTGATCGTTTTGTTGAACAGTGACTGTCGCTTTAGCTGGTTGTTTAGTTAAACTAAAATTAGTCCTTTCGATAGTTTCGATAATGACAGATTTCATTAAATTAGCAGCGCCACCATACTGATAGTTCGGCACTGGAGCCGATACTACGGGTATTACTAATGTTGGATTATTGATTATTGCTGGAACTAATCCAGATTCTACAGTTTGATTGATCACTGGAGGAGGCGCTATTACGTTACTCGATAGAGAAGGTAAAAGTCGAGGTATAACCGTCAAAGTCCCTTGCCCAAGATTTTGTCCACTTAAATACGTTGCGCCTAAAGGTTGACTAGGGGCAAGTGAACTATAAGGAGCAAGAGGTGAGCGTTTATCTTGAATCCCCGTTACGGTAACAAGACTTGCTAATCTAGTCTCACCACCCACAATACCATTGATATCGATATGAGGTGTTTGATCGCCATTAATCGAAATAGCTTTCAGAATGAGGGTGTGTGTATTGAATGAAACATCATCAATCCTGCCGTTGATAATAACGGCAGGATCTTCAGACAATAGTGTTCTGGTCAAGCCATTTGACCCATTGTCACCCACCAACAGCGCGCCATTGTACGTCTGAACACCAAAAGTAGAAATATCAGCCTGCAACAAAATCTTACCCGCTGTAGCGGTAAAGTTTGTAATACTTGGGGCAATTAGACCGCTTGCATAATCACCATAAGTAGCATAATGAGTACCCACATCGCCTGAGAAAGTAATCATACTATCAGAGCCGGCAGTCAGATTAAGAGTGGTCTGAATTCCTGATATTGTTCCATTGTAAGTCTGAGAACCAACTGTGGTGATATCACTCGTCAGTGTGACAGGACCATTCACAATTAGGCTAGCTAACTTTATTCCTGGTAGCTGAGCAAACGCACCATTTGAAGAGTTAATCACTCCAGCACCTAAGGCATTAACGCTACCCGCGATCAGGGTTGCCCCTGACCCGATGGATATCGCCCCAGTAAATGTATTAACACCAGTCAACGTTACGGGTCCACGCCCTGTCAAGCTGATTGAACCTTTATTTAATCCATAATCCTGAATGTTATTTGCAAATGACACCGCTTGCGCACTTGTAAAACTCAGTACCCCGCCATTACTAATGCTGGCAGTAGGAGTTTGGATAGCAAGTGGGTTGTTCATCGTTTCGTTATCATAAATAACTAATTTCCCATTCGGAATAATGACTTGTGCTACGTTATTAAGTGTAGGAATAGCACCATTTTCCCAGTTTGACGCGACCGACCAGTTACCCCCTGAGTTCCCGACATAAGTGACAGATGCAAGTTGGTTTATTGTTCCTAAAACAGAAACTCCTGAGGCCGACAAAGAATAATTAGTTGCATCTACTCCTGTGATCAAAACAGACGAAAGTGCAATCTGCTTATTAACACCAGCATTGGCATCGGAAAATACCCCCAAACCGTTTAATGTCACAATATCTCCAACTTTAATGCTTGAAGATACCGCTGGTTGAGTTAAGATGGTGATATTTTTATTACCATCATATACTTTAGATATTCCTGATGTGCTTAGAGTATTCAATACCATAGGACTTACATTTAAACCACCTGTCAATACAATTTTATTATTAAAATTGTTACTAACAATTTCAGCATTTGAATAGTCTAACTGATATGATCCCGCTTTAATATTTCCTGATGAACTGGTAATTATTCCATTTACAGAATTTATTTGTGCAACAGGAATAATAGAAAATTTCGCACTACCACCAGCACCGTCATTAATACTGACAAAATTACCATTAACAATAGGTGATAAATTATGTAATAACACTTGTCCTGAAGAACAATCAGAAACAGAACAAGTCATATAACTGGCATTAACAGAATATACAGGGTCACTACCATAAACAGATGTCGCATTAGAAATAACAACTGATAAAGTATTAGCCGGAACAATTGTGAAATTACCCGATTTATAAATAATATTATAGTTTCCATTAACTGCCGTTAATCCGCTTGGTGTTAATGCATATACACCAGCAGTTTGATTGGTTGGTGAACTTCTACTAATAGTTAAAGTTCCAGTGATAGCATTAGCCATACTATCTCCTCCAACAAAAAGACTATTTGAAACTCCTGCATATCCAGGACGATCTAGTTGAGTAACAAATTTCTGATCAGAGTTTGCAGAAATAGTCAAATCCACTGGGTTAATTATCACTTTATTTTGCGTTGGTCCATCAAGTGCAGAATAGTTACTATTTATAACGTAATTTGTGAGGTTTGCAGTGCCTGTTGCTGCCCCAGGGGGAATGGAAGTTATAAAATTCGAACCATTTGATGAAACATTTTTACTATTCGCTTGAACAAAATATAAGTTAGTTAATGTTTCATTATTTACTAATCCATTAGTAGAAATAGAAGTTGGCACAATAACATTACTTGCATTATAGTTTGCATTAATAGACAAGCCAAGCTGAGCTGGATTTATAGTGGCTGTATTAATAGTATTTCCATTCAAAGAATTATACGTAGCATTTAATTTATAGTTAGACAACTCCACATTTCCAGAGTACAAATTAATTGATGAAATATAGTTTATTCCATTATTATTAACATCTTTATACTGCGTTGAAACAGTTGAAACAGTTGAAATAGTATCACTTCTTAACAAACCATTTGTAGAAAACGATTGAACTTGTAAGCTATACGTTCCAGAATACGTTCCGGTTACAGTTAACCCTAATGGAGCAGGAGTTAAAGTTACATTATTACTATTTACAGAACTTATATTACCGTTATATAAATAATTTATTAAATAATTAGATAATTTAGCAGTTCCAGTACTTGATATTATTGATGAAATGTAATTATTGTTATTTCCAGATACATTTTTATTAGCAACTATAGCACTAGTAATAGATAAACTTTCGTTATTTACAAGACCTGTTGCTACTAAAGATGATGGGCTAATTGTTGTTCCACCAGAATAAGTAGCGACAACCGAAACGCCAAGATTAGCTGGATTTATAGTACCAATATTTCCAGTTGCCTCACCATTAGAACTGACCGTGTATCCATAAACAGGAAGTGCTCCATTAAATGCACTTGAAATGCCTATTCCTGAGGCAGTTATAAATTTAGCAGAACCAACATCTGGTGTTGAGTAATTAACTGATTGAGCCAATCCTATAGTAACAACATCACCATTTATGCCAGCACTGTGTGCATAATTTTCTAATGATAACTGTGCAACAGTTAATCCATCATATGTTTTTGATGTCGTTCCAATAAGATTGACATTAATTTGAGGTGCAATACTGTATAGCATTCCATTTCCGGAACCGAGAACTGATGTTGTTCCATATGTTGCTGCATATTGAACATAATTATTTATTAAATTACCTTTAATATCACCTAATGTGGAATCAAAAGGATTCAAATTATTGCTCCAAACTCTCCATACGTTTCCTGTACCTACTACGCTAAGAGCTTCGGAACCAGCATAATTTAAAAATTGACTTGTTACCAACTCCACATTACCTCCAGAAGCACTAATCTGACTACCTGAGATAATTTTAATGGGGTTTGTATTCACAATAAGGATCGAACCTGAACTTGCTATTCCAGAATAAGTGTTATCTAACAACTTAATCGAATTGATAGTTAATAATACCGAGTCAGATATTGAGAGAGACCCAACAGATTGAGATGATGCCAACATACTAATTTTATTATTTGAGTTACTAAGTGTTATGGGCTTATTACCAACTAGAACCAGACCATAGCCATAGTCATTTATTACCCCATTAATTACTAATGATCCTGCTGTAGAACCAATTACACTAAGCGAATTTAAATTTATATTACCGTTATAAGTTGCAACTGTTGAAGCATTATTAATCAATACACCAGAACCATTAATTCCTGAACCACTAATATTCAGCGGATTTTGAATAGTTTGTCCATTCAAGTCAATTCCTGCATTAGCCGCAACCACTACAACACCATTGGCTGCGCCATATGCAGTTGTGCTCATTGCTCTTATTACGCCACCAGAAATACTTGTACCTCCAGTATACGTATTAGCACCGGAAAGGGTCAAAACTCCATTTTCTGACGAATTACCAAGATATGATGTTTCTGTATTATAGAAGAGACTCATTATTCCAGATATCGTACCTGTGATTTGAGTAAGTTGTGATTTTGAATTTATTGTTAATGATTCAAGACCCGACACTCCGCCACCAATAGTTACTCTACCTGTTCCGTTAGAAACTTTCAGTCCTATTGAATTAATTAAAGAACCCACATTTGTTACTAATAAAATATCACCATTATTTTGCGAGTTAAGTACTGTATTCATTCCAATTAGAACTGAGCTGTTATATATTTGCGATCCAGTTGTATTAATTGAAGCAGAATTTATATTTATTGAGTTACCTAATAGAACATTGGCATTTAAACTTGATAATGGGGCCGCTACACCAACTGCACCATTAAACGTTATATCACCGCCTAAAGCGTGCATTATTAAATCGTGTGCCCCATTCAAGCCAACCACTCCATTGATTGTTGATCCAAAAGTGATGGAGCCTCTCGTAGACGTTAATTCTGTATTTGCTGAAACGGTCACAGCACCTTTAAATATCTGATTACCTGATGTCAATAATGCACCTGCTAATACTGCAGTACCATTTACCGTTAAGCTTGAGCGCGCTATTGGTGAAGTGTTTGTTACTGGATCACCTACACTCATGACAAAATCATCTACTGTTAAATCAGTTTGAAGATCCAAGGTTCCAACTGAAGAGATGGTCAGCGTCCCTTTTATAACGCTAGGAGTTCCACCAGGATTATTAGAAATCCGAAGTGTACCTACTCCAATCATCATATTTCCATTGTATTCAGAAGCTCCCGCTATAGACAAAGCGGAGGTTGTACTATTCTGAATTAAAGTTACTCCAGAAGATATCGTTGAAGATATTTGAACACTACCCGTACCAGATCCGCTATTAATAACAGAACCTGTATTTTTTATATCATTATTATTTAATGTTATTGCGTTATCTAAAATAGTATTATTTATTAAATTCAAATTACCTATACCAACAATTCCACCAGACAATACAATAAATCCAGAATTACTAATTATATTAGTTCCTGACATATTAACATTAAGTTCTCCATTTATATTAATGTATGAACTTGCGCTATTTTGTAAAATAGCTTTTACATTAGAGCCTACTTTGCTACTAATAACAACAGATCCTATACCTGAACTAATATTAGTAATCTTACCTGAGTTATTAATCTGGTTATTAGAAAATATCAAATCCACACCGTCTGAATTATTAATTATCAGATCGTTGTTACCTGTGACGCCTCCTGTAAATATTGTCGAACCACTTGCACCACTATTTCCAATCGTCAGCAGACCTGGCGTGCTAGAAGCAAGTATTAATGGATTGGTATATGTCAAATTTGTCGTCGCAATTAAAAGTGTCGCATTACTCGAATTTATACCATTAGTACCAAGTGTGATTGAGCTTGTACCAAATGCACTGGCAGTATTTCCTGCGCCTATCAACACGCCTGCACCCACTGTTGTGCCACCTGAATATGTGTTTGCACCCGTGAGCGTGGTCGCGCCCGTGCCAGACTGCGTGAGGCTGCCCGTGCCGCTGATGGCGTTAGACACGGTGAGCGCATCGCTGCGGTTAAACACCAGTGCGCCGTTATCAGTCA
>Ga0208105_1000646_pt1 | contig 11186 bp, 10 predicted proteins | sample CryBogCBE16Jul07_FD_184574 | JGI IMG/M metagenome (GOLD analysis project Ga0208105, IMG submission 184574) | Freshwater microbial communities from Crystal Bog, Wisconsin, USA - CBE16Jul07 (SPAdes) | ecosystem: Environmental > Aquatic > Freshwater > Lake | place: Crystal Bog, Wisconsin, USA... | reverse complement strand
GGGCAGTAGCACAACGACTACAGCCGCTTCGCTTGCTTCTCGCAGACCACCCCATGGCGCCCCCAAATTAATGGCCACATCTTTATTTAAAACGCTCTATTTTTTCGGCTTTTTTGGAAGGAGACTCTTGGACTCGATGTCCTTGCGGATCAGGTTTTCCAGATAATTGGAAAAGGAGCGGTTTTCCTGGAGGGCTGCCTCCACGGCCAAGGCTTTGATCTCGGGATGGATCCGGAATCCCGTCAGGATTTTGGTTTCCGATTTCTTTTTCACGGCCACTTTCTTCATTGGGTTTGTTTAAGTGATTTCCGAGGGATCGTAAACAATGGGATGCCAAAAAGTTACAAAGATACGTGAAAGCGATATCTGTTTGAAAAACAAAAGTTAACGATCAATGTAATGGGAGGTATACTTTTTTGAAATCAGCATCCCATACTTCCGAACCCGTCTCGGAAGCCGCCTATTTTTCGCCGTTTGCCCGCGGCATCAGGAGCCCTCTCGCCTCAACGTCTTTCCGGATGAGGTTCTCGATGTAATTGGAGAGGGAGCGATTCTCCTGAGCAGCGGCCTGCACGGCAAGAACCTTGAGACGGGGGTCGAGTCGGAACCCCGTTAAGATTTTTGTCACCCGCTTCTTCATCACACGAAACTAAGAGTTTCTGTTGTAAAACGCAAACAACACTCGGTGAGAAACTTGCAAAATAATTGAAAAGGAAATACGAATGGTTAACTGAAAAGAATACAATGAATATTCAAACGCACCTTGATCCCGATATTTTGGAAGCGGCCAAAATGGCTGCGGACGCGGAAGGGGTCACGCTTTCCGAGTATCTCAGGAAGCTGTTGCGCGAGGATATGGAGGCTAGGAGTCCCGCAAAGCGCGAGGCAGGGGAGGAGGATGGTCAGGATTCCTAAATCCTGATAGAAGCCGAGATCGCTTCTCTCTCCATTTGCAAGATAGAACCCTCTCCTGTAGTCAGTTGGCACGAGCATGCATGTACGATTGACCAAAGACTTCGCCTTCGAAGCTGCCCAGACCCTTCCCAACGTCCCCCCAGGCCACAAGTGCAGCCGGATGCACGGCCACAGCTTCAAGGTTGAGATCTCCGTCGAGGGAGAGACCGATCCGGTGACGGGCTGGCTCTACGACCATTCGCGCATCAGCCGCGCCATGGATCCCCTGCTCGAGAAGCTTGATCACTCCTACCTGAACGAGATTGAGGGACTGGAGAACCCGACCATCGAGAACATGTGCCGGTGGCTCTGGGAGCGTCTTGCTCCGCTGCTCCCCGGGTTAGCCGAGATTGTCCTCCACGAGACCCCCTCCGCCCGCTGCAGTTATCGCGGGAAGTAATTCCGCGTGACCGGCCGGATTTTTCGAAATCTCACCAGCGCGTTGTTGGGCACGCTGTTGCTGTGGGGATGCGGAGAAACGCATCTTCCTGAAGGAAGATCGCCGAGGCTGCAGACCCTGCCCCTGACGCGGGGTGAGTTTCCCGTGAGGATCTACGAAGCGGAGGGTGCTGCCCGTGGGGTCATTGTCTTCGGATCGGGGGACGGGGGATGGAAGTCTTTCGAGGATCGTTCCTGTGTGGCCCTTGCGCGTGCGGGATGGCGTGTGGTGGGATGGGATTGCCGGGAGTATGCCGACCCGAAGCTCGGCCCCTACGGCCGCGATACTCTGGAGCGGGATCTCGACGTGATGGCGCGGCAGGCAGTACCCGGTGGTGTGCTTCTCTATGCGGGCTATTCGACGGGTGCTGAGCAGGCCGTGGCCGCAGCCGCCCGGTCGGCTTCAGGGAAAGGGGATTTTCCTCGGCCCTCGGGACTTCTCCTGATAGCACCCGGTTCGCGGGGAAGATGCGGAATCACATTTTCCGATCTGATGGGACTTACCCCGCGTGGCCCCGGCAGTTTTTCCCTCGCCGAACTGGCTCCCGAATTGGGAACCGTTCCCGTGGTTCAGATCCACGGGACACTCGACCCGCTTGATTCCACAGCCTGGTTGGTGTCGCTTCAGGGAAAGCACCGGCTCATCACCTTTCCGGGGACGGGACATTTTTTCGGTGATGCGGATGCCGTGTTTCTGAATGCGCTGATTAACGGGGCCGTGTGGCTTTCCCCTACATTCCGACCCAGGTCATGAGAATTCGCTTCACGCTCCGCCATGTCCTTTCCTGGATTCTCTTCCTTTCGGGGATGGCCAACATCGTCGAGGCGATCATCCCGAAAACACAGGCGGTCGCGGACTGGATGGAGCAGTGGGTGCCGCTGGAGGTGTCGCAGGGAAGCCGAGTGCTGATCCTTCTCTTCGGTCTGGTCCAGGTGATCGTCAGCCGGGGAATCTTCCGAGGAAAAAAGACCGCCTGGGGTGTTGCCACCGCGGCGATGGGGCTGACGGTCTTGTTTCATCTCGGACGGGCATGGGATTGGCCACACGCCACATGGTCCCTGCTGCTCTTTGCCGTGCTGCTGCGACAGCGCCGGAACTTCACCGCCTCCTCGGACGCCGCCTCGGCGCGCTGGGGATTCTTGATCGGTGGAAGTTCCATGGCCGCCCTGCTCGTCTATGCGTATTCGACGGTCTGGCATTACGCACCGCAGGCAAGGCTCAAGAGGGAGTCTGTCGTAGTTGCCAGGGCCTCGGCGGGGCTGGTTCTCTTCCAGAATCTTGCCGCGGAGGGACACCACTCGAGGCATGCCCGCCGAGCCTTCGAGGGGGTGCAGGCCGCCTCGCTCACGGTGATGATGACCACGCTCCTGCTGGTGCTTCGCCCCGTACTAGGACGGCGCGTTCCACGTGATGCCGGACACCGCGACAGGGTTGGCCGTCTCATCGGTGAGCATGGTCGCGATCCGATGGACTGCTTCGCCCTGATGGAGGATAAGCGCTGGTTTTTTCATCACGGAGCGGATGGAGGGGAGAGTGTCGTGGCCTATGGTCTCTGGAGGAATGTCGCCGTGGCGCTCGCGGGGCCGATCGGCTCGATGGAACGGCGAAGCGAGACGATGGCTGTATTCCGTGATTTTTGCGTCGGGCAGGACTGGATTCCGTGCTTCTATTGCGCCCATATCGCCGACCGGGAAGCTTGGGAGGCGTGTGGATGGCGTTCCCTGCATGTGGCCGAGGACGCCCGGATTCACCTTCCTGGATTTGACCTCAAGGGTTCGGCCTATCAGGGGCTCAGGACAAATCTGAACCACGGACGCAAGGCCGGTTGGTCATTCCGATGGTATAAGGGCGAACCGGTGGATCATGGTCTGGAAGCCCAGATGAGACTTGTTTCCGACGGATGGCTGAAGGCCAAGGGGGGAACGGAGATGGGGTTTGATCTCGGTGCCTTTTCGCCGGAGGCCGTGCGCCGTGACGGTGCCGGCTGTGTCCTTGATCCTGAGGGAAGACTGATGGCCTTCGCCACCTGGCCCGCCTATGCCGGCGGGAGGGGGAGAGGGATCGATGTGATGCGATCCGCGGAGGGCAGCAAGGGAGCCATGGATTTCCTGATCCTGGAGAGCATCGCGTGCTTCCGTGCCGAGGGTGTCGCCGAAGTGTCGCTCGGGAATGCTCCCCTGGCGCGCGTTTCGGGTGAGGGAGAAAAGGCGTCTCCGGGTGAGAAGGTGCTCGATTACCTCTTTGAGCATTTCAACCAGGTCTATGGATACAAGCCCCTTTTTGAATTCAAGCGGAAGTACCATCCGGATTGGCAGGACCGCTACATCCTGTACCGTGCAAACGCGCACCTACCCTCGATCGCGGCCGCTCTCGTGAGACTTCATGCCCCGAAAGGGCTTCTCGCCATGCTGCGTTCCTAAAAAACTTCCGGCCTATGATCCTTGATTCCCTCCGCCTTTCCCAAACATACCATTCCCTTCATCCCGGTCTTCCGGCTGCCTTCGGATGGCTGGAGGACCGCGCCGCCTCCGCCGAACCTGGAAGACATGAGGTCGCTGAAGGGGTGAAGGCGATCGTGGATTCCTATCGGACCGCACCCGCAGCGGAGAAAAAGTGGGAGACCCACCGATGCCATCTCGATCTTCAGGTCGTCCTCTCAGGATCCGAGTTTGTGGGCTGGTCGCCGATGTCCCAACTGACGACGCGCATCCCGTACAATCCCGAGAAGGATGCCGAATTTTACGAACCACCCGTTTTCGCAGCGACCCGTTTCCGGTTGCATCCCGGACTTTTCGCTGTCTTTTTTCCGGGAGACGGTCATCAACCCGGCGTGATGGAGGAGCAGTCCGGAGAGGTTCGGAAAGTTGTCTTCAAGTTGTTGATTTGAACAGGCCTACCGGTCCTGACTGTTCAGGACGCCACGGGAAGGCGGACCGGCAAGTCACCCACCAGGGCATGGTGAGCTTCCCTCGAGGGATTGGACTTTTTAGGCTTGGAGACGAGCAGGTAGATCGCCGGGACGACGAAGAGCGTAAAAAGCGTTCCGATCACCATGCCCGAGACCAGCACGATGCCGATGCTGTTGCGGGCTCCGGCACCGGGACCCGAGGCGAGGATCAGGGGTGTGTGACCGACCACCGTGGCGACGGTGGTCATGAGGATCGGACGAAGCCGGGTGCCTGCTGCCGCAAGAACGGCGTGCCACTTGTCGAGCCCTCCTTCCTGGAGGTTGTTGGCGAATTCGACGATCAGGATCCCGTTCTTGGCGATCAGTCCGACCAGCGTGATCAGACCAACCTGACTGTAGATGTTGATCGTCGTGGCCCCGAGAAAGGTGAAAAGCAGCGCTCCCGAGAGGGCCAGCGGCACCGAACCGAGCAGGATGATCGCCGGATCGCGGAAGCTCTCGAACTGGGCGGCCAGCACCAGGAAGATCAGGATCAGCGAGAGGATCATCGTCGTCACAAGGGTGTTTCCCTCGGTGCGGAGTTGCCGTGACTCCCCGGCGTAGTCGATCACGAATCCACGCGGCAAGATCTCGGCGGCGCGCTTTTCAAGAACCTTGAGGGCCTGGTCAACCGTGATCCCGGGCGGGATGAGTCCCGAGATCCTGGCGGAGTTGAGCTGCTGGAAGCGGTTGATCTGACGCGGTTCGGTGCTGCGCTTCAGGTCAGCGAAGGTGGAGAGTTGAAGGAGTTGTCCGCCAGGCCCGCTCACGTAGAGAGAGCCGAGTTGGTCGGAATCAAGGCGGCTCTCGCGCTTGATCTGAGGAATGACCTTGTAGCTGCGCCCCTGGATGCTGAAGCGGTTCACGTAGTTTCCTCCCAGCATGGTGGCCAGATCCGCTCCGACCTGCTGGAGATCGAGTCCCAGCGCGGAGACCTTGTTGCGGTCAAAGGCGATCTCGGTCTGGGGTTGGTCGTATTTGAGGTCGCTGTCGGCAAACATGAAGATGCCGCTGGCGAAAGCCGTGCGGACCAGGTCATTGGCCGCCTCGAGCAGTTGCCGCGGCTCAACCGTGGAGGAGATGACGAACTCGATCGGGAAATTGCTCCCGCCCGGAAGGGCCGGCGGGGTGGTTGCGATCACGCGAAGTCCCGGTATCTCGGCGGTCTGCTTGCCGAGAGCCGCGGCGATCTGATCACAACTGCGATTCCGGTCCTTCCACTTCTTGGTACGGATTCCGCCGAATCCTCCCGAGGGATTCATGATCTGGAAGGTATGCCAGGTCTCGGGCAAGGTGAGGAAGGCACCGCGCACGAGATCGGAGTAAAGAAGGGTCTGGTCGATCGTCGAGAAGGGTGAGGCCTGGAAGATCGTGTAGACGATGCCCTGATCCTCCTTGGGAGAGAGTTCCTTGGGGGAAAAGAGATAGAGGAGGGGCAGAATCACGATCCAGAATCCCGCCACCGTCAGGACCGCACCGCGGTGGCGTAGCATCGAGGCGAGCAGATGGACGTAGCCTCGCTGGAGGGAGGTGAAGCGCCTATTGACCCATCCCGCGTAGCCCCGGGCATCGTCGCCGCGTCTCAGCAGGCGCGACGCCATCATGGGGGAGAGGGTGAGGGCCACGATGCCGGAGATCAGGACCGCTCCGGCAAGGGTGAACGCGAATTCCCGGAAGAGCGCCCCTGTCAGCCCTCCCTGGATGCCGATCGGCGTATATACCGCGGCAAGAGTGATGGTCATCGCGATGATCGGGCCAAGAAGTTCACGGCCGCTGCGCAGGGCGGCGTGCAGCGGCGAGAGGCCTGCATGGAGATGGCGCTCCACATTTTCGACCACCACGATCGCGTCATCGACCACCAAACCCACCGCCAGCACCACGGCCAAGAGGGTCAGCAGGTTCACCGTGAATCCCAGCAGGATCATGATGAAGGCCGTTCCGACCAGCGAGATCGGGATGGCGATCACCGGAATGATCACGGAGCGGATCGATCCCAGGAAAAGGAAGATGACCAGCACCACGATCCCGAGCGTTTCGGTCATCGTCTTGAGCACCTCGTGAATCGCCTCACGGATGAAATCGGTGGAGTCGTAGGGAACCTCCAGCGTCATCCCGGCCGGCAGGAGCTTCTGCAGATCAGGAATGGCGTCACGCACGCTTTTGCAGACATCGAGGGTGTTGGCGGTGGGGAGGGCCCAGATGCCGATGAATTTCGCGTTCTTCCCGTCAAACCGAACGTCCGAATCGTAATCCTCGGAGCCCAACTCGATGTCGGCGATGTCCTGAAGGCGGACAAGCACCCCCCCCTTCTGCTTCACCACGAGTTGGCGGAACTCGTCTGGCTTGGTCAGGTTGGTATTGGCGATCAGGTTGATGGAGGTCATAGTCCCCTTCGTCTTGCCCACCGCGGCGAGGTAGTTGTTGGCCTGGAGCGCCTTCTTGACATCCGTGGGGGTGACGCCGAGCGCGGCGAGTCGCTCCGGCTTGAGCCAGATCCGCATGGCATAGACACGGGCGCCTAGGATGTCGGCGCGCTGGACACCGGGAAGCGCCGTGAGTTTCGGTTGGATCACGCGCGTCAGAAAATCGGTGACCTGGTTGGGTTCCATGTCCGGGGCAGCGAAGCCGAGATACATGGCGGCGCGGAGTTCGTCCGCATTCTGAAGCTCGATGACCGGGCTTTCAGACTCCGGGGGAAGGTCGTTGCGAACCTGTGCCAACTTGGCCTGGATCTGTGTCAGGGCTGCGTTGGGATCGTAGTTCAGCTTGAGATGCACCGTGATGGTGCTGACACCCTGGCTGCTGGCGCTCTCGATGTAGTCGATTCCCTCGGCCGCGGCGATGACGCGTTCGAGGGGAGTGGTGAGGTAACCGCGCACCAGGTCGGCATTGGCACCGACGTAGGCGGTGGTGACCTTGATGACCGCAATGTCGCTGCGTGGATACTGCCGCACGTTCAGCACGCGGATCGACTGAATGCCTGCAAGCAGGATGACCAGGTTGACCACGAGCGCCAGCACGGGACGCCTGATGAAAAGATCGGTCAGCTTCATGCGGAAGGGTTCCTTGGGAAAAAGAAGGGAGGAAGCAAGCCGGATCTCAGCTGTCCTGCGGTTTGGGGGCCGGGTTGTTGTCCGGTTGGACGGCGTCGTTCACTTTCACGGCGCCTCCCTGGTGCAGCTTGAAGGTTCCCGAGGTGGTGATGCGGTCGCCGGGCTTGAGTCCTTTCAGGACGGCCACCTGGTCCCCTTGGGTCTTTCCCAGGATGACGGTCTGTTCGCGCACGCCGAGGTATTCTTTCCCTTCGGGATCCTTCATTGTCTCGATCACGAAGATGGAGTCGCCGTAGGGGGCATACTGGATCGCCGTGGCGGGAACCATGATCGCTTTTTCCAGATTCGGAAGGATCAGGCGGACGCCGGCGAACATTCCCGAGCGAAGGAGGTGATCGGGATTAGCGACGGTACCCTGGACCTGAATGTTGCGGGTGGAGGTGTCGACCGCCGAGTTGATGGCGGTGATCGTCCCGGGGAAGGCCTTCTCGGGAATACCGTCGGCTTTCACAAGCAACTGCTGACCCACGGCGAGTTTTCCGAGGTTCTGCTGGGGTAGGGCGAAGTTCACATAGATCGGATCCAGGGACTCGAGTTGGACGATCGGATCGCCGCTCTTGAGGTATTGGCCGGTGTTCACTTGGCGAATGCCGAGGTCGCCCGAAAATGGGGCGCGGATCGTCTTGCGGTCAATCATCGCCTGGGTCTCGTCGACGGTCGCCACTGCCGCGTCGTACTGGCTCTTGACCTCGTCGTAGGCCGACTGGGCGATGACATGCTTGGCTCCCAAATCACGGGCTCGGTCGAGGTTTTGGCGCGCGAGGTCCAATTTGGCTTTCGCGGTGCGCAGTTGGGCCTCCTCCTGCCGCGTGTCGAGGTGTACGAGGACCTGCCCGTTGGTGGCGTGGGAACCCGACTCAAAGAGAATGTCCGCAATCGCCCCCGGCAGATCGGCACCCAGCATGACTCCCTGTGGCGAGGCGAGGGAGCCGACGGACTCCAGGAAGGGGGCTGTTTCCGACTCCTTGACCACCAGGGAAGTGACCGCGTCCGGCGGCATCCGGAAGGCCTTGCCCATGGCGATGGCCTTGGAAATCTGGAGGGCCTTCCATCCGGCGATCCCGGCGATCAGAAGCAGCATTCCGAGGATCGAGAGGATCAGGACGAGACGCGGCCGCTTGGGCGGGGTCTGTTCCTCGTGGAGAGCGATGATCTCCGGGGGCGCCGGGGTGATGGCCTTGTCCATCCCTGTGTTGGAATCGTTCATGGAAGATGAGTTGGCAGGACAGAACATTATTTAATGGCATTAATAAAATCACGCAGAAATGTGCCGATCCATGCAGGCTGAAAGTCGGTGATGCGCGGTCGTTTGACTGGATCGAGGAATTTCTTCATCGTGCAAACCTCATGAGGATACCCCCCCTTCTCTGCTCTCTCTGCCTTGCTGTTCAGGTTCTACCGCTTGGTGCCGAGGTCAAGTTGCCCAGATTATTCCAAGACCATATGGTCCTCCAGCAGCAGATGCCCGTGACCATCTGGGGATGGGCAACCCCTGGTGAGAAGGTCTCGGTCGAGTTTGCCGGAAACCATGTAGGGACGGTCGGCGACGCTTCGGGATTGTGGCGAGTCGAGCTTCCAGCCCTTAAGGCTTCCGCAGAGGGTAGGACGCTCATGGTCAAGGGAAGCAACACCCTTACCGTGAACGACGTGTTGGTGGGTGAAGTCTGGCTCTGCTCCGGTCAGTCCAACATGGAGTGGGCTCTGGGGAAGAGCGAGGGCGGCACCAACGCCTGCGCCACCACCAATCCGCTTCTCCGCCTCTGCACAATCCCCCACAACGGACAGTTGGAGCCGCAGTCCGATGTCGCGGCGAAGTGGGTGATCTCGGGCAATCCCTCGATGAATGCCTTCTCGGCGATCGGATGGTGGTTCGGTGAAAAACTGCAAAAGGAACTCAAGGTGCCAGTCGCTATCCTCAACGATTCTTACGGTGGGACCAAGATCCAGAGCTGGATGCCCCTTGAGGTACTTGCCAAGGGGCCCTGGCCACAGAACAACTGCTGGAACAATCCGGAAATTGCCAGGGCCGAGTATGAGAAGAAAAAGGCCGAACTTCAGCCGGCCTATGACAAGTATCTGGCCGAAAAGTCTGCGGCCGCACAGAACCACCAACCCTCGCCCGAGCCTCCCAAGGGATGGCCCGGCGATTATCGTGGCCCCGGAGTCCTCTGGAACGGGATGATCCATCCCCTTCTTCCCTTCCGCTTCCGCGGCGTCTGCTGGTATCAGGGCGAGAGCAATGCCTACATCGGCAGCACCACCTACGGGCTCATGCTGCCCGTCCTCATCGCCGAGTGGCGACGGGCCCTCGGTCAGCCCGACCTTCCCTTCCTGATCTTCCAACTTGCGCGCAACCGCAAGGGATTTGACAACGTGGAATCGAATGCGGCCCCCCAGTTGCAGACTGATCCGAACGAGGCGAGTTGGATCGCCGCCGTGCAGGAGGCCCAGTTGCAGACTGTCACCAAGACTCCGCACACCTCTCTCATTGTGACCGAAGATCTCGGAGAAATGAATGTCCACTACAAGAGGAAGGAACCCGCCGCCTCCCGTGCCGTGGCTCTCGCCCTGTCGAAGGTCTACGAACGGGGAGGGGAGGAGGAATGCCCCATTTTCGGATCGATCTCCATCAAGGACGCGACCTGCACGGTGGGGATCGCCCACGGACAGGGACTCTCTTCCGGCGGAAAGACCCCGAAGGGGTTTGCCGTGGCGGGCGAGGACCGGAAGTTCATCTTTGCGGACGCGGTCATCGAGGGTGAGACGGTGAAGGTTTCCAGTCCCAAGGTTTCTAAGCCCGTTGCCGTTCGCTATGCTTGGGGTGACATGCCCGATGTCAACGTGGTCAATGGCAAGGGTCTGCCCCTCTCACCCTTCCGTACCGACGACTGGCCCCTGCCCGAGATGGGGGGCTCCTCAATGATCCAACCTACCCGGACACCGCCTCCGGTGCTGCATCCCTGATCTGCGTACGGCGCCGGGTGTTTTTGAAAACGAAGTCCTCCCGCCGGGGTTGAAGCTGTCGACGGCAAACCAATAACCGGGATCGCTGTTGAGACAGGTGATCTCGAGCGAGTTGGTCCCTCGGCCCTCGAACCGGTTCTGCAGGGTTCTGGGATCTAGGAAGGACTGGGCAGGAGTGGATTCGAACCACTGAAGGCGTAAGCCAGCGGATTTACAGTCCGCCCCGTTTGGCCACTTCGGTACCTACCCGTTTCCTTCTTCATCCGAGGATGAAAGGGTGAAGAGGATGCAATCTTCGCTCCCCAGCGTCCATCAGAAAGTGTGTTTTCGTGGTTTTCGTGGGGAATTTCCCGCTTTGGGGTTTCTGTCGGAAGCGGGGGATTCTATGCTTCACCCATGAGCAAGGAGAACATCCAGGAACTGCCTCCGAGCATTCCCGTGATGGTTCTTCCCGGGGTGACTCTGTTTCCGAACGCCCTGCTGCCGCTCCACATCTTCGAGCCGCGTTACCGCGCGATGCTGGAGGAGGCGTTGGGCGACTCGCGCATGCTTTCCATGGCGATGCCGCGTGACGAGGAGGAGAGCGAGGTGGAGCCGGTGGCCGGCGTTGGTCTGGTAAGGGCCTGCATTCGCAACGAGGATGGCACGTCCAATCTCATCCTTCAGGGTGTTTCGCGGGTCCGCTTCACCGGTTGGGATCAGACGGAACCGTATCGCATCGCCAGGATCGAGCGTTTGCCCAGCAGGGAAGGGGAATCGGTCGATCTCT
>Ga0208105_1000640_pt1 | contig 11219 bp, 15 predicted proteins | sample CryBogCBE16Jul07_FD_184574 | JGI IMG/M metagenome (GOLD analysis project Ga0208105, IMG submission 184574) | Freshwater microbial communities from Crystal Bog, Wisconsin, USA - CBE16Jul07 (SPAdes) | ecosystem: Environmental > Aquatic > Freshwater > Lake | place: Crystal Bog, Wisconsin, USA... | reverse complement strand
CCCCTCGGTGTTGATCGTAGCTTCGGTGGGTTCTATCACCTCATTGACTTTGAGGTTCCCCGCTACACCTACGCTAACGGCACGTTCACGCAGGTTTACCCCTACCTCTCTGGTTCGGCAACGAACGGTCAGAAGTGGGTCATCAACCCTGCTTACAACACCGCCCCGTATGAGGCCGCTTATATCTTCCACCCGGATGTGTATGAGGAAGCCGTTCAGCAGGTCGGCCCGAACATCCCCGGCGCTCCGTTCGATGACTATCCGTACTACTACTCCGGACAGTTCTTCTGGCTGAACATCAGGGACACGGTGAATAACCCGCTCGGTAAGATCGGTCGTTGGCTCGCCATCTTCCAGAATGGTAGCCGTCCGCTCCAGCCTTGGCTTGGTCGCGTGGTTATCCACAAGCGTTGCCCTCTGGACTTCCCGGCCTTTGTCGCCTGCTCCTCGACGCTCTCTGGCAACTCCTAATCCGAGTTAGATAATCAAAGACTAGCCCCTCTGGGAAACCGGAGGGGCTTTTCTTTTGGATTGACCACACAAGCGGAATAGACTAACCCAATTTGATTATATGTCTACTATCGTCAGTTCCAATCCTTCCTCTGCGGCAGTTTACAACATTCCTGAGTTGGATGCTGGTTCTGACTATGTGTTGGGGGTTCAGGTTCAGGATTCTACTGGCAGTCCCCTCAATCTCAGCACTGGCACTATCGTAGCTCAAATCAAGCTTGATTGGCATTTGCCTGTCCTTGCGTCCTTTACGATTGTTCCAACGAACCTTTCCCTCGGTCAGTTTAATCTTGTCCTTTACGGGGCTCAGTCCCTAAACCTTGTCCCCTCTCCAGCAACGGCTCCCTACAAGTACGATGTCGTTTGGCAGGTAACCGACGGAAGTGGCAACATTACGAGCAGGAATCGACTCCTTCAAGGGACCGTAACTGTTTCTGGAAACATCTCTCATGTCTAACGTAACCCTTACACCCGCAACCTCGCAGACTATTATTGTTGGAACTACCGCTGGGGTTTTAGGATCTCAAGGCGCAACAGGTATTCAAGGAGAGGTTGGCCCCGCCGGCCCTCAAGGAGCGACCGGCCCTCAGGGTCCAGCCGGTGCTACCGGCCCTCAAGGCCCTACCGGAGCAACCGGCCCTCAGGGGCCTGCCGGCCCCCAAGGAGCAACCGGTGCTACTGGCCCCAAAGGAGATACTGGGGCTACTGGTCCCGCTGGAGCCACTGGCCCTCAAGGCGCTACGGGGCCCACCGGACCTCAAGGCCCTGCTGGCGCTAACGGAAAGAGCGTAGGGTATATCTATCACGGCAACGGAGCCCCTTCTTCTAGCCTTGGCACTATTGGCGATTGGTATATTAATGATGCCACGGGGCAGGCTTATGGCCCCAAGACCTCCGGAGGATGGGGAAGCCCTACGGCTTCTATTCAGGTTGGTTTGCAGGGAAACCAAGGAGCGCAAGGCCCCGCTGGGCCAACTGGTCCTCAAGGAATCCAAGGCCCCGCTGGTCCTCAAGGAATCCAAGGTCCGCAAGGAGTTCCCGGTCCCATTGGTCCCGCTGGTCCCACTGGACCTCAGGGGGTTGCAGGAGCGCAAGGCCCTAAAGGAGACACCGGAGCGACCGGCCCCCAAGGCCCGACCGGAGCCACTGGCCCTCAAGGCCCAAGGGGGGATAAAGGTGACTCAGGGGCTACCGGCCCTCAAGGCCCAGCAGGACCGCAGGGGGCTACTGGGGTTACATACAACTGGACTCAGCCTCTTGGGCCGGAAAATCAAACGCACGACAACCTTCTTGGATCTTCATTGCACGCAGACAGGTTGTTTTTTTCCGGAGTGGATACAGTTACCGGCGCAGACATGGGATCAACCATGTCGGCTTCTGATATTGAAATTTACTCAGCTAGCCTTCCCGCCCCCGGATCAAATATAATATATAACGACCTGTCTATATCCTCCGGAAGTTTTTTGGTTACTGAAATAGATAACCCTTCCCTTTATTCTGGAAAATATATTGTTCAGCAAAATTCCACTCTGAAATCAGCAGAAGCAAACCTTGATGGATTGATCGTATCCAAACAAAAATACGATATCAATGCAATAAGTGAGGGGAATACTTTGGCAAGTTATAATTTAGACAAAATAAATTTACTTGCCGCAAACTCTTCTGAAACCTTAAATGCCTCTCTTTCGTATAGCAATCTTTTCTTCAATGACTTTGCTAGCCTAAGTAGCATATCAGATACCTTTACTACTCTTAATAGCGCAAACTATGAAATTGATAAGTTAATTTATCAAAGTTCAATTTACTCTGGATCTAGCAACCAGAATTCACTGTCTGCAACTATTAGCAACTCTGGGGTTTCTTTTAATCAAGACACTATTTACAATGGAGATCAAAGCATTTACTCTGGAGTATATGACTCTAAAGAAGTAAGCCTCCTGCAGAATTATTCATTATCTCAAACAACGCTTTCCGCTTCTGTATCCGCTGGAGATAAATTATTTTTATCTCATGACAATACTCTTGCCACGCTTCATGCCAATTATAGCGTAACAGGGTTGGATGTTTCTAAGAAAAACACTTCCGACACAATAGGAGCATCATTATCATATGTCGGCCTTTCGCTTGATAGCCTTCACTTTAACAATTCTCATCTGCACGGGAGTTATGCAATAACCAGCCTATCGCTTTATTCTTTTGATAGCGGATATGACACTCTGCTTTCTTCTCTTTCTTACAATGATTTGTTTTTAAGTTCTTCAAATCATTCATTAACATCATACGCAAATTTTTCGCTATCTGGGGCTTCTGGTTATGAAACCATTGGCTCAGATCAAATTTATTGGGACTTAACCAAAGACAGTGTATCTGGCGCATCAACCATTGCTGGGGATCAGGTTTTTTGGGAATTAAGCAAAGACAGTGTATCAGGTGCTTCAACAATCGCTGGGAATAATCTCTCTTGGTTTCTTGCTAATAGCGGAGTTGGGTCAAATTCAATAAACTCAGGCGGAAGCTCTCTCTCATGGGAGTTGAATGCAGATAGCGTTAGATCCAGTAAAGGCTGGGAATTAAGCGGGGACAGCGTTAGCTCCAACAAGGGGTGGACATTATCTGCGTCTGGAGTTTATACCAATGCGGTAACATTGAGTGCTACCAATGTAGAATCAGCAAATTATTCATTAAGTGGATCAGGGGTTTCTGGTAGTAATTGGAATTTGAGTTCTTCTGGTTTTTCTTGGGGAGAATCTTCAATCCAAGGCAAGGTTGGCTGGAGGACAATAACTATTTGCAACGGCAACACAACAACTGACTTAACTGTTTTGTGCCAAATTCCGTAGAATGGATTACACTCAACAAAACTGTATTCCTCAAAGCTCGGGAATTGTTTATTCCTGCGATTGCTCGCAAAATTGCAATACACATAACCAATTAACGTCCGCATTGTGTTCTGTTTGCTTTGATTCAGTTAGGCATGACTACACAACTGGAGATAGTAAGAATTATAGCTGTTATGAGTGCGTTAGAAAACCAATAACGGAAAATCCATCAGAAGCAAATTCGGCAAGCTGTCAAGAAACCCCTAATGCGTGTGGAGGAAATCAGACTCTTGGATATGGTCCGTGCGATAGCGGAATGATGATAATGGAGTTGAATGGGACTAATTATGTTTATTTAGGAGACGACACCGGATGGCAGGCACTAGGAAGCGGCCAAGGATTAGAGTGTCCTGCGGAAAATAATCCTAAATACCCAAACTTATATCCAGGTTTTATTGTTAGTGGACCGGCACAAAGTTGCCCTAATTACGCACCGAATGCTCCTTATGTATGTATTGCTTGCGCTGTGTCAGATCAATGTAGTTGCCCTGCTTACTATAACTGGAAGCCTGTAATTAAAACAAACCCTACGCCCGGTCATTGGCCTTGCTCGGGAGGCTGCGAGCCTTGCGCGACGTCTTGCTGATATGTGCGAATTAAAAAAAGAGGTTGTAGAAGGCCTTTATTTATTAATTACAGTAAATTCTCGTCCCCCTAAAAAAAGAAGGGCGTGGATGACCCGTGGGTTTAAGAAAATCAGCAAAGAAAAACTTGTTGATTATTGGATGAAAAAAATCCCGACTGATCCAAAGGCAATGGAGATTTATTGCAATCTATACCCCAAGGATATTGAAAAAAACGGGATTCCATCTATTTCAATTATGGCTGGAACATTTGTTACCAGTATGAAAAATTGGGCTCAATCGGGATTCAAGACGGCAAATCAAGAAATTTTTAACTCAAGAATAAGCATTTGCAAGCAATGTCCTGAGTGGGATAAGGATGCCTTTGCAGGGTCAGGAAGGTGTAATAAATGCGGATGCTCAACTCAGGCAAAACTCCGAATGGCTACGGAAAAGTGTCCAATCGGGAAATGGTAATTCACTTGACCGTGTAAATAAAATACCATAAGCACAAATCATTATGGCCGTACTATTCAAGATCCCCAAAGATTACTCCGCCCCTGAGGGCATTAAAGAGGGCGAGGAGTTCAGCGAAATGGCTACCTTCAAGTATGAGGGCGGCGAAATGATGCTTCTGACGATTGGTCAGGACAAGACGCCTATTCTTTCCCGCGATGACCGTAGCTCCGAGGGCAAGCCTAAGGGGGGCAAGCAGGCCATTAAGGAACAGCTTCGCTCGCTTGAGGATAAGATCGGGTCGGATCAGATGGAAGACACCGAACAAGAATAAACCATGTCCACTTTCTCTCCTAATTTTTCTAATCCTAGCGACGATCAGAAGCTTATTCTCTGCAAGATCCTTGAGGCAGTGTCTCTGGGAGCGCAGGCTGGAGGAAACAACATCAATGCGTTTGACGTAAATGTTGTTCCTTCCATTGTTAATGGGTTCTCGCAAGGATATACATTCAACTCCTCCTCGACTGCCGCAAACAACAAGCAGACGATCAAATCAGGAGCAGGCCTCGTCGGCGGCGTGTTTATCAACAACACATCCGGAACTGATTACTACATCAAGGTTTTCTCTGATGTGATCACGAATGTGACCCTTGGAACAACCGCTCCTATTTTCAACTTCAGGGCTCAGGCAAATACAAACCTTGTCCTTCCCTTGATGCCAAACGGAATTGCGTTTTCTCCCGGTCTCTCGTTTGCTATTACGACCGGAGCCCCCGCTCTTAATTCAACTCTGATGTCTTCAGGTGATTCGGTTATCATCAACCTCATTTATCTGTAAAGTGTGCCTGCTGGAATCTTCAATCTCACTGACCAATGCGCGATAGAGCAAGGGAGTGATTTCTCCTTCAGCTTTATTTATAATGACGTTAATGGGGCTCCTGTAAACCTTACCGGATATACCATCACTGGTAGTATTGCGAAGGATTGGGCTCTTCCCATTTTGGGGACTTTTTCATGCTCTGCTCCCACCCCTACTAACGGCACTGTAAACGTGTCTCTGTCAGGAGCCGCCTCTTCTGCCTTGATTCCAGATAGGTATAGGTATGATATTCTTGCAACAAACGGCTCCGTTTACACTCACTTGCTGAAGGGCTTCGTTGATGTGGTGGAGTCTATCACTCTGCCTAAATGAGCGTTACTGTAAATCCCCCTAATCCAGCCAACACGATTGTCGTCAACCCTCCGTTGGGGGCGAATCAGGTTACGCTATACGCTGGAGTTGCTGGGCCTACGGGGCCGCAGGGTCCTCAGGGAATTCAGGGAATCCAAGGTCTTACTGGTCCTACTGGAGCAAAGGGAGATCAGGGCATTCAAGGCCCTATTGGTCTTACTGGTCCGCAGGGTCCGCAGGGGATTCAAGGCCCTCAAGGAAACGTTGGCCCTACTGGGGCTACTGGAGCTACCGGACCTACTGGTCCTCAGGGGCCGATTGGTCCGCAGGGACAGACGGGGCCTCAAGGGCCGCAGGGATTGACTGGGGCTACTGGACCAACTGGGCCTACTGGACCGGGGTACGACGGGGTTACGTCATCTTCTTCTATTCAGATCCCGTCTAACCCGTCTGCGGGGCTTCAATTTCAAAGGACGCTTACCGTAAACAAGACGGGGGCTTTTGCGGTCGGCAGTAGGGTTATTCTTTCTGCAACCATCAACCCTCAAACTGATTGGATGGGGGGAACTATTTCTGCCATCTCTGGAAATAACTGGACTGTATACATAGACGTTAAAGGATCTAACTCTAATGGAACATATTCCTCTTGGACTGTTTCGGCTTTAGGGGCAACTGGAACCAATGGAACCAATGGGAGTAATGGATCTTCTCCTACGCTTTCAGTAAATTCAACTATAGGAACAGTTGATTATGGAAACAATGGGGTTGCTTCATTAGACAATACAAACGTCCTTGATCCTGTTCTTTATTTAACGCTTCCTTCTGGGCCACAAGGGCCAGCATCTCCTTATCTTCAGAATGGGTCGGCTTATTTGAGTCTTGATTCTGCTGGAAATGTTACATTCCCATTTAATAACGCAAATGTTGACTATCAAGGTAATGCAACTTTAACAACCGCCTCAATAGGAGGAGGGGGGTTTTATGTTGATAATGGAGGCAATGCTAGCATTGGCTCTGGAGCCATAGCTCTTCATACAGATGGTTCTGCATCGTTTGCTGGAGGAGCGGCAACTATTGACGGGAGCGGGAATGCTTCATTTGCTCAAAATACGGTTTCGTTTAGCATAAACGGATATGCCTCTTTTGCTGACGGAGCGACTCAAATTACTTCTGAGGGTGGACTAATTTTAGGAGATACTATCAGATCATCTTATAATGCTAATTTTGGTTCAGTTACAACAGCAACGCTAACTTCAGCAGATGGCAATGCCGCTTGCATCGTTGGTGGCGGAATCGTTGCCGGCATTCAAGGTCTGGCAATTCAAGATTACCAATACGACCTTTGCGATTTTGGTCTTAATACAAGCACAGGAAGGACGTATTCGTTCCGGTTGGAAAATAGAGGTTCTAGTTATTCCAACAACGGAGAAATTCAAATCGCGGACATCAATGGAGGAACCTCAACTTCCCGTATGATTATTGGGGACGCAGCTATTGTTATTGGAGGAAATGGCGAGCAAGTTCTTTTATCTGGATCAAATATAATTTCTGATGCTTTAGGGAATTTCACTTGTTCCTCAACAATCTTGAAACCTTCAGGAGCCCCGGACTCCCCTTCCGCTGGTCAAATTTATTTTGATTCTGGAGACTCTCATTTCTACGGATATAATGGATCAGGTTGGGTTCAACTTGACAATTAACAACCTCATCAACTACAACTACCACCATGTCCACTCCAATCACACTCAACCCTGCTCCTTATCAACTTCGAGGAACCCTCACTTCTGATCAGGTCACGGCCCTTGTTTCTCTTATTTCTGGAGCAAATCTGATCTCTCTTCCCACAACGGCAAATTGGGCTAACGCTACTGGACTGAATGTGAGTGTGTTGCCAAACGGAACTGGAGCCCTCACCGTCAGCTTCAAGGCGTAATGCACCCCGCTCATAACACGCTCTACACCGGAACCATTGGGACAATCGCTCCTATTGGGGCGGCTGTGGTGAGTCTTGATCCAATTCTGGATTTTGAACTGCGTGTTGTGAGTCTTGTCTTGGGACTCTTGGTTGGATTCATTTCTCTTATCAAGCTCATTTACGACTGTTACCACGACTGGAAGTCCCGCCACGGGAAATGAAAGCCCTGCAAATCATTGCGGTTTCTGCAATCCTCTGTCTAGTCGGATGCGCCGCTCCTAGACCTTCAGTGGTTGATACCCGTCCTGCCATTGCGTCCATTGACAATGCGGACCAGACGATCAAGAGAATCGCCCATGCCAAACCTAAGGAAATCCAGCCCCTCGTCCAGCAAGCACAAGCTCAGGTGGAAGAGGCCAAGCAACAGGTTGAGCGAGTTCAGAAGCAAGCGGAGGGCCTTCAAGGGGAAAGGGATTGGTGGAAGAACGACTCTCTCTCAAAGCAAAAAGAAGTTGCGTCTCTTGAGTCTCGTGTCAGTCATTTCCATCACCTCCTTTTTGTCATCTCTGGTCTGCTTGCGGCGGCTGTGGCTTTTACTACATGGCGTCTGAGCGTGATTAGCCTTTGGATTCCCATTGGTCTCACCCTAGCCACCTACGGAATCTCATGGTTCGTTCTCGATCGACTGTAATCAAGAACAAGCTTGAGGAGCGTCCCTCGCAAATATGAAATTAAAACTTGGAACAGTAAGAGAAGACGGACTTGTTTTTGGTGGATATAGCAAAAAATGCCAAAATGGAGAATGGTGGATTACTCAAGAACATTATGAAGAAAGAAAGCAAATGTTCAGAGAAAGCAAAAGAAGAGAGTATTTAAAAAACAAAGATAAAATTTTAAAAAGAAGTAAAGATTGGTATTATAAAAACAGGGAAGATCATTTAAAGTCTAGAAGGGAAAAATATAAAGAAAATCCAGAAAAGCATAAAGCATTAAACCTTGAGATAAAATATGGAATCTCATTGGATGAATACAATCAAATGCTTTTAAAGCAAAATGAGGTTTGTGCTATTTGCAACATGAATTGCAAGTCTGGTAGATCGTTGGCTGTTGATCATTGCCATAAAACAGGAAAAATAAGAGGGCTTCTTTGTTCTAACTGTAATAATGGAATAGGAAGATTTAACGATTCCATTGAACTTTTAAAAGAGTCTATAAAATATCTTGAAAAATTCAAAAACATCAATCATTGAATCAAAGCTCCAACAAAGGCCATTAGATTCAAAAAAAGCAATATACGGGCTTATTGCTGGGGCTTGCGTTCTTGTGGTGTTTGCCACATCTGCTTTCTTGATATTTTCTCACGCTGAAGTAGCAAAAGATATTACAGAGTTGGCAAATCTTGTTGTGATGTTTTTTGCGGCTATAGCAACAACTCTTATTACGGGACAAGCTGTTGTTGATTTCAAAGGGATGAGCGTACTTCAGCACATTGACGAAGACTCCAACGAGGAGCGCGAGGAGAACATCCAAAGCAATCAACCGATAGGCGAGGTGGACATCGGCAGGGTTCACAAACCACGGTACTACGATGACGGAGCAGTTTAAGAAAATCGTCATCCCTTGGATTTTCAAGTGGGAGGGAACGACCTACGAGAACGACCCAGACGACCCCGGAGGGGAGACGAAATTTGGTATTGACAAACGCTCTCACGAGTCCGTGGACATTCCCAACCTCACTGCAGATCAAGCGGCGGACATCTACTGGACTGAGTGGATCAAGGATGGTTGTCAGGGGATGCCTTGGCCGTTGAGCTTTGTGTTCTTCAACTGCGCCGTGAACTGTGGTCTGGAGAGGGCTCGCGAGTTCATGGTTTCGTCAAGAAGAAATCCAAAAACTTTTCTTGACATTCAGGAAGACCACTACCGAGACATCGTGAGAAGGCGCCCTCGCAGTCAGAAGTTTTTGAGGGGCTGGCTAGCGAGAACCGAGGACTTGCGAAAGGTTGCGCTGGGATAAGAACAGAGGATTCTTAAGGAGATTTTGGGATTCTTGTCAAGCCTAAAATGGCTTGATGAAATTTTTTTTATTTTTTTGAAATTGGTGCTTGCGTTCCGGATCTCGGCGGGTAATTCTCACGACGCTATGAACGCAAAACCCAAAACGACAAAGGCCCCTGCGGCGAAAGCCAAGAAGGCCACCACCAAAGTAACGAAGCAGGCCAAGGTCGAGTTCGCTCAACTCCTTGCCAACTACGTCAAAGAGACCCAGGGAAACTTTGAGCAGATCGAGGTTGCCTTTAATAATACCGAGGAGAAATTTGATGCGATTGACACTCGCACGAGGAATCTTTGGCAGAGCATTGAACTCACCGACAAACTTGTTGACACGCTCTCCAATGCGACTACCGTGAGCGCCCGAGTCTCTCTCGCCGCAATCGTGCTGAGCATTGCCTCGATCATCACAACCATCGTCCTTCATGCCCACTAAGAACACCACCATCACCGCCGAGGAGTTCATCACCCTCGTTTCCCCGATTGTCGCAGAGATCAATCTGCTCAAGGAGGAGAACAAGACCCTGAAGAACCTTGTCGCCGCAGTTCGCGATCATGTCGAGGAAGCCCTCGCCCAGATCGACGAAGTTTGCGAGGCCGAGTAAACCCCGAACCAACCCAAGCGCCGACCAACATGGAAACAACAACCGACACCAACTGCTCCTGCTACGAAAAGGAGAAGGCCGAGTTCTGCACCAGCCTCGTGAACGCGATGGCCGAATTACAGAATGTGGCAAAGACAGCCGACAATCCATACTTCAAGTCGAAGTATGCCCCGCTGGAGGCTATCATTGACGCAACTCGCGCTGTTCTCGCCAAGCACAAACTCGCCATCCAGCATCTCCCCGTGTTTGAAGATGGAAAGGCAGGAGTCATCACGCGCATTGTTCACTGCAACGGAGTCACAGAGGACTCAACCCTCCTTCTGCCGTTGAAAGACCAATCCCCGCAGGGTGTCGGGAGTGCGATTACCTACGCCCGTAGGTACTCCCTGTCGGCGGTGCTTGGGATTGCCTCCGAGGAGGACGATGATGGAAATGTTTCCACCGGACTCCACAAGAAAGAGGCAGTCTTTGACCAGAAGAAGGCGCGCCCCCGCACTGAGGAGGATGAGCGCCCTGCCGTTGCCAAGATCCTTGACCGCAAGGATGAGGTTCCCCGCCCCGCTGGCGCTGTCAGCACCGTCTGGCGCAACCTTGACCTCAAGGACGCCCGTGTTGCCGCGAAGTCCAAGGATGGGTCGCCCCGTAAGTGGACCCTCTACTCGGTCACGTTTGACGGAGGGCAGGAGGCCATGACCTTCGACGAGAAGCTCTACAAGAAGGCTCAGGAACTCGCGTGGGAGAAGGTTGATGCTGGAGTTGCTCCCAGCAAGAAAGACCCCTCCAAGTGGGAACTCGTGACCCTTGAGGTCAGCACCGGAGAAGCCAAACCCAACCTCACGGAGGACAACAAATGAAAAAGCCGACAATCTTCAATATAGGACAAAAGTATGAGCGATTTCTCGCAGTTGGATGTAGTCATGGAAAGTACGCTGACCCGACAGCTATCGACGCTGTTCTCGCCATGCGAGATCGTTTCAAGCCCAGCATCATCGTCCACCTCGGAGATTGGTGCGACACAACAGCATGGAGGTCCGGAGCAAGCGGAACGCCCGACGAGTCTGAGCCAGT
>Ga0208105_1000637_pt1 | contig 11223 bp, 23 predicted proteins | sample CryBogCBE16Jul07_FD_184574 | JGI IMG/M metagenome (GOLD analysis project Ga0208105, IMG submission 184574) | Freshwater microbial communities from Crystal Bog, Wisconsin, USA - CBE16Jul07 (SPAdes) | ecosystem: Environmental > Aquatic > Freshwater > Lake | place: Crystal Bog, Wisconsin, USA... | reverse complement strand
TATATATTTTTGTAACAAATAAGGGACATTAAATGCTACGAGGTCATTATGGCGATAATCAATGCTAGTAAGGGTATTGCTTTACATATTGTCCCGTTTTTTATATAAAAAAATGGACATTTTAAAAAAATAAAAATGGCGATTGTTTATTTACATAAAAAAAAAGATACTCAAGAGGTGTTTTATGTAGGTATCGGAGCAATGCCTAAAAGAGCATATACAAAACATAAAAGAACCCAATTATGGCATAAAATAGCTAATAAATATGGGTATGATATAGAAATAACTCATAAGGATCTTATATGGGAAGAAGCTTGTTCTATTGAAAAATATCTTATTTCATTTTACGGAAGAATAAATATTGAAACTGGTACTTTAGCAAATATGACTGATGGAGGAGAGGGAACATACGGCAGGCTTTGTTCAAAATCAACGAAAGAGAAAATATCAAAAAAGGCAAAAGATTTGTTTTCAGATAAGACTAAACACCCTATGTATGGTAAAAAACAAACATTAGAATCAAAACAAAAGAATAGAAATTCTCAAATAGGAGAAAAATCAGCTATGTTTGGTAAAATTGGTATAAACCATCCTATGTATGGTTATAAATATACGAAAGAGCAAATCAAACAAAAAAAAATAAGAAATAGTGGTTCGAATAATCCAAATTTCGGTAATACAGGTGGCAAAAATCCATTATCAAAGAAAGTTATTGGATATAAAAATGGTAAATATTTTGAATATAATTCAATAATTGAAGCTTCAAATGATACAAAATGTGCGGCACAAACTATTTCAAATTGTTGTCTAAAGAAACAATATCAAACAAATGGGTATAGATTCAAATTTTATAATGATGATTCATTTATAGGTGAATTAGTAAAACAAAAAAGAGTTTTATCGGCAAAAACAAAAGAAAAAATAAGAATATCTTTATTAGGAAAAAAAAGAGGTAAATATGGCAAATCACATAAATCAATTACCACAATCAATTAAAGATAAACTTGGGCTAAAAGATACTCCATATAAGCAATTTTGGGCTATTGTAGGAGATAAAAGCCCTATTTATTTTAGAAGTTCTTGGGAATACTACTATGCTATATTTCTTGCTAAACTAAAGCAGCAAGGTAAAATCAAAGATTTCTTACACGAGCCAAAATGCTTTTGGTTTGAAAATATTAAAAGGGGTGTTCGTTCTTATTTACCTGACTTCTGCATAATCCACTTAAATGGTACTGAAGAATGGGTAGAAACGAAGGGACTATTAGATGGAAGAAGTATCACGAAGATGAAGCGTATGGCTAAATACTATCCACAAATTAAGATTAGATTGGTTGGAGCTGATTGGTTTAAGGCTAATTTAAAGGCTTGTAAGGCTTTAGAACCTATGTTGGGAAAAATTGTTAATAAGTAGAAAAATAATTTTGCGAAAAGATTTAGCATTGACTATATTTGTTTTATTGATTTTAATATGAACCCAAGTAAAACACTGACAAACAACATTTTTGATGAGCTACTTTACACGGTGGAGTCTATTGGTGTCGAAAAAACTATCAAAAGGCTTAAAGAAGCAAGGACTCAAAAATTGATTACAGAGGATGTAAATATTGATTTTATATTATCGGCAGTTATAGAAGTTACAGGAGTTACAAAAGAAAGGATATTGCAAGGAAAAGATAGAAGTGATGAAAGAAAAGGTGCGATTGGCTTATTTGTATATTTCTTGAAAAAAGAATTTAATTTCTATTCATACGCTGATTTGAAGAAGATTTTAGATAAGGATGAATCGGCATTGTATAGATATTACAATATGATACATACCCTACCTGCTAAACCTAAAACAGAATTCGATACTACGTTGAAAGATTATGTAAAAAGAATAGAACTATTGATTACAGAGAAAAAATATAAATAATGCCTGAAAAAGAAAAATTCAACACGAAACTTACTGAGCCTGAAGAGCAAATGGATGATTTTAATCCGCTAGATGAACCAGTAAATGAGAAATCTTACACATCCTCAAATGTAAATGTTGATGGCGTAGATATGTCTAAGCCTATCGAAGAGCCAAGATTTACACCTCCTCCAATATCTAAGAAGCCACTTTATGCAGATGAGCCTCCTCCAAAAAAGGAAGCATTCAATCCTGAAATGAAGTATGCTTCAAGGAAAGAAACAAAACAAGCTTCTGCTTTTTTAGCTAAGTTATGTGTTGATGGATATGAGAGAGCTCATGTGATGGTGAATCAGGCTATGAAGGTTTCTGAAAAGAAATTAGATAAGTTACAAGCTGAAGGAGAAATCAACTTGAACGCAATGATTAGCTATGATTATGGCAAAAGCATGCGTGCAGGAGAGTTTTTCAAGACTTACAATGATCAGATGGACAATTTCATCACTGTAAGCCAAGAGTTTAAAGATGAAGTTACTCCTTTATTAGAAGAGATATTTGCAGAAAGAGGAATGGGTATGACCAAAGAGCAACGATTGTTGAGTTTGGTTGTAACGGATTTATTTGGTAAGGGTATTTTAGTATTTCAACAAAGACAGATTTTAAATTCTATGATTGAGAATATTAAAGCTGCTACAACTGGAATGTACACTCCTCCACCACCTCCACCACAACCAACTCCTGCACCTTCACCTGCACCTACTACAACAAGTGCAAGCGATGATGTGAAATACGAAATGCCAAGTGATAATCAATATCAAGAACCAGAAGAATTATTAGCGTCTGTTCGTGTAAAAACGGGAAGACCTCGAAAAAATATATAAAATGGGTAGAGAACCAAAACTTTTAGTTGCTGTTGGGAAGAAGGGTGTAGGTAAATCATTTACTACAAAAGAGCAAATGAAGAATTATGCCTACAAAAGCCCACGCAGAAGAGTATTGATTATCGATGTTAACGATGAGTACACTGAATTTAAAGCAATCCGTGTCGAGGATGTAGCATATTTTTCTGTTCACCCAATTATCGAAGTTCGAAGAATACGACCATTTTTGTCGAATGGTAAAAAAATGACTCTGGACGATATTGCTGAAACGTTGAATATAGTGTTAGACACTTTCAGGAATGGTTTATTGCTTATTGAAGATATTAATAAATATATTTCTGATACAATGCCGAATGACTTAGTGGGTGCTATTTGCACCAATAGACATATCGGTGTTGATATCATCGTGCATTATCAATCTATCGGGCGTATTACTTCGAAAGTATGGCAGAACCTGAATATGATTAGAATGCATAAGATCACTGACTCTGTTAAAAAGCATAAACATAAATACGAGGATAAATATGAATATCTCTCTATTGCTGAGCTTATGATAGCTATCGAGCACGATAAAGGAAATAAATATTTTTTTTGCTATGTAGATGTCGATGATGAAAAGATATATGGCAACTTTACTACCGCTATATATGAGAATGCTGTAAATACTTTCATACAAAAGAATTACAATGCATTAGTAAATCCTATGCTGAACGAAAGAAATGAAAATGGCAAGAAAATTTACAATGCTCAGTCAGCTATCGCAGAAATTAAAAAGAAATTTATGCAATATAAAAGATAGAAACAATAGAATATATATATAATTTTCGCAATTACAACGAAAATCAAAGGGAAATCATTGACAATAAACAAGTCAGTGATTTTTTTTTGTATTGAATACCTGAATAAATTTGGTGTCATAAAGCTCTTTGATTGATATTTTATAAAAAAGCAGGAAACTGAAACATTTAATTTGTATTGAATGTGTAATCGCTAGTAAGTATTATAAAATTGAAATCTGAAAATTTTCAGTGTCCCCTTTAAAAATACAAAATCATCTTTTGTAAGCCCTGACGAGATATTTTTAAATACGGCATTGTTAAAATTCAAAAAAAGACTTTGACTCGTAGATGGCTAAACCCCTGATACACAAACAACATTCAACAACAAACAAAAATCAATAACATGTCAGTTCGTAACTACATCAACAACGCAAGAAACATGCAAAACTGGACAGGTGAGCCAGCTGCAACAAACGGAGGTTTCCGTAATATCACAGGCAATAGCTTGAACATTCAAGGACAAGCTCCTGTAATGGGACAAAATCAAAGATTGGCTTCAGGTGGTACTGGTAACAATGCCCCTCAATCTCAACCTTACATCTTATTAGTAAGTAACGTATCAGCAACAGCTGTTAACAACTTCGATGTATTAGGTGCGTTCACTTATTTGAACAACACATTTGTAAATGGTAGCTTGACTATCTCTGGTGTAACAATCAGCTCTGCAATCAGTAACGTTAACTACCAACAGTTCTTGTATCAGTCGATGCAACAACCATTCAGCGTAGGTTTAACTTACATTGAAAGCGTAGGCGGTAGTTCATCTCAAATTACCCAAACAATCACCTTGAATACTCAAGATGCGAATGGTAATCAATTATTGAGAACTATTGTTCCAACAATCGATCCATACCAACAACAATCAACTATCTTAGCAGTTAAGCAATTATATGCTATCGATGGTTTCACTAAATTAACATTTAGCACAGTGTTGGCTTCAGCAGCTTTCCGTATTCACTTCTACCCTAGCACAAACATTAACTTGTCTGCTGGATTACAAGGTCAATCAGTAGCTCAACAGTATGGTAATCCAAATATCGTAGGTGTACCTACTTATATTCAAGGATAATTTTATCGCAGGATAAAATAACCATGCCTCACATAACCAAAGGAAAGGGCTATGAAGTAACTTTCATACGCCCTTTTTTTTAAACCCTACTTTATGAATGTTTATCACTATATAGCAGAATCTGATCCAATCAAAGCAAATGAATTGTGTAAGAAGTATGGCTATTATCAAAATCAATATATAGAGGATTTACCGATATGTATGCAACAAATAGTGAGTGAACACGGGGAATCGGCTTTTAAAGATATATTATCTTTACATCCAGATAAAGATGTAATTTTGGAAGTATATCAACCAGAACCACAACAACAAGAACCAACTATGTTACAACAGCCAAAGCAAGATTGCTCTTGTATGATGAACGCAGATGGCACAACAAATGCTCTAAGCATCACAAGTAATACAAATACTATGATCTTATTAGCAGCTATTGTTATTTCAATTTCAATCATAGCAATTAAAAAATAGTTTATGTCAACACCAAGTCATTTTGAACAAAAAAGAGCTGATGCTAATGAAAGATATATGGGCTTCGCAGCACAACCTGCTGGTGGAGGTGTCATTAATATCTTAACAGGACAAGATTTACAAAATGGTGTAATGCCAAGTGAATCAAGCCAAATTTTCCAAAAAAGACCTATGTTTACAAACAATTGTGCTAATTGCTCAAAAAATGTAGATTTAAGTATGAATTTATCAGGATTTAAAAAAGCTGATGGTACTACTGATGGTACAGATAATACAAGTACTGATTGGACGAGTTGGTTAAAGAGTGGCTTAGGTGCTTTCTCTTCTTATGAAACTGCTTCAACAGCACAAGCACAAGCTCAAGCAGCAGCAGATATTGAACAAGCGAAAGCTCAACAAGCAGCAGCAGCAGCACAAAAGCAAGCTGCAACAGATGCAGGTGTAGTATCAATAGTAAGTACTTGGACAGTGCCTATTATCATCATAGGTGTAGTAGGTATTAGTGGAATGGCTGCATATCTTTATTTTAAAAAGAAAAAATAAATGTATTTCAAAGACTACCTGAAAGCAACGGGCGACATTAAGAAAACAGATACACTTTCAGCGATTACTGATTCAACAAAAGGTGCTTTAATAGGCACAGGAATTGGTGCTGGTATCGGTCTTTTTATTGGTTTTGGAAGAAATAAAAATCTTCTTTTAAGTGCTGCGATTGGAGGGATAGTTGGAGGAGTAATTTCAAAAATTTTCATTAAATAACAAACAAAAATCAGTTTTATGGCATTAAAACAATTCAAAAAAGCAGATGGTACAACTTCAACAGCTACACCATCTTTCTTTCAAACAGCAACAGGTATTGCGGTTTCAGTAGGAGTTTTATTTCTTACCGTTTGGGTAATTTCTAAAGCTTGGAAATCAGGTCAAAAACAAGCATAATGCAAACTAACAACTTCATCTATATTGGTGCAATGGCTGGAATATTTTACGGCATTTCTAAAAAGCACGCTTTTTGGGGAATTGCTGGATATTCAGTTTTATTTGCAGCAGGTGGTGCGGCAGTTGGTATAGCATATCAAAAAATAAAAAATTAAAAACAAACAAACATGGAAAAGCATACAAAACAACTTGTAGGTTTAGGCGTATTAGTAGTAGGTGGTTACATTTTATATAACTACTGGAAAAACAATTCTGCAGCACCAGCTACAACAGCTAAGATGGCAGGTATGGCAGGAGCAGGTACTACAGCAACTCCAACAGCTTCAATGGCAGGTATGGTAGGAGCAACAGGCAGTAAGAGTTTAGCAGGTTTCAAAGGCTTAACTGGTTTCAAAAGCTTAAATGGCTTTGAAAAAGGATTCGCTGGAGAAAACACTGAAGTAAAAGATGCATCTTGGCATAAAGCAGAAGGTAATGTATCTTTACCAGCAGGTAAATTTTTCGATACACACGATGGATTTGGATATTAATAGAGAAATCAAAATATAATGGAGAAATCAGCTAACAAAAGGTGGAAAGAAAGTGGAAGCACTTTATCTTTCAAAGAATGGATTGACAGGGATAATAAGAAGAAAGAATCGAAAGGATATTTCGGTTGGGACGCAACTATTACCCCTGACACATCTGCAATAGATACTAGTTTAAATCAAGTGAACATTGGCTATAAAACACCAGCCGATGCTTCTAATACAACACTTGGTTTAGATAATAATGTATTAATTATTGCATCCGTCCTTATTGTTGGATCGATAGGTATTTATGTCTATAAAAGATTAAAAAAATAAGATGGAACTTTCAAAAGAACATTTGATTTACGCTGGAGTTGGTTTATTTGCACTTTTAGTATTGATTAATTCTACCAAGAATGTAGCACTACAAGAAGTAGTCGTACCAACTAGCAAATCTTTTGAAGCTTTTGATAGCTCATCTTTGCCTTCTGATTTACAACCACCTAAAAGATTGCCTGATAATAGTCCTCTACCATCAACGTTAGCAAAAAGAAGTCTTAACTTAAATATGCTTGGAGTAATGCCTCGCTTTGATAAATGATATACGAAATAACAACAAGATACGAAGAGTTCACCTTATTAATTAAGGTGCAAACTTCTAGTCCTCAAAAGATAAGGCTGAAAGTAATTGATGCCGACCAACCAAACACTACTTTCACGAACAGATATAAAACTGTCGATGGTGAAAGTATTTTTTTTGTGAGGATGCCTCTTAGTGCTCAAACTATTTTAGTGTATGTTTATAACGATGCGAATGGAAACTTACCAAGTGGACAAGATAATACATTTGATGTAGTATCAATAACAAAAGAGCCTTTGGATAAAAAGCTTGATGTTATTGACTTTTCTAATCCTTTAGTTAGAAGCTTCGTAAATTTTGCAACTAGATTTTCTTACAACGCTGGTACTTTACCAAGCGGAGATTATATTTCTGATGATGGTAAATTTATAATTAGATATTCTCCAACAATCACTGATAATGGAGTAGAGCAAACGACTCCTGCAAGGATTGATGTAGATTCAGGTTTAATTGAATTATCTAAAAAAGCTTTCCAAAATTATACTATCCCTAATAGAATGGCAATTTTGCTTCACGAATTCAGTCATGTTTACTTAAATGCAAACATCGATGATGAAGTTGAAGCCGACTTAAATGCTCTATTAATCTATTTAGGTTTAGGATATCCGAGAATTGAAGCATTTGAGGTATTTGCTCAAACTTTCATAGCAGCTCCAACGGATCAAAATCAGGTTAGATATGATAAGATAAAGCAATTTATTGATGAATTTGAAACACATAACACATATTTATATGAATAAGAATGTAAAAAATGGCTTAATGGTAGGCGGTGGCGTACTATTAGTTTATTGGATTTGGAAATCTATGCAAGTAACACCAACAACAACGGCTTCTACAAGCGTAGCAACTCCTGCAACTCCTGCAACTCCTTCTACTCCAGCACAAGTAGGTACTATTGGTTCTAACTTTTCTGGTACAGTAGATTCGAATGTTGTAGGTAATAGAGTTTGGTAAAATTTAAAACATATTTTTATGGCAGCTCAAGATGAACAAGAAACAATACTTGGTAATGGTTTAACCTCTACTCAAAAATGGATTTGGGTGGTTGGTCTTACATTAGCCGCATATTGGGTTTTGTATAAGGTAAATAAAAAATAGTATGAAAAAAGACAATGGTATGTATGTTGTTTTTGGGATTGCGATAGTCGGCTTAGCTGGCTATTGGGCGTATAATCAATATATCAAGCCAAAAGTAGATCCTATTGTTAATACGACTAAATTTTTTGGAATATTCTAAATTTTAGAAATGAAAAAAGAGCAAATAGGATTTCTCATAACATTAGTATTAGGCGGTGCAGCTGCCTATTATTTTTTAGTTTATAAGCCAAATAATACTACAAGTGCAAAAGCAAATTATGTAAATAATATTGCTAATAAAATTGGTACAGATTCAGTAAAATTGAATACATTTGATACAGGATTTTTGCAGGCTTGGAGTAATGCATTAGATACAAATTCTAGCGTATTTATCTATAATGGCAGAAAGTATGATGGATATTATGGTACAGCAATAGTTTAAATAAGAAAATATGGCAAAAGATAATTTTTTAACTAGATTCACTTCAATATATACAGATAAATCCATCAATGGATATGTAAGAGGTTTTGCGTGGTTAGGTACTGCTGCCGTATTATATATTGTTGGAAGTAGTATCGTTAAAGGTTTAAACGCTGCACAAGCAGCAGCCGCAGATCAAGCTAAACAAGCGGCATTAGATGGAGATATTAACAAGTTAGCTAATCAAGGAGTTACTCCGAGTTATGATGCTACTCAATATAATAATTGGGCAGATGCTATACAATCTGCTTTAAGCGGTTGTGATTTGACTGTTTCTGCAACTCTAATCGGTATTTTATCTACAAGCGGCACTGCTGTTTGGAATGTTTTATCTCAGTTAAAAAATGATGCAGATTTCCTTAGCTTATCAAAAGCTTATGGTACAAGAACTATTCCTAAACATTGGTATTGTGGATATACTAGTGATGTAACAGGAGGTTTAGATGCAACTTTAACACGAATTTTAAATCCACAGGAAATTTCATATATAAATGAAAAATTAGCGACTAACGGATTAAATTCAAAACTATAATGAAACATGTAGGAGCAATAATATTAGGAAGTTTTGCCATCATAGGTGGGGGACTTGTCTATTATTTTAAGAAACAGGCAGATTTAATTGCATTGTTTCAGTATAAAATATTGTCAATTACAGTTGATAATTTTGATCCTGCATTAATTACAGGGAATGTAACAATACTTTTTACAAGTGTTTCTAATATAGAAGTTACTATTAATGAATTCTATTTAGACTTCTATTTTGATGGGAACAAAGTAGGTTTCATACAAGATGTAACCCCTTTTATAATCCCTGCTGCTTCAGGAAGCATTGCAGGTTCGGCTCAAATTCCATTCGCATATTCCCTTAATCCACAATTAGTAATTGGTGGTACAGGAGATATACTTTCATACACATTAAAACAAAAAGATGCAGCTATATCTTTAAGAGGATATGCAGCTGTACAAAGTGGATTTATAAAAGCAACAATTCCAGTTAGCTACGATACTACTGTTCAAAAATTATTATCAAGTTAATTTGGTTTATGTTTCGATTTAAAATAATTTAGCAAAAAAGAGAAATAATGATTAAAACGATTCAGGGTAAAGTGAAAGAAATAATTTTTGAGTGCTGTGAAAGGTACGCAATAAAAAGAAATATGGACATTGAAAATGTTCAATTAATTCTTGGGTTAAACGAAAAAGGAAATGGAAACACCTATAAAATCTGTGAAGAGTTTCAACCAAAAGAGGCGATTACCTTTTTGGGAGTTTTAGGTGTAGATATTGATATGAAAGGTTATAGCTTAATTGCTCCTCAATTCATAACAAAATCACTTATTCGTTTTTCAGGAAGTTATAAAATTGATTTAGATAAGATTAAGGTGATGTGTGTTCCTCAATTAGAAAACAAAAAACCAGATATCTTGCTCTTTGTGTACAATGGAAGTGAATTTGTTGAAGAAATAACATTCACACAATTGTTCCGAGATCAGGACTTAGAAATACCAACATAAGTTATGCAAATCTTTACAACAACATTAACAAGTGGAAGTCTTGTTTTAAATAGGGCAGATGGTGCTATGGTAATTAGCATTCAATCAGCCACAGGAAGTAGTTGCCTTTTTACAGGCAATTTGCCGTTTAAAGGGGTTAACCCAACACCAGTTACATTAACTGCTTCGCAAATTTTTAATTTTGCGGCATCGAGCCCACAATCGCCTTTAGAAGGAATTACGATTACTTGGGTATCTGGCACTGTTGACATTGTTGTAGGATTCTAAAAAAAATTTAAACTTATGGGACTAGGTAATACAAATCAAGGTTTTAGTGGCGGCGGTGGCGGCGGTGGCGGCTCATCTACTAACGGTACTTCAGGTACATCGGGTTTTTCAGGATTAAGTGCATCGCCTTATGTAGTTAATGCTCGTTTGGGAACAAACCAAACAATCACTGCTGGTTCAGATCAGGTAGTTAATTTTACAACTAATTTTGATCCTCAAAGTTGGTTTGCTTCTAATAAATTTACGCCAACTATTGCAGGATACTATAATATTTCTTATGCTGTATTATGGCAAACTGGTACTGGAACTAATCAACTGAATACACAAATCAATAAAAATGGGACTACCCAAATATTGATTAATCAAAATGTAGTCAACACTACTCAACCATTAGGTCAAGGAGATAGTGTAATCGTTTATTTAAACGGTACTACTGATTATATACAGATTACTGCATATACTGCTTCTGCAAGTGGTAGTCAAGTTATCGCTTCAGGTGCAGGAACTCAATTCAATGCCACTTTATTAACAGTAGGTAACGGAACTAATGGTACTTCAGGAGAAAGTGGTAATGGTACTGGTGGTACTTCTGGTACTTCTAGTAATGGTACTTCTGGCACTTCAGGCTTAACAGGCAGTTCAGGTACT
>Ga0208105_1000636_pt1 | contig 11244 bp, 17 predicted proteins | sample CryBogCBE16Jul07_FD_184574 | JGI IMG/M metagenome (GOLD analysis project Ga0208105, IMG submission 184574) | Freshwater microbial communities from Crystal Bog, Wisconsin, USA - CBE16Jul07 (SPAdes) | ecosystem: Environmental > Aquatic > Freshwater > Lake | place: Crystal Bog, Wisconsin, USA... | reverse complement strand
ACCTATGCTTAATCCTACGCAAATTATTGTGCCAACCATGATCATTCATGGGCAGTATGATGACGTGGCGGATACTAAACAGCTAATGCCATTTTTTGAGCAATTACCTAACGCCAATAAACGCTATGTAGTTGTTCCAAATGCGGGCCATATGATGATGTATCAAAAAGGCTACAGCATATTTCAGCAGGCTGTTTCTGACTACTTCAAGGAAAAATTCTAGAATTTAATGTCTGTAACCACAACGAATCTAATTCAAGATAAATGAGAGCTTATAAAGCAATTGCAATTAAATACAACAGGAGATATGTGATGTTATCTAGAATAATTGCTGTACTTTGTCTAGCCTGCGCCGTTACCTTTGCACACGCAGAAATTGTCAAGGTGGATGACTATATTGATGGCGCCGACCCTGGTGTTAAGTTATTTGTTAGAAATAAATTTGCTGAGCCTAAGATTAAGGCAACTAACAATAATGTAGTTCTCTTTATTCACGGCGCAACCTTTCCCTCGACGCCAGATTTTGATCTGCAATTCCAAGATTACTCTTGGGCTGATTGGATGGTCAAACACGGATATATTGTTTATATGTTTGATAAACGCAACTATGGTTTTTCAAGCAGAGAAAAAGCTATGGATGAGCCAGCTGGAAATAATCGACCAGTTACTCGTTCCTATCAAGCCATTAGAGACATTAACTCAGTCGTGGACTTTATTCGCAAAAAAGAGGGCGTTGAGAAGATCGATTTAATTGGATGGTCATGGGGAGCAACAACTGCAGGCTTCTTTACATCACTAAATAGTGAGAAAGTAAACAAATTAGTGCTCTATGCACCAGCATACGCATATCAAAACCATACCAATCTTGGTGCGGGAAGTGGCTTGCAAAATAAACGTAAACCTGATGAGTTTAATTATGCATTGGGAGCATATCGCTTCGGTTCAAAAGCCGCTAATGACTCTAGATGGGATGGTGAAATCCCCCTTGAGGATAAAAATAGTATTCGAGATCCTGCGGTGCGTGATGCTTTTGCGATTGAGGCACTCAAAACTGACCCAACAAGTGAAAGCCGGAATCCACCAAGCCTAAGAGCACCTAACGGCGTTCTTGAGGACAGCTTTATGCAGACTACTGGAAGACCAATCTGGAATGCCTCTTCAATTTATGTTCCAACTTTGGTGATTGCTGGTGAGTTTGATACCTGGTCATTCCCTCAAGATCGGGCCATGGTGATGCGTGATTTAACAAATGCGCCCTATAAAAAGAGCGTACAAATAAAGAACTCAAGCCACTTTATGCTTTTTGAAAAAACCCGATTTGAGTTTTTTAATGAGGTTAATGACTTCTTAAAATCGAAAAATTTGTCTAATTAGAGTCAGGCATCCTCGGCCCTGGTTCTGTTCCGCCCCGGGCCACCAAACTCAAATAATGCCCTGCTTTGTGCGGGGCATTATCTTTTGGTCAGGCGGATTTGCCCCCTTTAATTTGTATATGTACAATGTACATATGAATTCATTACGATTTCAATGGGAGCCCAGAAAAGCTTCTGCTAATCTGAAAAAGCATGGCGTTTCCTTTGAGGAAGCAAAATCTGTGTTTTATGATGAAAGTGCTAAGTTAATTTCCGATCCCGATCATTCGGAGGATGAAGACAGATTTATCTTGCTGGGAGTAAGCCACTCTCTTCGAGTGATTTTGGTTTGCCATTGTTATCGAAGCGAGGGTAATGTCGTTCGTATTATTTCGGCTCGTAAGGCAACCCCTAAAGAGTCAAAAGCTTATTAAAGGTGATGAAGATGCGTAAAGAATATGATTTCTCAAAAGCTCGTAAAAATCCATATGCTTCCATGCTTAAGAAGCCTATAACCATTAGATTGGATGAGGATTCAGTGAGTTACTTCAAATCTGTATCAGAGGAGGTAGGCATTCCTTATCAAAGCCTAATCAATCTCTATTTGAGGGATTGTGCAGCTACTCATAAGAAACTAAATCTCAGCTGGAAGTAGTCTAGGGGTAGGGTCGGGCATCCTCGGTCCTTGTCGATTCCGCTCAGTGTCACCAAGAATCTCAATAGCCCACTTGCTGGGCTATTTTCTTTTGCGCAAGCAAGAATGCCCGCCATAGATTAGGATGGGCCATGAATTTCAAATAATCATATGACCTGCTTAAATCAAAAATTACTTATTTTCATTATTAGCTGCATTTGCCTATTGATCGCGCCACAGGCAAATGCAGCCTTGGCCGATGATCTTAAAGACGGGCAACATGTTTTATTAATGAGACATGCTGATGCTCCTGGCTATGGAGACCCAGCAGGATATGTGATCGGTCAGTGCCCAACTCAACGTAACTTAGGAGATTATGGAAAAAAACAAGCCAAGGCTGTTGGCTCTTGGTTAAGAGGGCAAGGCGTAAGTAAAGCACAAATCTTTAGCAGCCCATGGTGTAGATGCTCTGATACAGCTCAGCTGCTAGATTTAGGTTCTGTAAGGATGGAAGCATCTTTAGGCTCTTTCTTTGATGATATGAGCCTAGAGAAAAAACAAACAAAAGAGTTAGAGCGGCTGATTAAAAGCGAGTTAGACAAACAATCTAAATTGCCCATTATTCTGGTTACTCATCACGTCAATATTCGAGCCTTTATGGGAAAAAATGTCAGTCAAGGCGATGTGGTTTTGGTTAAGGTGAACAAAAATGGGGAATATATTTCTCATGTAATTTATCCAAGCCCTAAACCGTAAAGCAAAATTCAATTATTTGGGAGCTCTATGAAATACCTATCGATCACGTTTTTACTAATGCTATCTTTTATTGGAAATATTCACGCATCAGATACGGCGCCTACCATGTCAGATCCAACTTGGTTAGCTGAGTCAAGGGCAAGCATTAAGGCGGGAAAATATGATCAATCTATCAAACAGTTGCAAGCTGCAAATGACACAAGTTCAGCAGATTGGAATAACTTGATGGGCTACAGTCTTCGCAAGAAACAGCCGCCCGATTTGGTAGGAGCAGAAAAGTATTATCAAGCCGCATTAAAAATTGATCCTAATCATCGCGGTGCTCTTGAGTATTACGGGGTTTTGAAATTAATCAATAATGATCTCGCTGGAGCCGAGGCATTGTTGGCAAGACTGAATAAGGCCTGCCCTCTTGGATGCGAGGAATACTCAGACTTAAAAGTAGCGATACAAAAATATAAGGCTAAAAAGTGAGGCTTTATTCATTTAGCTGAAGACTAATCAAAACTCAATGATGCAATCAGTTTGATGACCCAGTTGTCGCTATTGGTGGTCACGCCTTTGCCAACCCCAAAATTAAAAGATGAATTGCCATATTTGGCATCAGTGACGAGGTAGGCTGTATGAGGCTGTTGCGTGACGTTATATAAACTTTTATTTGGTAAGTTATCACCGTAGTACTCAACACCAACATCAATACTGTGGGTCAATCCATAAGCCACTTTAGCTGAGGGGGAGAAGGTTGCAGAGCTGTATTTATTGAGCACTACATCTGCACTGGGATTAACGGTAAAGCGCCATTCTTGCAGCTGCAGGGCAAGAATGGGCGTTAATTCATAAAAGGTGGTTTCTGTGCCCCCTACATCTTTGATGTAGTTGATCTCGTTCTTAACACCGTAGTGCCACAGACCCTCTTCATCATGTGTGGGGACGAACATATAGCTTACTTTGCCACCATTCACATAACTTGCGCCGTTGTAATTACTTAGGAAGATATTGGCACCAATTTCACTATTTTTTGCAATGCCATATCCATATTCAAGTCTAGTTTGAAAGACATTGCTTTTAAGGCCTTGTGCTGCTGGTGCCTGAAAGAGATTTGTTTCTACTTCATAAGCAGATTCTTGATATTCTGCAATGAGCTCGTCATGCACCTTGATTTCGAAAGGAGCGCCTATAACAGGGCAGCTTAGAAGTGCAAGCAATAAGCAAATGGGTCCATGTTGAAGAGGGCGGCGGACAGTTAAAAACATGATGAAACTATAAAGGGTTTATGAATCTGTGGTGAGATTGAGGGATCTTGGAGACTTGGATTGTGAGCATGTAATAGCAATTCGGTATATAAAGAACCTTATCTCCCTTTTTGGATTTTTATGACTATTTGGTTATGGTGCGAGTTAGCACTTTTTTCCTTGGTTGCCCCTTTTGCCTTGATGCTCTTGCGCTCGGCAATGTGGTTCATACCTTTGCTATGGGGCGCAGGATTACTTTGCTGCTGGTATCTCCATCGTCAAAAGATCAGCCTGAAAGTACTGTTGGGCTGGCAAGCAGTAAATAAAGCAGCTTTGCTGAAAATTGTTTATCGCTTTGTACCGCTGGCCATCTTGATTACGGCGGTTGTGGTGAGCTTTATGCCGGAGTCACTATTTAGTCTTTATCGGCGGGACCCTGGCTTGTGGTTGTTGGTTATGGTTCTATATCCCGTCCTATCTGTACTCCCACAAGAAATCTTGTATCGCACTTTTATGTATGCACGTTATCGAACTTTGTTTGAAAATCCTAAGCACTGGATTATTGCTAGCGCTATTGCATTTGGTATGGCCCATCTTTTTTTACACAACATACTTGCTCCAGTAATGTCTTTGATTGGCGGTTTGATATTTGCTAGTACGTATGTAAGGTCACGTTCCTTAGCTTTAGTTTGCATAGAGCATACCCTCTATGGCAATTTTATTTTTACCCTTGGATTGGGCCAGTATTTCTATCACGGCACAGTCATGCATTCTTAAAATAAGATACACACACTGGACACAAAGGAAAATACTATGCCATTTGTCAGAATTGATTTAAGTAAAAAACACCCCGATGGATTTGCTCAGCAAGTGGGCGACATCATTTTTCAAGTCATGCGCGAGCACATTAATGTGCCAGAAGATGATAAGTTTCAAGTGATCACTAGGCACGATACCAACGAACTGGTAATTCCTAAAAGCTATTTAGGAATTGAGTATTCAGAGGGCATTATTTTTATTCAGGTGACGCTCAATGAGGGCAGAACTACCGATATGAAAAAAGCATTCTATAAAGCCATCTGCGAAAGCCTCGTTAATAAGCTCAAAGTGAGACCACAAGATATCGTGATTAATCTGGTGGAGGTCAATAAAGAAAACTGGTCCTTTGGTAATGGAGAAATGCAATATGCCCCTAAGGGCTAAAAGAGAAACAGTCTTTACTAACTTGTCATAAATCTCTCATCAATTTGACATAAAGAAGTCCCATAGTTTGCTTTGCGGTTCTTGATAAATAACTACGGGGGATAACGATGAATAAATTTGCTTACTTACTGGTTGCAGTAATTGCTTTCTTTGCTGGCGCTGTTAGTGCATCAGCTTTAAACGTGGACGGTATTGCGCCTTCGAAGAACAAGGTGGTTTCATATCTTGAGCAAGCCAACGCCCAATTTCAGGTCTACTAGTTAGTCTGCAATATCAATCACCCAGGCCGCCTACGGGCGGCCTTTGTTTTCTAGCTAACTTTTGGGTACGCTATGGTGAGCTCTCTTAATAGTTATTCGTACTCCAAACTCGGAGACATTTCCAATTGGGGGTCTAATTAAGCGCCCTAATTTTCCCCTTGCAGCGCATTAAAAATGCGCCTTCCATGTAAAAATATAGATATTGAACCCCTCCGAAACCCTTATAGGGACTGATTTTGAACCAATTTGGGGATTAAAAAATATTTAACATTTATGTGATTTCCCGATTGTTTTAGTCTAAATAAGTACATACAATGAACTCGTCAATAGACAAAATGGTTATCAAAAATCCCCACATTAAATTGCATACTCTCCAGGAGATAATATGAATAAAGCAGAATTAGTAGAAAAAATTGCAAACGATGCAGACATTTCTAAAGCAACAGCAGACCGCGTATTGAGCGCGACCATTGAACAAATTATTAAAGCCGTTACCAAGGGCGATGATGTTCAGTTAATTGGTTTTGGAACATTTAAATCTGGCAAGAGAGCTGCCCGCGTTGGTCGCAATCCAGCCACTGGCGCAGAGATCAAGATACCTGCAGCTAAGACAGCAAAGTTTTCTGCTGGCAAGGCATTCAAGGATGCAGTGAATAAACGCAAGTAATTGTTTATTTAAATGAAGAGCCACCTTCGGGTGGTTTTTTCATGGGCTTTTCATATTGTGCCCAGATAATTACCCATGAATAACAAGTTCGTCATAGCCTTAGGGCTTATAGTCTTAGCCTCTCTGGCCAGTGTTCCGGTTGGTGCGGCAGGGCTGGGCCAGCTTTTCGATGGTAAGAGTCCCACTCAACCAGCAGGTAATCAGAGTAAAGCTACTACAAATCCTCCGTCTATTGCACCTGCAAAGCCAACGCCCACAGTTTCCCCTAGCGCTAGTCCTAAGCCGACAGTAAAACCCAAAACTGAAGATCAAATTCAGAAAAAGTAAGTTTGTTCAGATTGAATGCACAGGAATCTTAAATGAAATTTTACTTACATTGCACATTTGCACTCACGATTACGATGATGAGCTTTATTACTTGTGCTCAATCAAACTCAACCACGGTATACCTTCCTGCTTTTTATGAGTCAGTGATGAAGATGAAGCCTGAGGGTAAGTTGGGTCAAATCATTAAAAAAGAATCGATTAGCACCACCATTGCTGGTGCTCGTGCCTGGCGTGTTGCTTATATTTCCTCTGATCTTGCTGGACACAAAACGATTTCAACCGGATTAATTGTTGCCCCAGTTGGTAAAGCGCCAAAGGGAGGGCGTCCTGTTATTGCTTGGGCCCATGGGACAACCGGTACCGCACAAAATTGCGGGCCATCACAATTACCTAATCCTGCTCAACCCTTGAGTGAATATTTCTTGATCGGTGGTAATGCTGGTACTGACTATGGACTACCTGCGGTGGAGAAGTTTATCCAAGATGGTTATATTGTTGTAGCAACTGATTACCAAGGTCAAGGCGGCGGTGGGAAACATCAATATATGATTTCAGGAACTCAGGCGCGTGATGCAATTAACTCGATTCGTGCTGCGGGAGATATGAAAGAAATCGGCGCAGGTAAAAAAGCCATGATCTATGGTTGGTCGCAAGGCGGTGGCACAGTATTGGCTGCCGCAAGCTCGCCTGATTACATTGCGCAAAAAGGAACCGCTTTTGATGACATAGAGCTTGTCGGATTTGTAGCTTTGGCCCCGCCTGATGTTTCAGCAACAATTGCCGCGCGACCCAATGATCCAGTAGTAGCAGACCAATTTATTGGACAGTTATTACAAAGCTTCTCTGCTAATGTGATGGACTTTACGCATGCCTCAATGACTTTTTGGGCGATACCAAATGGTTTTTCTAATACACATCTGGAAGATATTTTTACGCCTGAGGGCGCGCAAGCTATCAATACAATCTATACCGGTAAATGTATTCATACTGCCGCAGATACTATTACCTATAACTATGGCGATACTTACAAAGCATTACTCAAAACTAAAGCCGATAATACTCTTGCCTGGGCCCAGGCTATTTACGATAGTGGTGTTGCAAAAGTAAAGCCTGTTGCACCAGTAATCATTTTTTGGGGCACCAAAGATATCGCAGTTCCTCCTGTCATGGGAGATTTATATCGCCAACAAATGTGTAAGTTGGGCGCCAATGTGACGCGGATTCAGTTGCCTGGTGAACAAACGCATTACACAACTCCGGCGGTGTCAGAACCTATGTATGTTCCTTGGGTAGAGGCACGCTTTGCAGGCAAACCTGCTAATAATGGTTGTGCAGGAATGCAATAGAGCTAGTGCGACTCTAATCTAAGAGGTTTGTTCTATTGTTTTTCTGTTTAACAAAGTCAATGCCATATTTAATGATGGCAATAAACAGTATTGAGCCAGCCATGTCACCGATAAACATGGCAATGAAGTGATTTGCGCTACCGGAGTCTAGTCCACGTGCAACGAACCAGAGCTGATGAAGCCCTGAGCTTAAAAAAGAGTAAGCCGTAATACTGCCTAATAGTTGTTGCATATTGATATTGCTAAGATCGGGCGACACCTTGAGGTTATGGATGACAAAGTGTCTTCCAAGCAACGGAGCTAGACCGCAAATAACACCAATGCCGAGATTGGTGACGAGATCTGCTTCATAAAAGCCAATATAGTTGATCAGCAGTGAGGCCAAGACTAATCCAGCAGCTCCAGCGAAATCAAAAATAAGGGTCAGGAAGATTCTCAGGCCAGCAGGGATGAAGATCCAGTTAACCCCTTGAGCATCTTCGATTGAAGCAGTGATGTAGCTGTTGAAGTAGAAGAAGCCCATATACAGTGCAGCACTGAGAAGACATTCTAGGAGGCTACGTACCCAGGACTGGTTAAAATTCATTTAAATATTATAAGAAAGTCTCTGATGAGTGCAACTAACAAGCCTGCAATTGCCCAAAAAGCACCATGCCCAACAGAGGTTGAGGCGGGACAAGTGTATTTCTGGTGTGCCTGCGGAAAAAGTAAGCGACAGCCCTATTGTGATGGCTCACATACAGCTTCTGGATTTAATCCCTTACGGGTTCAAGAGCCTGAAAGCAAAACTGTGTACCTCTGTGCTTGTAAGCAGACTAGTACGCCACCTTACTGTGATGGCTCACATCAAAAGCTCTAATCAGATTTATTTAAAGCGATACGCCAGAGCGACAAAGATATTGTCTTGAAAGGAGCGGTTCAGGACAGGACTATTGTTGATCCCATTGCCAAGCCATTTGCGCTTACCATAAAGATTGACGTACCAACTATCAACCACGGGAATTTCTACCATGAGGCCTGCCATTAAATTACTTGTAGCTGTCGCAGTATAGGCGGAGTAGCCTGTGGCAACTGACTCGCCTGGAGTAATGCCGTAATAGTAGTTTGCATATTGAGAAGACTGTCTCTCAATGCCCACCTGGGGATAAACCACAACATGTTTAAAGGTTTCTATTTCACCAAAATAAGAGAGCTCATATAGAGCCCCTTTGGATTTTCCAAAGTCATGATAGGCATTCAGAAAGAACGCACCGATGGGTGTTTCTTGAAAAGTGCCAACACCGAGTGGAATAGGGTCGCTGCGATTAATCGAGGTGCCGTTGATAGAAGATTTAACTGTGTAGGTGTCAAGATTAATTTTTCCGCCAAGCTCAAAATATCCATAGCCCATCTTAAAAGTCTTAATGCCCACTTCATCAATACGAGCAAAGAAGCGTTGGTAATCAAAGAAGGCATAGGGCAAGGCTAAAGATTGCGTTCCTTCAGTACCAATATGTAAGTTCGATGTGTAAACTGCTGCCCCAATATCGCCCACAATATGGTCGGGCAACCCATCAGGAACATCATCCATGGCAAAGCTGGGGATTGCGATGGCTAGTAGGGTGGCAAATAAGATCGATTTCATGGGCTAATGATAAAAGGTTTTTAAGGGGCAATGACCGAGGGGCTCTATTTTCTAGCTGTGCTGATGTGATCCAGGGTTTCTTTGGCATACCAACCAATACGACCTTCTGGATCCATGCGTCGCACATCTTCTAGTGCGGTTCTCAGAATCTCATTTTCCTCATCTAATTGATACACCCGATTACGCAGATTGCTGGCATCGAGCCATGAGCCAATCGCGCTAATCAGTCGTGCAATGAGGTAGCTCCAGTTAGGCATAGCGATAGTATGCCAAACCTAGCCTATTCATGATTAAATTGGGTGATATCAAAATAAAACCATTAAGGACCCATGACAAAACCCTATTATTTGGCACTTATTCTCAGCTTAGGTCTGGCTGCTTGTGCAGCAGAGTTTACGGATAGCTCCGACTCCAATCACGTGACCTTTTTGAACAGTAATGGCTCCTCAATGGCTGAGCTCACAAAAAAAGCACAAGCCTATTGTCAGCAATATGGAAAAGTCGCCTCATATAGAAGTAGCGATACGGCATTAGTCGCGGTCTTCGACTGCAAATTACCGCATTAATGATTAACCGTTTAGGTCAGATTGATAGATGAGGCCTGCATGCTCTCGCAGAGCATGGAATTGAATCGTTTCCCAGCGCTGGCTAGCAACATCGAGCTCTGATTTGTGAGAGGCTAGAAACACTGGGGCTCCCACAACATCCTCTGCCATGCGGTGAATATTTTCTTGGATGAATTTTTTGAGCGCTACTGAATCGTCTGAGCTGACCCAACGCGCCAAGCTATATCTAGCGGGCAGAAGTCGCACTTCAGCGCCATACTCGGTTTGTAGTCGGTGGCTCACCACCTCAAATTGGAGTTGACCAAATGCGCCTAGGAGCATGGTCCCGCCCCCCATTGGTCTGAAGACTTGGATGGCACCTTCTTCGCCCAGCTGCATGAGTCCTGTACGCAACTGTTTGGTACGGAGCGGATCGGCAGATTCAACCAAGCGAAAAATTTCAGGGGCAAAGAAGGGTAGACCTGTAAATTGCAATTGCTCACCTTCGGTTAAGGTATCACCGAGACGCAGTAAGCCATGATTTGGTAAGCCAATGATGTCGCCAGGAAATGCCTCATCAAGAATATCGCGTCGTTGCGATAAAAAAGAGAGGGCATTGTTGGTGCGAACCTCTTTGCCATTCCGACAGATCTTGAGTTTCATACCGCGCTCAAAGTGACCAGAGCAAATACGCAAGAAGGCAACGCGGTCACGATGTGCAGGATCCATATTGGCCTGAATTTTGAATACTACGGCAGAGAACTTATTTTCAGCAGGACTCACTTCACGTTGTAAGGCTTTGCGGGATCCAGGAGCAGGGGCTAGCTCTACTAAGGTATTGAGAATTTCTCTAACGCCAAAGTTATTAATCGCAGAACCAAAAAAGACTGGAGACTGTCGCCCAGCTAAAAAGGCCTCTAGATTAAATGCTGGCATGGCGTTTTTAATTAAATCGACTTCAGCAAGAGCTTCTGCTAGGCTAGACCCAAGACGCTCTTGGAGTCCTGCATCATTCACATCAACGATCGTATGGGAGTTCTCGGTAACGCGGTCTTCACCCGCTTTAAACATTCTCATTTGCGAGTTAGCGATATCAATCACACCCGCGAAAGATTTGCCCATCCCGACTGGCCATGTGAATGGGACAACTTCAATGCCAAGCGCAGTTTCAATCTCATCCATCAACTCCATGGGTGGTTTGACTTCGCGATCCATTTTGTTGATGAAAGTCACAATTGGCGTATTGCGTGCGCGGCAAACTTCAAGTAAGCGCAGGGTTTGAGATTCAACACCGTTAG
>Ga0208105_1000633_pt1 | contig 11266 bp, 7 predicted proteins | sample CryBogCBE16Jul07_FD_184574 | JGI IMG/M metagenome (GOLD analysis project Ga0208105, IMG submission 184574) | Freshwater microbial communities from Crystal Bog, Wisconsin, USA - CBE16Jul07 (SPAdes) | ecosystem: Environmental > Aquatic > Freshwater > Lake | place: Crystal Bog, Wisconsin, USA... | reverse complement strand
GCAACAAGCACCACCTTTTTTACCATCCAAAGTTTCGCAAATATTTGAGGTGCAACTACCTTTTCTATTTGTTGGTTTTGGATTAGTTACTGCGTTAATAAATCTTCCTATTTTCGTGTTGTTGTTCATCTTATGCTTTTCTCATATCCAGATAGTCATAAACCATTCCAGATTGAATTATTTCAATGTTATTATATTTAGAACCGCTTCCATCATTAAGCACTCCTAAACGAATACCCCAGTTGCCAGTTAAAGACCATGTAGCATCCCCCACTAAATTAATAATATCTTTTTTGAATTGTACTTGTGCTGTACCTTTATCGTAATCAACACTTAATACTTTTAAGTCCTTGTTTGGCTTATAAAAGTTATTTTGGTAAAATTGCCAACCACCAGCAATTACCACTATTGCGCCTACTATTGAAGCTATTGTAATAAGGGTATTTTTACCTTTTGAAAAATTACCTTTTAAAATTTGTGTTTCCATTATCTAAACTTTAATATATTTGTACCGTAATTAACATATATATTTAGGTTTGATTAACCCCCGAATAGTTTCTACTAATCGGGTTTTTTGTTTTGTCTTTAGGACTTGAACCTAAACGACCAGAACCAAAATCTGGTATGCTACCGAATTACATCAAGACAAAATTTATACTACCAAAGTATTTGGTCTGCATAATAACCAGCACTACCTTTTACTTTTCTATCAGCTTCGTGTCGTACCTTATATGCTTTCCTATGAATATCAGCAACTTTTATACCATCGTTTTGAAGATAGGTCGGGTAATCAGAATAGCCGATTGCACCACAACTGCATATCTTCTTTCCCGACTTATCAAAAACATCAATCTTTTTGCCACTTACAGTTGAGGGCTTTATTGTAACCCCCAACCGCTTGGCTTGTTGATATGAATATGGTTTAATCTTGTATGCCATTATCTTCTTTTAAAAGGGAATGTACCCTTATTTATTGATATACCTAAAAAGGCTAATGCAGCTACACCAAATACGCCACTTATTACCGCCCCCCAGCTAACTCCTTTTTTATCGGTATCTGCTGGATTAGGTTCTGGTGCTTGTTGCTGTTGTTGCTGTTGTTGTTCTACTATTGGTGCTGCTTGTTGCGTTTGTTCAACACTTATAACTTGTTTAGGTGTTCCACCACTTGCTAATTTCTTAGCATTCCTACCCTCTTGTAGTAATCTACCCTTTTCTTTGTTTTTTTCGTAGTTACCTAAATACTTACAAATTTCAGCATCTAAATCATTTAATGCCTCTTTTATTTCTTCAATTTGTTCAGCATCGTAATCTTCACCTTCCTCTGCTTCTAATTCGCTTAATTGCTCTGTAACATCGTAATACTGATTGCAATTTTTTTGCATTTTTGCACTAATGTTTCCTACTGTTAGTCCTTTAGCTTCTAAAATTGATTCAAATTGTGCTTTCATTGTGTTGTTCTTTTTTATTTTATTAAATTGTTATTTACTCATTTTTTCTTTAGCTACCATTTTACCAACTATTTTAGTTGCTGCTTCTTTAGCTTCTTTGGCATCATAAGTAATTCCATATTTCTTTCTATACTTTGGTTTTACTACTCTGTTTTTTAGGCTTTCTGCAATGGCATTTACCTTTTCTTTGAATGTAGTTCTACCACCCCATTTCATTTCTTTGCCATTTATAACCTCTTTTACTAAATTCATTTTATTGTCTGAAATGAATTGCTTAGCTTCTTCCAAAGTATTAAACTTTTCTTTCCAAAGTTCACTATACTTTAAATCAAATATGCCATATTTTTTAGAGTGAGAAGTAGCAGGATATCTTATCTCTACCTCCCTTCCTATGTAATTGTATGTTTTTGCATCACTTTCTACTTTACCACCTTTAGACTTAAAATCATCTTCTTGATATCTATGTTTATTAAAGTTTTTCATATAATTATCGTACTTTTCTTTTTCTAATTCGTTAAGCTTTTTATTGCCTTTACGACTTAAATTACTCATTTTAGCAGCATAAATATACCTAGCATCTGTATGGTCTTGTGAAGTAAACCCTCTATGTTCTGGATGTTCAAAATAATCGTAAATTGGCTTATTTGATTGTGTTTTACCTATTTCACCACCTTTAGCAAACGCTTCTTTAGAACGTGAAATTTTAGCTTTACCTGTTGAATTTATATGATGCCATAAATTAGACTTATTGCCATATTCATCTTTTAGTTTGAATTCATTACCATTAGGTGACACTTCATAAACTATGCCATTAGTAGTACCGCTTTTATATTTATCGCCAATCATAGGCTTGTTTACATCGGTATATTTTGAAAAGGTTATTACTCCGCCACGCTTAAAACCATCCATACTATGTTCGCATCCGCAATCTACACTACCACCAAAAGCCATTTTTTTATCGGAATAATTATTAATAATATTTTCCAAATCTTCAATACTATACCAATTACCTGTAAATATAAAATCTTTAACATGGCTATAATCTCTATAAGCACCAGTATGGTCAGATATTCTAATAGTACCATAATCCGTTTTAAAATAACCGCTATTATGACTTAAAGATTCTTGATATGAATAATTTATACCTTTTTCTTTAAGTAATTGTTCTAACACTTTTTTTAGTTCAATAAAATTATATGTTTTTTTACCTAATGATATTTGTTCTTTTTTATATCTTTCTGATTCTAAAACATCGTTTATTGCATTATAAAGCACTTCGCTCTGCTCTTCTTTTCCATAAGTATCTTTTAATTCATCATATAAATAATTAACTTCAACACCGTTTATTATATATTCAGGATAAAATCCTTTTCTCTTTTTTCTTATTAATGTAATTCCATTGTGTCTTAAATTATTATTACTTTTATCGAAATCTAAATTTTCTAAAAACCATATTGCATCTTCAATTGTTAATTTCCTTTCAATTTTACCACCAAATGCACCACCTTTACCAAAACTTTCTCCTTCCATACCTTCTAAATAATGAGCACTATCGGATATATCAGTAGCAGAACGTTCTATTTTAGCCACCACCCATGCTGGTACTTCTTCATTGCCTTTTATAGCTTCTAAAAGTTCTTTTGCATGGTGTTGTATCTCTTTTGCTTTTACAGCAACCATTTGCTTGTTTTGTGATGCTATTGAACCGCCATCTTCCATATACCCACCACATTCGTAACATGGTGTTATTTCGCTACTTTCAACAACAGATACTACATCATTTTCAAATTGTACTGCAATGCCATCTTCCATTCCAGTTTCTTCACCAATATCTATTATTTTTCCTTTACTACCATCTGTTTTTAACTTAACAAAATCGCCTATTTTATAGATATGTTCAATCTCTGAACCATATTCTAACTTATTATTTGATATTGATTTTAAAGCATTATTAGGTACTTTAGATTCATAACCATTGAAGTCTACTATGTAATTTTCATTGTCAAACTTTTTAACGATAGTACCTTGATGTATGTGTTTTTTACCATTAAATACTGTCATGGTTTCAACAAGTGTTCCTTGTTTTAATGTATTATGACTATCTATTTTTTTTTTTATTTCACCACCTTTTTCAAGATAAGGTGTAGTTCTTTTTATATCAGCTTTATCGGCTCTACGTTCTTGGTAAATGTATCTATGTTCTTCACCATATCTATCTGTAAAGTATTTACCGTTATATTTATCTAAATGTGCTTTGGAAACATATTCTTTAGGATTAACACCTAATCTTTTAGCCCCAGCATTTGTATATCTCCATCCTGCTGGTTTTGCTCTATGACTTTTTTGTGCATCAATGTCCTCATGGTAGTTGTAATTTTCGGGGTCATTAAGATATGCGCCTCTATTACTTAGTTTACCACCTTTAGCCATCATACCACCATCAGCCAAATAAGGTTTTTTTCTTCTACTTATATCAGCATGGTCTGGTCTATTTTCAGAATATACATTACCATCTTTAGATATACGTTTACCTGTTGGAAGTGCTTTACGTTTTCCATCAATTTCAATACTTGATTTAGAACGACCTTCATTAAACGATTTAATCAGTTTTGACAATCTTGTACTTGCTGATTTATGTGCTTTTTCTGCTTTTGCTTTTTTAATTATAACAGATTTAGCAACCTTTTCTTTAGGCTTTTTTTTAGCTAACGTAACAGCTTTTTTATGCTCAACAGTAGCTTTTTTAACCTCTACTTCTGCTTTTTCAAGGTCTTGTAATGCTTTCTCAAATTCAGACTTTTTTTTCCTTAATTCAGGCTTGAATTGTTCTTGCATTGCTGAACTATTTATAGCTTTTTCTAACTTTTCAATTTTTTCTCTTATTTCTAACTTTGTCATTGATTTTTTTTTTAGACTTTACAAAAATAGTAGTTTTTTTTAATCCAAAAGTATTTTTAAACCTTCGGCTGCTTCTCTTGCTGCTTCATTGCCCATTTCAGCTAAAATGATATAACCTTCATAAGCATCCCTAATTTCATCTAACGTGGGCTGTTTGGTAACTTGTTCTTCTTGTTTTGGCTTTCTGCTACCTTTATCAGCTTTTGCAGTTGTAGGCTTTTTAGCTTTTGTGGGCTTGTGAACTTCAAATGTTTCTGTTTCTTCATCTTTTTTACCTTTTGATTCATAATATAAGTCAGCGTAATATTCGTACATCCCTTTATCAGCCCATCTTTCGTTCCACTCTTTTTTACTGTAAATACCAATATCGTCAATCATTGTTTGTTCATCGGAACTTTCAACTTCTTCTATACTCTCTACTTCTTCAATAGGTTTTTCTTCAATTGTTGGTTCTTCTTGTTCGATTATTTCTTCTTGCTCTATTACTTCAGTATCTGGGTGTATATAAATACTTTCTGTTTTTGGTGTTGCACCTAAAATATTATCAAAGTAATTTATTACGTTTTCTTTGCTTCCTTTAACGATAATAGCATTTCTAAATCCAATGCTCATATCACCTAAAATATGGTCTTGTTTGTCAGCAAAATAGTTATCACCAACAGTATTTATAAGAACATCTCTTTTTATAACTTTTGGTTTTTCAATAATAACTTTTTCTTCTACTATTTTTTCACCAATTATTCTATCTTGTTGTAGTAAATTAGGCATCCATGTTTCAGTACAGAATTTTATAGTATCGTTTACGTTCTTTTGGCTTTCTATTTTTCCATCAATAACATATTCAGCATAAAATCCTATACCATTCATTTCATAGTTTAATGGAATAGCCATTTTTTCATCTTGATAAATAGCAAAATCTATTCTTGGGTCGGTCATTAAATCACCTTCTTGAATATAATTTTGTTCCATTACAAGCATTAAGCCTTTTTCATTGAATACATTATGATAACTATTTAAAGTTTGTGCTTCAACAGATAACGGCATTATAGCATCACCAGTTTTTCCAGACTTTTCATAAAAACCAATTTGTATATTATCCAAATCAGTAACTACTGTTTTAATACTTTCGTATAGCTTTTTGTAGATAGAATGGTTTTTAGGCAATTCATCTAAAGTATTATTATCTGCTACTATTTGTGATACATCAATTTCGCTATATGGTATATCGCATTTTTTCAAATCAATATCGCCAATTCTATAAGTTAATTGAACATTAGTTTTTTGGGTTAAATAAGCAGCAAGTTTATTATCTTCTCTTGATAGTTTATTTTCCTCATCTAATTCAATCCTTGCAGTTGTAACTAACATTGTTAGATACTTTTCATTAGGTTTTAAAATAAAACCTCTATATGTATCTATAATATCAAAATTCTCTTTTAAGCTACTTATTTTATCTTCTACTCTTTTTTGGAATCTTACCAATGATGCATCTAATTCTTCAGCATTTGAAGATAAAGAAAGTCCCTCTGGTTGCAATATGAATTTTTCTGCTGTAAAACATTTCGCATAAATTTCTGACAAATCATATATACTTTCATAACTATTATCATAACCATATTTAGTTTCCTTAGTTATTCCTATACCTCTAAATATATCTTCTTTTGTAAGACTCGAAGCATTTTTAATACCTAAATCATAGCAATACTCTATAAAATCAATATTATCATCATAATTTAAAGAAAGATGGTAAGACCTTCTTCTAAAAGTACCAGTGAATATATTTACTAAATCAACAGTTTCGTTACTTTTTATTGCTTTGTCAATTTTAGGTATTAATTCTTCATAATACTCAATTAACGTTTTAATTCTATCTTTTTTACTTCTTAAAAACGTTTTTGTTTCATCAGTAATACTACCCAATATTGTTTTTAAGTTAAGATAGTTAATATCAGCAACTTCTTTGATTTTATCTAATCTTGAATAAAAGAAATCTACAAAATATTTATACTTTGAACTTTTGCTAATAGCATCTTTCAAAGATTCATATTCATCATTTAGTTTGTCGTAGTTATTTGTTTCTTCTCTTTGACTTAATTCTGCTCTAATTTTAGCTATTTCAATAGCATCATCCAATATTAACTCTTTTTGTTTTTCAGGTGGAATATCAACATCTAAACTACCAGTTGTAGAAAGACCATCTGAATCATCCCAAATGTCTTTTATTCTCTTTTGTTTTTCTTCATATTTCTGATATATAAAGCTATCCAAAGTTTTTGTTACTAATGGTGTAATAACCCTTGCAAAAGCAAACTTATTTTTCTGTCTATGTATTCTACCTTCAACTTGCGTAATATCTGTACTGTTCCAAGTAGGTGTTAATATAAATAACGTAGCACAATTAACTTGTAAGTTAAGACCTTCTTTAATTGTATCAGTACCAATAATAACCTTTACTTTACCTTGATTGAATAAATCACCTACTCTTTCCCTTCTATCTGCTTCTTTGTCTGAATCAGCACTACCTTCAATAATTTCTACTTCATCATAAGTAATTTTAGATTGTTTACCATCTTCATCATCTTCGTCAAGACTTATTGACAAATTAGATTCTAAACCACATATAATTTCTAATGCTTTTTTGAATGGCTCTAAAAGGTTTGTACCAATACTCATAAATATTAAGAAAGAACTTGATGCTTCTTTATTATCTTCATGGTATGTCATTATATTTTTAATGGTATCAATTGTGAACTTTATTTTAGGTGAGTATTCGTATAACTCTTTCCAATGTTCATCAGTAACAAAAGGCAGCATTAAAGGGCTATTACAGAATGGTGATACAGCACTACTTTTAGATGCTGAAAGTATTTTACCAGCAACACCTAAATCACTTTTTGCTTTATTTGTTTCTGCCCATTTTTCTTTAAATGCTTCTATGTATGGTTCTATCTCTGGATATTCTAAAACATATTCTTCTAAATCTACATTTTTACCTACTAAAGCATCTCTTTGTAATATCTGTAAAGGACTTTGTTTAAGTATTAATTTTAAATTTGGATTAGGGTATCTTACAATACATGGTCGTTTAATACCAGCTTTTGTAGGGTCGTCTTTATATAAGAAAGTATTTGATAATATCTTATAAAGAATAGGTTTGTTCTTATAGCTTTTCATTACAGCTTCGGAAATAATCTCATTCTTTTGATTTATCTTATACTCAATAGTTTCATTAAAAAATTGTTCTACAAATCTTACTATCTTTTGTACGTTATTTTTAACCAATTCACTGTAATTCAAGAACACCAACATAGTATAAACTTCCAAAGGACTATTACTAAATGGTGTAGCGGTTAAGAAACCTACTCTACCTTTTATCTTTTGAAAATATTGTGTAATATAAAATGCTCTTAAACTTCTATCAGATGGTTTACCTTTAAATCCAGAACTTACTCTATTTGTTTTATCGGCAGCAACACCGCTAAATAGATTTTTTAATCTATGTGCTTCATCGAAATAAATACTATCTAATCCTAAACTTAAAACATCTATTTCTGCATCTTTATCAACTTTATTAAGTTTTGATATTAAATCAATTATTTGTTTAGCTACTTTTCTATCTGAATCTGTACTTTGTTCATCAGGTTGAGTAAGCAAATCTTGCCATCTTGCTATAATAAACATTCTGATATTTTCGTCAGATATGTACATTTTTTGCATTGCTTCATAACTTCCTAAAACAATACACTTTTTGAAACTTTTAATTGCATCAGCTTTTTTAACTAATGACTTTCTTAAATTTTCTATGTTGAAAAAATCAAAGCCACATTCTGATAATATACCATAGTTACGAACCCACCCATTTACTGCTGTAAAAGATGTTAGTTTGCCATTACTCCAAAAACCGAATAATTCCTTTTGCCAATTCTTCATTACAGGCTTAGGAACAATTATCAATGGTTTATTAATAGTACCAGTGCCTATTAAATACGATAATATACAAATAGTAACACTTGTTTTACCGAAACCTACTGTAAGTGCTAAACAAAAATTGTTTCTTGAAATAGCAAATTTAAACGCTTCTTGTTGTATAGGTGTTAAAGTAAAATCACCAACTCCTAATCTATTTGTAGATTTGAAACCAATAGGTATTTTAGTTGTGTTCACTAATATACTTCTATTGTAAGTTTCATTTATTTTTATGTTTAAAACTTTTACAGTATCACCATCTAAATAGTTGGTAACGAAATTGCTAAATAATCTATCACATTCAGCTTCGGCATCAGCTACTTCTTTTTGTCTTTTTTCTTTTTGCTCTTTCTTTTCTTCATCAGTTGCACCATAAGTCTTTTTGGATTTAGTATTGTTATAAATAATTATTTCCATAAAAACATCTTTTGAAACTAATTCAAAATCTGATTTCTTTAATGTTCTTACATGACTTATAAATGCTTCACTAACACTAATTTCGTAATCTTCATCTGGCAATGTAGTCATTGTTTCTCTTGCTAATTCACCAAAAGGATTTAATCTATATCTTTTGTCCTTAATGGGATGGTTAATCATCATAGAAACGTAACTGGAAATTAATGATTTTTGATATTCATAAACATCTTCACCATAATTATCTATGATATGTTGCTTATCAATATCCAATTGCCTACGCAAAGTATCATAATCAGTATTTGTGTAAACGTGCAATGGCAAGTACATACCATTAAGATAAAGCAAGGATTTAGATTTTACAAGTATATCTAATTCTTCACTTGGTACTTCATATTTATTGGTTAAATCTAAAAAAGACTTATCCACTAAACATAAGGAATTATCGAATCTTCTTATGGCAACATAGGTTCTCATATCATAAGTATTTTCAAACTTAGTTACTTTACCTACTGCATCACCTCTTTGAAATCTACCAACAACCTCATATTGTTGATTGAGAAAATCTACATCTTCTTTTGCTGTTACAATATTTGTTGCGCTATTTGCAATAAACCATTTTTCAAAACCAGTCATTGGTATTCCTAATGTTCTATTGTACCAAACAAATGCTTTAATATCATTATCAGTTAGTTCTGGTGTGTATTTTTTTATATTATCTTCAACAGATAATATCTTAAAATCAGATTCTTTAATTACTATACTTGATGCCATTTATTTTTTTTTAATATTCTTTTAAATCTTGTTCAAGCCACCCTAAAGCGACTTCAATTGTTACTGAATGTTCATCCATTTGTGCCTCAATGTAAGATGCACAAAAAGATTCACCATTTTTTTCGTTCATTCTGTTTTGCACAGTTTCGCTTCCGTTTGCTCTTAAAAATTGGATAATTTCGGCTTTGTTGTTACTTTCCATGTTTGTATATTTTATTTTTTACGAAATACGACTATATCAGTTGCAATGCTTGTATCTCTATTTTCCCCTTTAAAAACATTATTTGGTAGTCTATAAGCATCAATCAATTCGCCTATTTCGGCTATCATTTGTTTTTGTGTATTGTACATTTGAGAATTATTTAACCATAAGGAGTTAATAACAAATACCAATATGCCATCTTTTTTTAGCTTTTGCAGACAAAGATATATAAAAAACCCTTCATATCTAATTTGCAAGTTTTTATCCCACATATACGAATATGGGCTTTTATGGTTTCCGTAAGGTGGATTACCAATACTTAAATCAAATGTTTCTATTTTAAATTCTGATGAAGTTTTTATGCCATCCCTAATAAGTGCTTTCTGATTTGGGGCAAATTCATATTCAAAATTGTAAGGGTATATGTTTATTTGCGGATATTTTTCAGCAACAAAATCATAGTTTGGTTTGTATATTTCAAAACCATAAATGTCTTTTTGTGGTATTCCATTTTCAGTCAATACATCAAAAAATACACCTTTACCGAATGATGGCTCTAATACTTTGCCACCTTTAAAACCATGTTTTACAGCTAATCGGTACATTATTTCAGCTACCCATTTAGGAGTAAAAAACTCGTCAATTGCTTGTCTTTTATCGGTTACATCATTAATCATTTCACCATATTCGTCAAAATCATTTTCTGTACTTTCTGATTGACTACTTCTACGATTAAGTTCGTTTGATTCTTTTTCTGTCATTTTATTTTTTTTACAATATTAGAAATATTTTTTAGCTTTATTGTTATTTATGTAGTCTAAAAGTTCTTCTTCATTAGGAAATTTTTTTAATTCGTTGTCAGTAGTCCATCTTGAAGGAATATAATAAATTGGATTATTTTTATATTGTATAATTCTAAAACCATTTACATCCCAGTTTGTTTCAAGAGCATTTTTAAAATATAATCCTTTACCTAATGATTCAATTTTACCACCATTAACAAACAATGGTAATCCATTTTGTACTTGATTATATTTTGTATCTATATTACCGCCACCATTAAAATGAGGCTTTTTATTCATATCAATATTAGAAATTCTAAACCTATAAAAACCATTCTTTTCAGCCCATTTTTTAGCTTGTTCAATCTTTTTGGCATCTGTTGTTATAACTTGTTCCATGTGGTCGGGTTCTCCAATTTTTACTGCCCATAATATTGTTTCTACTTTACCACCATTTATATAGTAATTAGGATTTTCTTGTATGTGCTTTTGGGCTATTTCCTTTATAGCTTCTTTAGTATTTATTTTGCCGCTTTGAAGTTTGTTTAGTGTTTTTGAATGTTCAGCACTTTCGGTTTTAATACCTTTATCTAATTGCTTTTCATATTCTAATTCACTATTTATCATATATTCAATACTTTTTTTATCCACGAATGGATGTTTTAGTTTCCATTCTGATATTGGGTTTTCTTCGTATGTTTCTATTATTTGACGACCGCTATCGTATCTATCGTCTATAAATAATTCAGCATATAAGTAATTAATAAATTGTTTATAAG
>Ga0208105_1000628_pt1 | contig 11334 bp, 14 predicted proteins | sample CryBogCBE16Jul07_FD_184574 | JGI IMG/M metagenome (GOLD analysis project Ga0208105, IMG submission 184574) | Freshwater microbial communities from Crystal Bog, Wisconsin, USA - CBE16Jul07 (SPAdes) | ecosystem: Environmental > Aquatic > Freshwater > Lake | place: Crystal Bog, Wisconsin, USA... | reverse complement strand
TACAATTTTATCGTGTTTATAAAATATGTTAATTTTAGCATATTTATGCTGAATAAGTAAAGTCATTATTTCTACGTTTGAATTAGCAGCAGCAATTAAAAATGCTTTATGCTTTGCTCTACGAAATTTTATAATATTATCTTGATTGCTGATATCCAAACAATATTTTACAATTTCTAATTGATCATTTTCAACCGCACTTATTAAGGCAAAACGAATATTAAATCTGGCAACTTTAGGTGATTCTAACAAAACTTTTAGAATATCCGTGTAACCATTTGCTGCTGCGAATGAACAAGCATTATATTTACGTCCTTTGCGTTTTCCATAATTCCATACATCAAAATATTTTGTAAAAAAAGTAAATTGGTTTGGATCAATGTCTTTATGATTGAGGAGTTTCTTAACAATATTTATATTATTATATTTTACGGCAAGTATTAACGGGCCGAGGTCATGTATAATCATTTTCTTGTTTACATCAATATCTGGTCTCTCTAACAATAAATCTACTATAGTTTCATTACCTTTTACTACTGTTATTGTAAGTGGTGTATTATAACCACCAGAACTTCGCACTTCACCATATTCTTTTTCTAAATCACAATAAGCACTCATATTTACATCAATATCTTTGTATTCTAATAATTTTCTCACTTTAGTTTCATTACCGTCAAAGCACGCTTGATGTAATTTGTTTCTATATTCAATATAATAGCTCCAACCCTGAATTAATTGTCCCTTTGTATCTAAATTATTAATATCACCACTTCTCAAAGGTATTGCACTTAAATATATATTTTGAGTTTCACGACTCATTCCACTATATTTTTTAGTATCGTTATGTGTATTTTCAGGAAAATTTTTAGCATATATTTTAAGAGCATTCAAACACTTTTTACGACCTTTATCCTCAAGAAAAATTTTAAATCTTCTATAACTACTAACTGAAAATTTTAGTTTTCCACTCTTTATTATCAAATGTAAAATATCATAATCTACTTCTTTTATTCCAAGTTCTCTTACAAAATCTATGAGTGAAGTTCCAACATCGTGAATAAAGGTCATATCACTTCCCCTGAAAGGTCTTGTTGCTATATTAACATTCACATCAGGATGTTTAAGAATCTCTTTCACTGCTTCCAAGTTTTTCAAACTAACAGCATGCGCCAATGCCGTAAAACCGTTAGCATCACGTTTATTGATTTTTACCTTTGGATCTTTGAGTTCTTCTCTAAGCAAATCTAATGAATTATTGTAAACATTGTTCATTAAGTTCGTGCGATGGCGATTATTGCCTCTTGGATATCTATCTCTATACCAATCTCTCTCTTCGGCCATTACTAAATTTTATTCTATAAAACTTTAAACTTTTATTTTTGGTGCGTTAAAAATCCTCCGTTGTGGTCCACTCCTTGTTAAATTCATGACACAGTGCGACATCTTTGGCCGCTTTGAACGACGGATACACCGGCGACGTTGTATCCACCGCCGTTTGATTGAGTAATTCGTTAGCACCCTTCATCTGCGCCACATAATTTCCAGGACTTGTATTGGTATAGCCAGGTCCAGGTATCGCTGCGCTGCCGCCATTAAACGCCAAATACCTCGCCAAAAGTGCCGACATCGCCATTTGGATTGTAGGGTTCGCCTTTTTGTACGCCTCTTGAATTTTCGGTAAATAACTATAAACTCCTATCGTATAGCTCATTATAGCGTATTGGATATCGGGAGAGATATAGGATAGTACTAAATCCGCATTAAATTTTGATAAGGATACTCCAGCACACCCTGATAAATCTTTCGGCATGGCGCCAGAAATATCGGAGGCTGAATCGGTAACCGTATTCGTATCAAATCCCTCGTACATTATATGTTTTTGTCTGTACAACGAGAGACATGTTCCTATTACGAGGAAAAATATAATACCAACAAGTATTTCATCCAGCATCTTATTTAGTCTAAACAAAACAAAAGTTTAGGAGATAGATGGACTTATCAGGTGCTTATGGCGGTCATGTAGAACCGCTTGCGTTTTCTAGTGCCGATTTTGAAGATGCCGACGCCGGTTCAGGAGCTATGAATGATACAAAACGTAGTATTGAAACTACGCTTCAATATCATATGAATGTAGGAAATACTATTGTACCTGATGAGCGAGATTTTTTACGACCTTGGCGCAAGCGTCTTCGTGATATTCTACTCAACGAAAGTGAACTATTGACGAACTTTTTAGAAAAGCCACTTGAAGACGCATCAATAGTCCAACGTCATTCAACCTTTCTTCGCTGCCTGGAAATGCCAACAATCGCTTCATCCGCCGAATGGTTAGTAAAGAAAATATCACCTATTATTGATAATGAGCTTGTCTTGGGAGAATTACAGACAGAACTTGGTCGTTCAGTTGCCGATATACGAAAAGATATTCATGCCGTTTTGAATACCTACTTAGAAACCGTGAAAGAGATGTTTCGTACGATGGAAATTCTCAATCTCAAGATTGAAAAAGTGGATTCTATGAAAAAGCGTTTATTCAGTATCTCAATTGAAGATGATGAGAGTGAAGAGGTCCTGGCTCTCAAACAATCGGTAATAGCGTATATACGTGCCGAATATGAGCGTAATAAAATCCAAGACGATTATACCGAATTCTGTCGGCTCTATGCGCGCTTTACTGCTCTGCGTTCTATTTTGCTATCGCTCAATGTCAGCACCAATAACGCCGACGGACCCATCTGCTCCATCTGTACTACCGAACGGGTAAGTTGGGCCCTTGTTCCCTGCGGTCATACTTTCTGTAACGGCTGCGCTCAAAAACAGCGTCATTTATGCTTTGTATGTCGCACAACTTTACGAGATAGGCAGCGGCTTTACTTTATCTAGTAAAGACTGTTTACAGTCTTTACTTCATTTAGGGTCTCGTCAATCCAGGCCACTGTAAGAATATGTTGATTAAGTTTTGCGATTGATTCGTCGTCCATTTGACCCGGTAATTTCATTTTGATTCGTTCTATGAGAGAATTATAACGAATGAGAAAGAATTGTCTTAAGAATCGGCGGGTTTCTTCACTTGCTTTGTAATCCATGTTGCCGTTTTGGTTTGTGGGTTTTATGGTTTCATTTTTTTGGATGAAAAAAATGATAAGCCTGTGGCTGTATAGTTTATAATCATACAAATCTATAGAAAGATGGCTATGGTTCCAGGTAATGGTACAAATTCACTGCTCGTTCCCACCGGACCCGCACCCGCTCCCGCAATCGGCGAACTTCCTGGTCTCCTCAAGCGTTGGATGACAATTCAGGAAGAGATTACTACTCTCAATGCGGAAGTGAAGCAACGACGCACTCAATCCAAGGTTCTCAAAGATATAATTCTACGTATCATGGAATCCAACAATGTTGCGAAGATTAATGTAAGCAAGGGAGCGGTTATTCATAAAACTCGCGAGGTGAGCGAAAAACTCTCCAACGGCTTCATGCTCAAACATTTCAAGGAATTCTTCGGTGGCGATGAAGAACGTGCCGCTTCACTTGTTAATTACCTTGACGAAAACCGTACAAGTATTATGAAACATGACCTCAAGTTACAGATTCCTAAACCTAGCGGAACCGACGAAATTTAGGAGACATAGTTAGAAACAAAAATGTTAGGTGGTGCGGTTGCCAATGGTGTTAACGCTGCTTTAGAGGCTACTCCTTACAAGATGACCGAAGCGTTCCAGAATCAAACCGGAATGAGCGCTGCGCCTTTCCGTGCTGCTCTCGTTTCACTCATTACAGTCTTAATCATCCTCGGTCTCCTTTTATTGTTCGGTCAGTACCTCTGGAACAATGTTCTCCATGTTCTCGTTCCTGGGGTCAAGGAGGCGAAGTCGGTATTCCAGATTTTAGGAATTGCCCTTCTAATTATGCTCTTGAGCCCCGGCAGTTGCTCGTGTCCTATGTAGAACTTATTGAACTAGTATCCAAACAAAAATCATAGTATGTTTTTTGTTTGTTATTGTGGGTTTGTTGATTAAAAGTATTGGAACTGTCCACTAATTTGGTATGGACCCTGTTCTAACGAAAAATGGGGTACGTAATAACCGGGATCACGTGCGCCCTTTGGGCGGTCAAGGTTCGCCTTCTCCGATAAACAGATGAACGCAATATTATGAGCGGTTTTTACAATGAGATTTTTGAAGTCGGCTCTAATTTGTTCACGCTCGGCATCATCATAAGAGAGTGTATCAATGAGAATATTTCCACGGTCGTTCAATTTCATGAATTCTACTTCAATATCACGAGCACGTAACGCCTTCTTCAAGCAACGGCCAACGAAACTTGCGGGAGGTTCAATGTCGTGCTGGGTTGCGAACGGAAGTTGATAAGTCTGGTATGGGCCCGCACCTAATCCAGTGATATCGGCATCAATACAGAGAATCTTCTCCAAAATGAGTTTGAGTTCGTTGTACGCCATCGCTTCCTTGGAGGCGGGTGCCGCCTGCTTCATTGGATACAACTTCTTAAGAATGCCTTGAGCCTCTACGCTACGTGTGAAGCATTTTGGCATCGTTTCTCCATCCAGCGCAATAACAGCAAATCCCTCACTGAGGTATTTAGGCCGGAGGTAGAAAAATAGACTCATTCCAATGAGAATGAGGAATAGTATTCCAGCATATGGTAACGGATCCATGTCTCTTATAGAAGAGCCAGATTTTATCCAGAACGACTCTTCCATGATGCCTGTAGGGCACGGAACTGGTCTCGTAGTAATCGGCATACATTTGCCATCGCCTGACGCGCAATTAATTGTTCTTGGTCCGCATCACCGCCATCACTATCAATTCCAATACGGACAAACATCTGTGGTCGCAATGGGTGAGGTACTTTATAACCCGCATAGGTGATTCGTGGCTGCGCTTCACCGTCAACATGATTTTCCACTAAATAAGTTTCCAAGAGATTGCCTAACGTGTGTGATTCGTTTGTGAATACGATGTCTACGCAAGGGAAACGAGCATCACCTTGTTGAACGACGACATTATCGGGTAGTGTTTGGTCAATATTTTCGTATTTACGTACGAGTGCTTCCGCTGCGATGAGAGCGTTCGCAACGATAACCGGTACGGGCTGGGTTCCAACCGATTCAATATGAAATGTAAAGTTTGTTGGATTGCCTTGTTCGTCGGTTAAATAGCAACGCTGAATCTCCATTGTGCCGAATTCACGCTTGAGTTCTGCCAGTTTTTCATCAGGCAAATCGGTGATTTTCGCAATCTTTTTAGTGTTTAACAGCCAGTTTGTGAATACCTCTTCCAAATGGTCGTCATTTGTATCACGAGTGTATTCGTAAGAGCACTGGCTTACCGGAGACCAGCGAATGTTCTCTTGACCTGTACTAATTGATGCTTTCGCTTTGAGCTTGAGATGTTCATTAGGCGCCGAACGATTCCATTGAGGTCTTAGACGGGTAATGAGTACTGTTTCACCTGTGATAGGATCGGGAGGAAAGAATTGTTCTGTTGGTACTTGAATTGGTGCTTCAAGTGGATTTTCAGGATTTTTCATAAAGACTTGAAAGTCCGCAGCTGTCACATCAATCATTTCTTTTGATGTATTCTCTTTATCAAGTACAAACTCGTAGCGAGATGGGTCAAATGTGGTAATATCGGCTAAGATTGGAATCATTCCAATACGATGAGAGATGATTTCATTAACCAGTGGAGTCGTATTGACAGAGATGGTCATTTCCGATGTTTCGGCCGGTTCAGTTCTAAACGCCACCGATGGAGTTGCCGAAATAATCATACGACGAATGGCATTTGCTAGAGTTACATTCGCATTCAACTTGAACGTAGCATTAATTTTACCAGCAGAAGGATTCAACAGAGATGGTCCCGATTCAATATATTCCGAAAACATTTGCCCTCTCTTCTAACTTAGGAGTTAGTCTCAATTTTTAGGCCGGCACCACGACACGCTCGTTTTTTTAGACCTTGTTAAATCGCCAGACTTTACAACGAGAGAGGATGAGCAAACATCGGCTCTGGTATAGCACAAAGTGCCGTCACTGCCAGGGATTCTTAGAAGAGTTATCGCGAACTCCATTTGTATCACAGTTTCAATTACTTTGTGTAGATCCATCTCCTAATCGTCCTCCCCTTCCCAACTGGCTTAAGTCGGTACCAACTTTGATGGTTGTCGGTGAATCGGAGCCACGTGTAGGTCCCGGTCCTGTCAATAATTGGCTCTTTGAAGCGAAACTCAACGGCGGTGGCGGTCCAAAATCTCCTCAGCAAGCGATTGATGAGCGTAGCACTCCGCTTGCTGCTCCAATCTACAATCCCGATATGGCGCCACGTGGCGAAATGACAAGTCGCTCCAATCCACGCACAGGTGGTTCTATGGCCGTTTCGGGTGGAGGTGGTCCATCGGTAACAAACTTAGGAGCACCCGCCGGTGAACCTAGTGCTTATTACGGCTCCGAAATGGAGGGTGGAAGTTGGTCCGATAACTTCAGTTTCATCGGCAGTGAATTTACAAACGATAAAGGGGTAAATCCTATTGAACGTAACTTCGCCTCTCTCATTCCAGGCGGTGCCGCCGGCACTTCTGCCTCTGCCGCCGCTGCTGCTATCGCCGGTCCTCAAGCGAAACGCTCACCAAAGGAAGAAGCACTGTTAAAAGAGTTTGAAGCGTACACTGCCAGCCGTGAGCGCGATGTGAGTCGCCCAGTCGCCCGCATGGGTTGAAAGGCTTAAACATTTCAAAACGATAAATTAATAATGGCGAACTTACTCACCGCTTTCAACTCTAAACTTTTTGAATTCGTAGAAGAACTTGCTGATACCTATCCTGAAGAGAAGGATATCGCAAATGCTCTTGATTCACTCAAACTTCTTAAAAAAGTAAATCCTAAATTGATTCATTCCGGTTTTATGGAATATATTTATCCTGACTTCCACGAACCGGTTATGAATGAAGATGAAGCGACTCTTATTGCGAAAGCGAAAGAGATGACCACTGGCGCCTATAAAGAATACGCAGTTGCCTATATCATCTTTGACCGTCATTGGTCCGGCATGACCGAAGCAAATAAAAAGGCGATTTGGAATTGGTGTAAGGTGATTGTGATCTTAGGACGCCGTGCCGCCGGTATGCCTTAATTTGTTATTGCGGTTTTTTAATTGTTAAAGACTATTTGTATTTAACAAGTAAAACAATGTCCGTCTCATTCTCGGCTACGTATGTACAATTTGTAACAGAATTATTGGAAACTTTTCCGGAATACGCTAAAGAACTTAACGCTGCTAAAAACGATGAGAACGCACGTGAAAATTTCTTAGCCGTCTGGAAAACTCATACTAATAATATTGCTGTACAAAACGAATCTATTTTTACCGATGCCGGTCTGGAATTAGTTCCTGGATTTCCCTTGACCGCCAAATTGTGGGCTGAACTTTCTAACAATAGTAAAACTGCTATTTGGCGCTATTTGACTTCGCTTCTCCTCATCGCCGCCGCATTTGATAACGGTGGAACCGGTAGCGGAGGTATTTGGGATATTTCAGGTTTTGAGCACGATATGGAAGAGATGATGAAACGTCTCAAAACTGGCGAAGACAACGGTATGAAAGAGATTTTTGAGAAATTGTCCAAACTCGCCGAAGGTTTGGGTATGAAAGATATCAGCGGTGCCTTTGACGGCCTCGGCGGTCTCGGTGCCGATGGTAAACCAAAATTCAAGATTCCAGAACGCTTGTTCAAGGGTCATATCGCACGCATCGCCGAAGAGATTGTAAGCGAATTCAATCCAGCCGACTTCGGTCTCTCACCTGAAATTCTCAACAGCAACGATCCTACAAAGATTTTCACCTTTTTACAGGAAATTTTCACACAGAAACCTGATATGCTTATTAGTATCGCACAGCGTATCGCAAAGAAGATTCAAATGAAGTTCCAGCGCGGTGATTTCAACCGTGATGAACTCATTCGTGAAGCGGAGGAACTTATGAAGGAATTCTCCGATAATGAAGCGTTTTCAGGACTCTTTGAACAACTCGGTGAAATGCTTAAGGGAAGTGAACGAGAATCGGGCAACGAAGCTTCAGCACGTCGTCGTGAAGTACAGGAACGCCTTAAGAAGAAGGCTGCCGAAAAGGCGGCTAAGAAAGCGGGGGCTGTACCAGCACCAGTCTCAGCTGCGGCAGTCGCAGCTGCTGAAGCGGCCGCCAACGAACTACTTATGGAAGATAGCGTGTCAAAGGCCAAGAGTGGAGGCAAGAAGAGCGGTAAGAAGTAATACATAGAATAAAAACATTTGTCAAAGTAAGTGAATGAACTCATCCCGATGTAATCCATTCTGGGTGGAATCTCCAAGTATTCTATACGAGGAGTGGGCCGATTTCTTCCCTTTTACCGAAAAAGCCCGTAAATGTACTGCGAATGCCCTAAACTCTCTAACAAGATTTGGTCTGTATTTGGGCGTTATTTTGTCTGTTCTACACCGACACGGTGCGTATTTAGGAATCACTTTGGGGATAGCACTCCTCTCGGTTGCCGCCTATTACGGAATGAAACAGCGTAATATTTTACGTGAAGGATTTGAAAACGGAATTGTAGGACCTACCTTAATTACTACACCAGGTTCAACACCCCCGAACTTTATTGGAGGTTTCGACGTCTCAAACAAGAACATTAACGACGTCATCGGTATTAAGGAACGTACTTATCCTATTCCCAATAATCCATACATGGGTGTATTAGTCAACGAAGTACTTGATAATCCTACTAAGCCTCCTGCCGCCTCCGTTGATACAAATGACATCGCACGTCAATTATCCGACGATACCCAGAACCGATTATACGGCGACCCTGGCGACGTATTCCAGCATATGCAGAATCAACGAACGTGGATAGTCCCACCTTCTACCTCCATTCCAAACGACCAAGAATCGTTCCAAAACTGGCTCTTCCGTGTACCTGGTCTCACCTGTAAAGAGGGCAATCTCGCTGTATGCCAGACTGGTACAGAGGGTGGCCAAATTCCTTGGTTAGCGGCGCCATAAAATCGCTATTCTTTACAAATGGCGAACAAGACTAGAAAATGCCGCAATCGTCCCTACCCTTTTCAAACTCGTTCAGTGAAAAAGAGTCCATTTCGTAATTTGGCAGCGGCTAAAAAAGCGGAAGCCGCCTACTACAAAAAACAATCTATCGGTTTCACTGCGACTTCCTCACTGAAGGCGATGGGACGTATTCCTCGTGCGTCTGGCTGTTATAAACTCGGTCCCAAGTACGCTTAAACACTTTTATTTACCAATAGAACCCTTACGAAAGAGTTGTATTTGTAGAAATTCTCCATAATTTTTTGTCTTTTAGATGGATAGAAGACAATGTCTGTCGCACCTTTCCCCCGTGGAGTTGATATTGCTCCTAAGGAGTACCAAATAAACGAGTTCACTCGTACATACGATGATACGTGTGAGGTCGCACAGCAAATGCGTGATCAGGTAGGTCCCGGTATATATCAAATCCGTAACTTGGTTCCAAAGCAGGCCGATGCTGCCCGTATTGAATACCCAAATCCAACCTTACTCGGCCGTGAAGGTTTCGGTTACAACAATCAGCAGATTGACCAGGATTCCCGCTTACGTACAGACCAGACACAGGAAGGTCGTCTCCGTTGCCCTCTCCACGTCCAGTCTCGTCCTTTCACAACCGTTCCATACATGGGTAACGGTCGTGGTAATCCCGATGTTGAAAGCGACTTAATCTACGCCGAATTTGCTCGTATTGAGCGTCCTTGTGGTACAGTCACTGAAACTTTCTTTGATAATCAGTTCACACCTCTTGTACCACACTTAGCCCGTCACATCCAGAATCCTACTAACTTGGTAACTGAGGCCGCTGCGCCTGGCTGGGTTCGTGGTGGCATCCCAAGTCGTCAATTCATTCGCGACCTCAACTGCTAAGCCTGTATCCAATACCCAAATTGTAGTTTCGGTAATATCGTTTCTAAATCGGTTAATTCAACCAGGTCATTGTACCATTGATGTAATTTTTGTGCTAAATTCTCATTGAGTTCAGCCCAATTTTTGATTATGACCACCGGTAGTTTATGTTGTTTATACATTTCGTCTAGTGGCGATGATTTTACGATAACAATACAACCGGCTAGAAAAAGTTCCCAAGTGCGATGGCAATCAAATCCTCGTCCTGGTGGAGACAGTACAAACTGATACATATTATAGATTTTCGTGATATCTGTGAAGGAGACCTGGGATTTCAAACAAATAATTGCTGAGTTGTTGCGGGCCGTGGCGCGCACGGTTTCTCGCTCTAAGCTGCTGGGTGTTAAGTGTGCGTCTAGAAAGATTTTATCCTTGATTTTTGGCGGGGCGGTTTTACGGGTCTCCAGCATAAACTTGAGTTTCTCTTGTGCGCTTTTGTTGATAAGCCAACGTGGTGTATGTAGGTCAAAACCTATCGGCATATAGCCGAGTTTATCGTGGACGACGGTTCTATCGTAATTCTGTGTCAGCCATTTTGTGATTTTAGGATGGGTTAATATTGCGTCAACCGTTGTTGACTCGTATGAACTTGGAACGAATCGGTCGCCGTCCGTAGTTATAAGCATCACTGGGTTTTTGAGTTTATCCAAATGTTTTGCTGCTATATCTAAATCGGTTTTTCTAAGATGACTCAAGGATCCGGTACGAATCCATAAGATGTCGGTCGCATCTTGGACCTGTTTAATGAGTTCCTCCTCCGTTGCTAAGTATTCTGTTCCCTTGCTTGAGTAATCGTTGCGTATTGGTCCCTTTGACCATATCATCCTTTATATTGTTATGCCCGGATTCTTTTTATGTGCCATCAGTAAAGAAAATGGACATGTCCAGCCCTCAGGCGCCGTGGAATTCCGCCTGGAACCGCATTGGTTCTACGGATATGGTAACCGTCCGCGATGAACAAGATTACGGTATGTTTTCCTACACCCAGATGCCAGTCAAGTTTGAAAATCCAGGCAAATGCCGTAACGCTCTCGGTCTCGTTGGCGGTTCTGAGGTCTCTAACATTAGTGGAAATCTCGTTGATTTAGAATCTGATTTGTTCGGTCGTACTCGCGTCCAGAGTAAATGTATCGCTCGTCAGTATTTACCCGCCTGCCCTCTTGGCGGTGCCGGCTGCCCCGATTATCCTCCATCATTTGCGTACCGTGATAAATCAACTGGTAAAATTTTTACTGTAGATACAACTCCTCGTAATTTACCAGGCTGCCAGTATGTCACCTACCCAGGTGTAGGAACACCAAAGCCACTCGGTGTTAATACATGCTACCCTATGCGATTT
>Ga0208105_1000624_pt1 | contig 11370 bp, 10 predicted proteins | sample CryBogCBE16Jul07_FD_184574 | JGI IMG/M metagenome (GOLD analysis project Ga0208105, IMG submission 184574) | Freshwater microbial communities from Crystal Bog, Wisconsin, USA - CBE16Jul07 (SPAdes) | ecosystem: Environmental > Aquatic > Freshwater > Lake | place: Crystal Bog, Wisconsin, USA... | reverse complement strand
AGCGGCTTAGTCTCTCTTGGCATCCTGCTTATCGGAAGGGAGCGCGGCTATGAGTGTTGCTGCTCGTCAACAGGATGGAACAGCGCGCGGTGCGTCTGTTACATTGCACGGCATTACACGATCCTTTGGTGAAACATCTGTTCTTGAAGGCGTAGATCTCGAGATCAAGCCGGGTGAATTTGTTGCTATTATAGGTCAGTCTGGTTCAGGTAAAAGTACTTTGCTGCGCATCATTGCGGGCTTGGACAATGCCTATAAAGGCCAATTAGTGATCGACGCAAGTAAGGGTCATAAGACCGCTGCTCGCATCATGTATCAAGAGCCACGCCTTTTGCCATGGGCAAGTGTCATTGAAAACGTAGCCTTCGGCTTAGGCCCTCAAGCCTCACGTCATCAAGCCTTTGCGCATGCGCGTTCCGCGCTTGAAGCTGTGGGGCTTGGTGATCGTGGCGGTGAATGGCCGGACGTTTTATCGGGTGGTCAAAAGCAGCGTCTTTCTTTAGCTTTAGCCTTTGTTAATAAACCTAAGCTTGTGATTCTAGATGAACCGACAGTTGGTCTTGATCCTGAATCTCGTAAGGAATTGCATCAGCTGATTGTTGAACAGCGTAATCGGGGAGTAACAATCATATTTACTACTCATTATTTAGAAGAGGCGCGGACGCTTTGCGATAGAATCGCCTTTATGGCAGATGGTGGTATACTAGCTATTGATACACCTGAGGCTTTGATTAAGCAGAGTAATAAACTTTCTAGACTTGTTGTACATACTTCTAGCCCGCTTCAAGCAATACAGCACGGAGTGCTGAATTGCGCCGTATCAATGCATCAAACTGATGATAATGTATGCAGTATCGAGACATCTAATGTAAATAAGACATTAACCGATCTAGCCCATCATTTGGACAATTTAGGTATAGAGTTAATTGATGTTAAGATTAATAATCCAACCCTGGATGATGTTTTCAATGACTTGGTTATGACTGCAAAAAAGTAAAACAATGATAAAAGGATTTATTTATCATTTTCAGTTAAGCCTTAGGCTGAATTTCAAAAGTAAGCAGCCGTTAATCTATGGCTATCTCGTACCGATCTTTTTTTTAGTAGCTTTTGGAGCGGTATTTAGAAATGGAAATCCACCACTGATTCATCAAATGAGTCAATTGATCACGATTAGCGCTTTAGGAGGTGCTTGTTTTGGAATGCCTACATCGCTTGTTTCTGAACGCGAGCGCGGCTGGTGGAGGCGGTATAAACTTTTTCCAAATGGTCTTGGGGCCTTGGTTTTAAGTACGGTAATGGCCCGGTTTGTACTGATTGCTTCAGCTGCTTTGATTCAACTTGTGCTAGCACATTATTTTTATGGCACGCCATATCCAGAATATCCGTTATATTTTATTAGTGGCTATTTAGCCGTAGCGTTTGCTTTTTTGGGAATGGGTTTAGTTATAGCAGCCTTTGCTAAAGATGTACCTTCAGTGCAAGCTCTCGGTCAGTGTATCTTTATGCCACTTATTATGATTGGTGGTGTAGGAGTTCCTTTAATTGTTTTACCCCCATGGGCACAGAAAGTAGCTGCATTTCTACCAGGTAAATATGCGTGTGAAGCATTGCAAAGTGGATTCACTGCTGAGGGGCAAGGTGGTCATTTTAAATTTAATATACTTGTCCTAGTCGTTATGGGGCTTTGTGCCTTAATTGTTGGAGCTAAACTTTTTCGCTGGGGACAAAACGATAAGCCGACTCACCGGGCACGTCTTGCAGTTATTATTGCGTTAATTCCTTGGATTACTGTCGGTAGTTTTGCTCTTAAAACAGATGCTTGGCACCCTCTGCAACCTGTTCCTGTCGATGAGGCTAAATCGATTACAGAGTCCCAAATGGAGCTTATTACGTATGATAATTTGCCTCCAGACGATGGTACTGTAACTCCCGTTGCCGCAGCAGATGCTGAACTACCCGTTGAATCAAGCGCTCGATTGGATCTGCTTAAAGCAAACTTAGATAAATGGGCTCCTGCCCATGTAAGTAATTCTGCGCAAGCAATACGTTATTTACTCTGTGTTGCCGCGGTAGCAGATGTAAATGAAGACCAGCTTGAAGGAAATATAGCGCGATTGATTTACGAGCGCATTCAAGAAACCTATACGCCAGATGAGGTGGCTCATGGCTTAGCATGGGTTGCGCTTTATCCTACATCCGGTCAAGTTGTGACTTCTGTACCTGAATTAAAGATTCAGGGAGAGTTTTACGAACAAACGATACGCGTAAGAACGCAGATATATGCGATTAAGTTTTTCGGACGTATTCGCCACAAATTGGCGAATTAGTGTTAGACTGTGCAGGTTTCTACTGCTTGGCGTAGTGAACTAAATGGCTCTTTTGCTGGAATGAACTCTTGTCCAACAAATCCTTTATATCCTGTTTCTTTGATAGCGCGCATGATCGCAGGATAGTTAAGTTCTTGTGTGTTATCAATTTCGTGTCTGCCAGGTACGCCACCTGTATGATAATGTCCTATGTATTCATTGCAGGTCTTTATCGTATGAATTACATCACCTTCCATGATTTGCATATGATAAATGTCATAGAGGAGTTTGAAGCGCTCTGAGCCTACGCGTTTAACCAATTCTACTCCCCAAGGAGTGCGGTCACACATGTAGTCTTTGTGGTTAATTTTACTATTCAGAAGCTCCATACAGACCGTAACTTTGTACTTTTCTGCGGCAGCCGTTATTTGTTTCAGCCCGATTACACAGTTTTCAAGACCTTGCTCATCTGGCATGCCTTTTCTGTTACCTGAGAAACAAATAACACTTGGGATACCTGCTTCTGAACAAGCTTTAATCCGGTCAATCATTCCGGGAACATATTTAGCGTGATTTTCAACACGATTAAATCCATCAGATATTTTAGTTGCCCCGTTGGACATTGCACATGTTAGGCCATGTTTTTGTACGATTGGCCAATCGCTAGGATCTAATAATTCTATAGATGCAAGCCCGATAGCTTTAGCTCCAATAACAAGGTCTTCTAAATTGATTTTAGGATAGCACCAGCGACACGCGGAATGTTTAAATGATTCGTTTTCTGAGGCTTTTAAAAAAGGTGTAGCGGCACTCAGTGCTGCAGCTCCAGTGAATAGGCGTAGTGCTTCACGACGGGTGAGATTCATTTAAGTTTAGGGGTAAGCCTTTAAGCTAAGGCAATATATTGCAGAGCCAACATAAAAAGCAAATGAAGGGGTAGTCCTCGCTTGATCGTATTGTTAACAAAGGCTATGTGTATTTTTACACCTAGTGAAAAATCAAAACCCTTACTTGAGTTGGCAAAGTCCTTCCAGTTGGAAATTTCGCATCATCTATTTCTCTAAAGAGGATCCGCGTATTATAGTACCTAAGCGCACAGGATTAGGTTACACGGTAAATTTTGCTAAACCAATGGCAGTACCTGCTCTGGTTGTTATGATTTTGCCAGTTTTAGCAGCAAAAGCTTTTTTTTCTAAAACGTTAAGTCCTGTGATGTGGACAGGATGTATTGTATTATACCTGATCGTTTTAATCTTTATTTGTCGTTACCTAGCATCCGAAAAAGAATCTAACTAATTTTAATTTACCTATGATACCTTTATACAAACGAAACAAAACCTTAGCTGGCACTGCTGCTGCAGTCTTATTTATAGGATTATCATTTATGACACATGCAACTGAAGTGCCTGCAGACCCCTATCAATGGCTTGAAGAGTTTAATTCACCCAGAGCACTTGAATGGGTTAAGGGACAAAATACGCGGTCTTTAAATATTCTACAGAATGATTCTAGGTACGCTGGTTTATATAAGGATGCGCTGGCTGTGGTGACAGCTAATGATCGTGTTCCTGTGCCATCGTTTTTCAAGGACGAGATAGTAACTAATTTTTGGCAGGATCGTGCGCATGTGCGTGGATTGTTAAGAATGACATCACTTAGTAGTTATAAAACGAATAATCCTGTTTGGGAAAACATGCTTGATGTTGATGCTTTATCTAAACATGAAAAAGCTAATTGGGTATTTAAAGGTATACATCCTTTATGGCCAGATCAGCGCCTTGCGCTCGTCAGTTTATCCAATGGAGGTAAAGATGCTGTTGAAGTAAGGGAATTTAATATGAATTCGTGTACGTTTGTACCTAAAGGATTTTATCTTCCCGAAGGCAAACAGGACGTAACATGGATTGATCGTGATACGCTTGCAGTAAGTCGTGAATGGGAACCCGGTACACTCACTGAATCTGGCTATCCGTATATTGTAAAAATATTAAAACGTGGACAGACACTTGCAGAGGCTAAAGAAATTTTTAGAGGCGATAAAAAAGATGTGTCGGATGCGCCTTATGTGTTGCGTGATAATATCACTAAGAAAGAATATTTAATTCTTCATAGAGCGATTAACTTCTTCGAAAGTGAAACATCCGTATATTTACCTACCGGTGTTAAGCGACTGAATTTACCAAAGAAAGTTTCACTCGATGGATTATTGGGCGGTCAACTGCTCATAACAATTTTACAAGATTGGACTCCTTTTTCTCAAGGTGCTACCTATAAGCAAGGGTCGTTACTTTCTGTCGATTTTGAGTCTTTTATAGCTAATCCTGAGCCTGCCTTGACGCAGCTTTACGTACCAGGATCGCGCGAAACAATTAGTACTGTAAGTGTATCGCAATCCAGTGTGGTTGTTAATGCCTATGAAAATGTAAAAGGAAAAGCGTTTGTTTTCAGCCTGAATTCAACTGGTGAATGGAGTAAGCAAGCGCTTAAATTACCTGAAAATTCAAGTATTGAATTAGTAAGCGCAAGCGATGATTCGAATAGAGCTCTTTTCTCGGTAACTAATTATTTAACGCCTTCAACTTTATGGCTCGCAGATTTAAATACAGCTCAAGTAGAGGTGATTAAAAAATCACCCTCGCGATTTGATTCCTCTAATCTTGTGGTAGAACAGTTCGAGGCAGCTTCATCTGATGGAACAAAAATTCCATACTTTATCGTGCATCCTAAAGACATGCCTTATGACGGTAATCGGCCAACACTGCTGTATGCTTACGGTGGTTTTCAGGTTTCTATGACTCCTCAGTACTCAGGCACGTTGGGTAAATTGTGGCTTGAGAAGGGCGGTGTTTATGTACTCGCAAATATTCGTGGTGGTGGCGAGTTTGGCCCTGCGTGGCACGAGGCAGGTCTTAAAACACATAGACAATTAATCTATGATGATTTCGTCGCTGTAGCTAAAGATCTTATCGCTAAGAAAATAACCTCACCTCGCAGGCTTGGTATCGAGGGTGGTTCTAATGGTGGATTACTTATGGGCGTTCAGTTTACTCAGCACCCTGAACTGTGGCATGCGGTTGTAATTCAAGTGCCGCTACTGGATATGCTTCGTTTTGATCAGATAGGCGCAGGTGCTTCGTGGGTTGCGGAGTACGGCAGTCCGAAAATACCTGCGGAAGCAAAGTTTTTGCGCGGAATTTCACCTTATCATAATTTAAGTAAAGACAAACAGTATCCTGAGCCGCTTTTTGTTACTTCTACCAAAGATGATCGCGTAAGCCCTGCGCATGCTAGAAAAATGGCTGCTAAGATGGAATCTATGGGGCTACCATTTTACTACTATGAAAATACAGACGGCGGTCACGCTGCATCTGCTAATCTAGAAGAAGCTGCTAAGCGTGTGTCCCTGGAAATGACGTACTTAGCAAAAAAGCTTTTCGACTAAAAGCTTCTCTAGTGCTTACGCTTTAGTTTGATTTCGATTAACTAGAATCGAATCAAGCGAGTAGAGCGTAAGCGCAATCCAGATCAGAGAAAAAGACATCAGTTTTTCTCTAGAGAAATTCTCGTTATACAAGAAAACACCCAACAATAGATTTGATGTTGGGGTAAGGTATTGAAGTAATCCTAGCGTAGATAGTTTTAAGTGCTTCGCAGCGTTTGCGAATAAAACCAGGGGAATAGACGTAACTATTCCTGTACAGAATACGAGTATATGGGTTGTTAAGTCAGAGTGACCAAGTGCACCTAGGCCTTGATGGCTTTTCCATATTAAAAATATAATTGCGAAGGGAGCTAGGAGTGAAGTTTCTATGGCTAGTCCTGGAAGTGGGCTGAGGGTAGATTTTTTTCGAAGAAGTCCATACATGCCCCAGGTGAGTGCAAGGCCAAGAGCTACCCATGGTAAGTGGCCGTACTCGAATACAAGAACGAATACCCCTATAGCGGCTATTCCGATAGCGATCCACTGATTAACCCTCAAGTGTTCTTTCAGGATTAAATATCCAACAGTTGCGTTAAGTAATGGAACAATGAAATAGCCAAGACTTGATTCAACAATGTGTCCGGCATTTACAGCCCAAACATAAATCAGCCAATTGGAAGAAAGCATTAGGCCGGTAAGTAAATTAATTATAACAGCTCTAAAATTCGTGTATACAGACTTGAATTCTTTGAATCCGTGAAAAACAGCTACAATAGGAGTAACAAATACAAACGACCAAACAATGCGGTGAGCAATTAGTTCAAGTGCGTCTACGGAATGAAGATGTTTCCAAAAGAGCGGAAATAGTCCCCAGATAACATAGGCGCATAAAGCGGTAATTATACCTAGCGTTGGGGATTGGTTTTTATTTTCAGACACGGTGTAGAATACTGCATTTATAAATGAACTAAGCGTCAATCAATTGTAGTTAGGGCCAAGCTTGTATAAATGAGTAATTACTATAGATTTTAAACATGGAGACTCAAGTTCCACGGTTTGATCCACGAGCAGGCAGTCATAGTATTGAACTTAAACTTAAAGACGTTACGCAGTTATTTAACTCACTTGATCCCTCTCCGTTTGATTCAAAAGATCTAGATCATGATGCAGAGGAATTTATTGAAAGTTGGGCACGTGAATTAGACACGAAGGGCCAACTTCATTTACGACTTCATATAGATAATCCCCTGATAGCTCCATGGAGTCCTGATGCGGTTCAAGATTCAGTAAGGCATTATTTTGCCTATCGAGCAACGATGAGCCGACTTGAACTTAGGCATCTTTTTAAAACAGGAAGAATAACTTTAATGATAGGAGTTAGTTTTCTAGCACTATGTATTTTTATAAGTCAGTTTATTGGATACCGACTTGTAAATAGTCAGATCGCCGGAGTTTTGGTAGAGAGTCTAACTATTATTGGATGGGTCGCGATGTGGCGACCCATGCAAATCTATCTCTATGACTGGTGGCCTATTAAAAGACGCACTATGCTTTTGGAACGGCTAAGCAGAATGAAAGTTGATATCAAATCTGCTGGTTAGTTTCTTAAACGACATTCACCCAGCTGTTGGCCTGTGAAGCAGTATACATTGCTTCCATGGCAGACACACGTGCGGCTGCTTCAGATGGTTTAACCAGTGGCTGATCTTTAGAGCCAAGTACTGCTGCAATAAATTGATTAATTGGTGCTAACGGAGTTTTTGGGAATTCAGTTATAGGCTTTTTGCCATCTAGGCCTAATTTTTTATTTTTGTAATAAAGGTTACCGTTAAATACGACGGCATGTGCTTCTGTTCCGCTCACCAAGAAACCAACAGGATCGTCTACATCGACCCAACCAGCGGCTAGGGTTCCAGTGATGCCATTTTTGAATTTAATTAATGCTTCTCCGGATTCATCACAATCTCCGTAATTGTGAACGATTGGTTTAATAGCAGCACTAACCATTTCAATTTCTCCAAAAATCCACATTAAGATATCTAGTTTGTGTGTGCCTAGATCACCAAAGGCACCAACACCAGCTATGGAAGGATCTGCCATCCAGCGATAATCTTTATCAAACCAGTGATTAAGGGAACCTGCGTGGCAGTTTGAAGCACGTACTCGAGTGATGGTGCCAAAGTTTCCTTTAGCGACTTCATTTTTAATAAAAATATGCTTTGGATCTACGCGGTTAAAATAACCAGTTGTGAAGAGTACGCCTGCTTTATTAATGGCTGCTGCCATTTCAAGGCTTTCACGTGTATTTATACCAAGCGGCTTTTCTACAAACATATGCTTACCAGCTTGTGCGCCTTTTGATACAAGGGTGTGATGCAGATTGGTTTCAGATAGTATTACTACAGCTGTGATTTGAGGATCAGACCAAATCGCATCATCTGAATCGACAGATTTAGCACCTAATAATTCTGAATATTTCTTAGAGCGCTCTTTGTTGTAATCGTAAACAGACTTGATGATGACGTCTGGGTGATTTTTTAATATTTTCGTGTAATTAGGTGTGTGGATATGGGCAAGGCCTACAAATCCAATAACGACTTTTCCATTGGTTTGAGCCTTAAGGAGGTTGGGTAAGGAAGCAGCTGCTAGAACGGCTGCAGACGATGCTATAAATTCTTTGCGACTTAAGCTAGGGGTAGATGATGTGGTCATGATTAAATTAAATGAAATTAATGTGATTCGCCTTTATAGGATTTTTCACCAGCTGTTATAGCGAAAGGCATTATATTTTCTTTAGGAGGTAGAGGGCAAGTTGCGTAAGGAGTAAATGCGCAGGGAGGGTTTTGAGCACGATTAAAGTCAAGTATTACAACCCCATTCTTAGGTCTGTCGGCATATAGAAAACGAGATGCTCCATAGGTTTCAATGCCGCTTGTCTTATCTCGAATAATAAAAAAGAGAGGCTCATCCTTACCCTCGTCTATAGGTGTAAGTTCGTATGTTTTCCCTTCGTATTTAAAAACGGCTTTACCAGGAACTGGCTCTGGAGAGGTCTGGCCGAGTACGTTTGTGATATTAATAGAATGGGGTGGCTTATAGTCTATCCAAGTTGCCTCTATGCGCCATGCGGGATTGATAGGATAGTAATCTAAACCTACAAAATGTTTTCTTCTTTCGGATTCGGTATCTTTGACGCGAAGGCCAATTTTATCACCACGAATAATAACGAAAAAACTAACACTCCCGCTCTGTATAATGGTGGGGTTTTCGTCATCAGGCTGAATAGTGACAGGTGTAGTACTTAGCTTGCCTCCGACAGTTATTTTGTCGGTTTTTGACGGTTCAAATATAATCGTTTTGTTTTCTGTAAGCGTTATGCAACCAAAGTGTGCCGGTCCTGCATTAAGTTGAACTGAGTTGTCGCTACTCGATCCTATGGTGTTTCTACCGAGGCTTAGCCAGTCTAAGCCTATAAGAGACAGCCATCCACTCGGTGCTGATAAACGTTTAGATCTTTCCTGTCTCCACTTAAGTTCACTCTCTTCATATGAACTGGCTTTAGCTACTAAACATGAAGTAAGTGCCACAACGAGGCATAAAAAAATCCGACTCCTTGAAAATAAAATCATGGTAGTCGGATTTTGCAGATTAAATTTTAAAGTATCAAATTTTATCAATTAAGATATTTTTAAACTCAATCATGTTAGTGTGGAATTGAAGACCAATGTGGCCTTTAAGTTCCATGTCTTTATAGGCTTTGTTGAATTTATTCTTTGTTCCGTCCGGATTTTTATGAGCCGTGGTCCATTTGTTTAAATTCATATTAATCAATTCTTCTCCGTCTAGAGATACCTTGATTGTTTTACCTTTAGCTATGATCAGATAGTGATGCCAAGTACCTGGCTCGATCTCGATTTGGTGATTTGGTGCTAAGCAATCATAGATTGCTCCGACGATATGTTTGTCGTTCTTTTCGTCACCTTGAAGTATTTGCACTTCAATCGTGTTGTGTAGCCAGTTAACGATGTCAGAACTTCTTAGGTATACGCCGCTATTCGTTTTTTCGTGGCAGCGAAAATCGAGATTTAAAACAAAGTCCCCGTAGGTATCTTTTGTCCAAATATCACTACCATTTTTGTCTACAGAGGTGAGTACTCCATTTATCCACGACCAGGTACCTGGTTTGAATGTGGCATTTGAAAGATCATCCGCAAATAAAGGCTTAGGAGAGTCCCATTTTTTTGCACCAGCGCCATGGCCTGGTCCGATATCTTGGTGAACATCTGATGTAAATTTAGCAGAAGATGAATCCTGGCTATAACCCACAACGGATGTAGTTAAGAGTAATGCAGCAGTAAAGAATGTTGAAAATTTCATTTTTTTAGTAGTTTACAGGTTATTCTTTAGTACACGCGGTATGTTTTATCTAAGAAGCGGTTTGCTTCAGGTACATTTGTAATTCGACATTGAACAGGATCCCAATCGATCGGTTTACCTGTACGAATAGCAACGTTTCCTAATAGCACTAATTCAGTTAAGTCACCAGAGTGGTCAACGATATTGGAACATGGAGCAGTTCCGCCTTTGCAGCCATTGACCCAGTCCATGTGTGAATTACTCTTTGGTATACGAGGTATCGTCTTAGCTGGACGCTTAAACGCAGTCATTGCTGACTCTGGAACAAGGCGAACTGTTTCACAGTAGTCGCCAGGTGACATAATAACGCCTTTATCCCCGCGGTAATACGTACCGCCTTTAGGGAGTTTTCCACCAGCACCTAATTCTGGCGGTACAGGAGGGAGTTTTCCACCATCATACCAGTAATACTTTAATGGAGGTAAATTGCCACGTTGTGGGAATTCATAAACTATTTTTGACCAAGAAGGAGCGACTATATCAGTACCACCTTCTGATTCAGCAGTAACACGGCAAGGTCCTCTTAAGTTAAGTGCCCAGAAAGGTGCATCCATTTGGTGACAAGCCATATCACCTAAAGCGCCGCATCCATAGTTCCAATATCCTCTCCAGTTGAAGGGTGCAATTTTTGAGCTATATCCACGTTCTGGTGCAACAGCTAACCAGAGATTCCAATCAATTGTATCTGGGGCTTTTTCTTCTGGTGCTGGAGGCATGCCTTGAGGCCATATTGGTCGGTTTGACCAACTATGAATTTCTCTTACCTCTCCAATAGCGCCTGCTTCGATCCATTCTTTAAGTAGTCGAGTACCTTCGTTGCAATGTCCTTGGTTGCCCATTTGGCTTACTACTTTAGATTTGATTACAGCATCCTTTAACATTCTGACTTCCTTAATGGTATGACATAAAGGTTTTTGAACGTAGATGTGTTTTCCCATTTCTGCGGCCATTAAAGCAGCAGGAAAGTGTGTGTGATCTGGTGTTGTTACTATAACGGCATCAATTTTATCTTTGAGCTCGTTCAGCATTTGGCGGTAGTCACGGTAACGAAGAGCATTTGGAAAACGGCCAAAACTTTCTAAAGCATTTTCAAAGTCTACATCGCAGATAGCTACGATTTCTTCACTTTGGCATGCGAGTATGTCGCTGATAGCTTTACCGCCACCGCCAATACAGGCAATTCGCAGTTTTTTATCTGGTGAAATAAGGTTAGCATAGCGTCCA
>Ga0208105_1000620_pt1 | contig 11417 bp, 10 predicted proteins | sample CryBogCBE16Jul07_FD_184574 | JGI IMG/M metagenome (GOLD analysis project Ga0208105, IMG submission 184574) | Freshwater microbial communities from Crystal Bog, Wisconsin, USA - CBE16Jul07 (SPAdes) | ecosystem: Environmental > Aquatic > Freshwater > Lake | place: Crystal Bog, Wisconsin, USA... | reverse complement strand
CTACTGCCACCCCCACTCAGGCATTCACTCCTGCCTCTTCAACCCCGACACCCCCACAAACCACGGCGACTGCCGCGACCCCAACTGCGTCTTCCTCTGTTGGATTGGACTTCGTCTCCATGCATCCACCGCTGAAGGTTGGCGTCAACACGGTTCAGCTTGAGACCCTTCCAGTCCCCTCCATCAAGCCGTCTTGGTTCGACTACAAGTTTGATCCGACCCAGGAGAAATTTCAGGTCTACATTCCCAAGGGCTTTGACCCGAAGAAAACCTACGGCGTGATCGGATGGACCAATCCGAGAGACAGATTTGGGATGCCCGATCAGTTCTTCCCCCTCTTTGATGAATTCAACCTGATTGGCGTTTCCGCCGATAAGTGCGGGAACAATCAGGACTCCAAAAGAAGAGTCGGCTTGATTGTGAGCGCGATTCTGCAACTTGAGAAGACCCTTCCCATCGACAAGAAGAGAATCCTATTGAGCGGACTCTCGGGAGGGGGTCGCGTCTCCGCCTTGGGGGGCTTTGTGCATCCGGAGTTTTTTAGCGGGGTCGTTTCGTGGTGCGGGGGGCATTTCTACAAGGACTATCCGGACTCCACACGCCCCGGGTATGTGGTTTACGGAATCCCCACCTGCGAAAAAACCAGCAACGCGGTGACCCCTCAGAATGTCTCCGATGCAAAGAGGCAGGTGCGTTTTGTCCAGATTACGGGCGAAAAGGACTTCAACCTGGTGAACTCCCGCGACATCGAGAAGGCCCTGAAGCAGGAGGGATTCCAATCCCTCCTGATCGAAGAACCCGGCCTCGGCCACAGGGTCGGGAGTGTTGAATCCATGAGGAAAGCTTTGGTCTTTGTTCTGGGAGAGCCATCAAAGCACTAACGAACCCTCATGGAGCGATGCCCTATTCAGATGGGGCTAGGCACCCGGCATCACACGTAACGATTCCAACTCCTTTCAGAATCCGGCCCATCTAACCTCACCAAAGGCTTTGCACAATGATGAGGCAATTTTAACTCTGCCAGTGGCGCACGCAGCTATCTGGCAACATCAACCTCGTTAATAGTACTTAGAATAAGGCTCGAGGGAATTATGAAGGCACTAGTTTTTCCATTGTCTTTACCATGTGCACTATAAATGCCAACAACTTTACCGGAAGAATTCAGAACGGGCGCTCCGCTCGCCCCCCTCGTGACAATATTTGACTCATCAAAATTTCCAACGAGCCATCGGTCGCCATTATAGGTGATAGTAATGGGGTGGGAGTAGATATTCCGAGAAACTCCACCTTCGATGTCGGCGAATAGCCATACCTTTTCCCCAAGAGCAGTCTTTTGAGAAGCAAGCTCCAGGACACTGTTCCGATTAGCCGAGGGCGTTTTAAAAATTGCTAGATCAAATAAAGGACTCTTCTGGTCACTTGTTGCGGGAACTAACAATCCATGTACGAGGTAATTGATACTGGAGCCGCTCGTGAGGGGGCGTAACGTAATCGATCGTACAAAAGATGGAACTTTTTCCGGAGGTGTCAATTGCTTGAATCCGCCCATAGGGCCAAGCAGATGCCGGACTGTAAGAAGGTAGCTTGTGTCATTTCCGGGAGTTTTCGATAGGAATGCTGTTCCAGCACTTTGCCGTCCCTCATGGGTATCGAATTCAGGATGCCCTACAAATCCAAGAGGAAGGGATGGAGGCCCGGAAGTTGGCGTTACCTGCGGAGTGATTTTTGGGGCCGGAGTGGCCTGGAGAACCACAGGCACCGGCGTCGCTGTTGGAGTGACCGCAGGCACAGCTATTGCCTCGGGAGGGATAAATTCCTTGGCCACCTTGAATGGAGATCCTTCCCCTCTCCTAACCAGAACCCCATCACTCTCGACAGAAATAATGGTGACTGCGGACCCGACGGGGAGCTTCATAATGCCAATCTGCTTACCATCGGCAATAATTGGGGCCTGTATTTCTGCAGTGAGTGTAGTTTCCTTTGCCTGCATTGAGAAAACAAACAGGATCATAGCAACGGCAACACGCAGCATGTTAAGAAAAGGATTCAGATGCTCTTCGAATATTACATGGATATGCATTATTTGGGAGAGCCATAGAGGAGACTGAGGCAACTTCAACAATTTTCGGACCTTCATCAGTATCATGGGTATTGCGTTGCTAATCCGAAAGCGATTTTTTTGTTCGATGAAAACAGCCCAATGTTTGTTGGAATTACACATATTTTATTTCTTTTAGAATTCATTGTATTGCTTCCGGCTGCCCTATCCAAAGAAGTTCCCCTGAAAGCCGATAACCAAGCTCCTGTCTTTGCCTTTTCGCCAAAATCACAAGCCATGGCGAGGCTCCCCGCGACCGACCTTGTTTTAACCCAGATTTTGCGATGGAGCTCATCTAACAGGTTTGGATGGGTTACCCGGATGGTGAGTCGTGGCGGCGTTAAACAGTGACAACGTTAAAAGGGTTACAAAGGACTGAATCCAATCAGCGTGAATCGGGATTCCCCATTTTGTGTCGCTTGTGCATCTTGTGACCATCTCCATCCGATATTCCGATGGATCCCCATCTGCACGTTGTAATGCTTTAACTTTTCTAACGATTTTAACTCCTCGGCCTACGGGTTCTGCGGATCCTAATGCAAATTTTGGATTAAATCATATCCGAGCGGATAACACCGCGCGGCGCCAAAATCCCTAGCCTACTAATCAATCGCGCCGACGGCTTCGCTGATCTCCCCACGGATGTACTCCCGATTCAGCATCGAGATCACATCCGCCTTCACGCCCGCAGGACAAACGGCCTCGCAGGCGTAGTAGTTGGAACAGTTGCCGAATCCCTCGGCATCCATGGCGCGGACCATGGCGCGGGCACGCTTCTTGGCCTCCGGCCTACCCTGGGGCAGGAGGTTGAGGTGGGTGACCTTGGCGCCGACGAAGAGCATGGCGGAGCTGTTGGGACAGGCGGCGGCGCAGGCACCGCAGCCGATGCAGGCGGCGGCGTCCATGGCCTTGTCGGCAACAGCCTTGGGAATGAGGATCGCGGAGGCATCGGGTGCTCCGCCGGTGTGCTCGGTGATGAAGCCACCGGCGCGCTGGATGCGATCGTAGGCGGTGCGGTTGACCACGAGGTCCTTGTGGATCGGGAAGGCCTTTGCGCGGAAGGGCTCGACGGTGATGGTCTCCCCTTCCTTGAAGGAGCGCATGTAGACCTGGCAGGCTGCGCCGCGGCCGGGTCCCTGAGGGACGCCGTTGATGACCACGCTGCAGGTGCCGCAGATGCCCTCGCGGCAGTCGCTCTCGAAGGCGACGGGATCCTTCCCCTCGGTGGTGAGGCGGTTGTTCACGATGTCGAGCATCTCGAGGAACGAGGCCTCGGCCGGAATGTCGCGGGCGGGGAGTTCCTCGAAGGAGCCCGTCTTGGAACCGGATGCCTGCCGCCAGATTCGGAGATGGAAGTTCATGAGCGTGGTCGGGTAAAGGTTACTTATAGCTGCGGGTGGCGAGGTGGACTGCCTCGTACTTGAGTTCCTCACGGACGAGTTCGGGGTCGTTCCCCTCCCCCTTGAACATCCAGGCAAAGACGGAGGCAAACTTGTCATCGTGGCGCAGGGCCTCGCCGTCCGCGGTCTGGTGCTCGGTGCGGAAGTGGCCGCCGCACGATTCCTCGCGGGTCAGGGCGTCGAGGCAGAGCAACTCGCCGAACTCGAGGAAGTCGGCGACGCGACCGGCACGCTCGAGCGATTGGTTGATATCCTCTCCCTTGCCTGGGACGCACACTTCCTTCCAGAAGCGCTCGCGAAGCGCCCGGATCTCGGAGATGGCCTCCTTGAGTCCCTTCTCGTCGCGGGCCATGCCGCACTTGTTCCACATGATGAGTCCCAGCTCGCGGTGAAACTCGTCGACGGGCACGGTGCCGTTGATCGAAAGGAGCTTGTTGACGCGGTCGCGGACTTCCTGCTCCGTCTTCTTGAAGTCGGGATGGTCGGTCGAGGGACGCTTGCCAAACTGGGTCGAGAGGTATTCGCCGAGCGTGTTCGGAATCACGAAGTAGCCGTCTGCGAGCCCCTGCATGAGGGCCGAGGCCCCGAGGCGGTTGGCACCGTGGTCGGAGAAGTTCGCCTCGCCGAGCACATGGAGCCCGGGGATCGTGCTCATCAGGTTGTAGTCCACCCAGAGGCCGCCCATCGTGTAGTGGACGGCGGGATAGATCCTCATGGGCCGCTCGTAGGCGCTTTCGCCCGTGATGTTCCCGTACATCTCGAAGAGGTTGCCGTATCGCTCCTCGATAACCTTGGCGCCGAGGCGCTTGATTGCGTCGGAAAAGTCAAGGTAAACGCCGCGGCCTCCGGGGCCGACGCCGCGGCCCGCGTCGCAGGCCTCCTTGGCGCTGCGGGATGAGATGTCGCGCGGGGCAAGGTTGCCGTAGCTGGGATACTTCCGCTCCAGATAATAGTCGCGCTCCTCCTCGGGAATGTCCTGAGGGGGGCGGTTATCGCCGGCTTTCTTGGGCACCCAGACGCGGCCGTCATTGCGGAGGGACTCCGACATGAGGGTCAACTTGGACTGGTAGTCTCCGGCGACAGGAATGCAGGTGGGGTGGATTTGCGTGTAGCAGGGATTGGCAAAAGCGGCACCGCGCTTGTAAGCACGCCAGGTGGCCGTCACGTTGCAACCGCGGGCGTTCGTCGAAAGGTAAAAGACATTCCCGTAGCCGCCGGTGCAGAGCAGGACGGTGTCGGCGGCGTGACTCGTAATCTCGCCGGTGATGAGATTGCGAGTGACGATGCCCTTGGCATGGCCGTCGACCAGCACGACATCGAGCATCTCGGTGTGCTCGTGCATCTTCACACGTCCGAGTCCGATCTCGCGGCTCAGCGAAGCATAGGCTCCGAGAAGAAGCTGCTGTCCGGTCTGGCCGCGGGCGTAGAAAGTGCGGGAGACTTGGGCGCCACCGAAGGAGCGATTGGCCAGTTCCCCGCCGTATTCGCGGGCGAACGGGACGCCCTGCGAGACACACTGGTCGATGATGTTCCTGCTGACTTCGGCGAGGCGGTAGACATTCGCCTCGCGGGCGCGGAAGTCGCCCCCCTTGATCGTGTCGTAGAAGAGACGCCAGACACTGTCGCCGTCGTTCTGATAATTCTTGGCGGCGTTGATGCCGCCCTGCGCGGCGATGGAGTGAGCGCGCCGGGCGCTGTCCTGGAAGCAGAAGCACTCGACCTGATAGCCAAGCTCGGCAAGGGTGGCAGCCGCCGAGGAGCCGGCCAGACCGCTGCCAACGACGATGACCTTGAACTTGCGCTTGTTGGCGGGGTTGATGAGCTTCGTGTTGTTCTTGAAGCTGGTCCACTTCTTCTCGAGCGGACCTTCGGGAATTTTGGCATCGAGGATCATGGCGTCGTGAAGTCAGGGGTTAGTGGCAAAGGGGACAGGCGGTGGCGGCTTGGCAGACCTTCAAACCAAGGAGCACGGAAAGGGGAATGGAGGCGAATCCGGCAAAGAGAACCCAACCGATCACCCGGGCAGCGAACTCGTAGCGGGGGCGCATCGTGAGACTCGTGAGACCAAGGGTCTGGAAGAGGCTCGCAATGCCATGGCTCAGGTGCATGGCCAGCAGACCGACAGCCAGGATGTAGAAGCCGCTGACCAAGGGACTCGAGAAAACGGCCACCATCATGCGATAGACGTCGTGACGTCCCTGCGGATCAACCCAGCCGCGGGTCTCGGGATGAAGTCCCTGCCAGGTGAGGTCCACGATATGGAAGATGATGAAGGCCAGCACCGTCAAACCGCTCAGGCGCATCGAGCGGGCATAGATGGAAGTCTCCAGCTTGGCCTGAACGGCATACTTGGCCGGCTTGGCCCTCATGTTCTCATGCCAGAGCAGAATCGTGAAAGTGATGTGGGTGGCAACGATGGCCAGCAGGCCCAGGCGGATGACCCAGAGGAAAATACCGAGACCCTGCAGGTGCTCGGCGTAGGCGTTGATCCAATCGGGACCTCCGTAGAAGGTGAGATTCCCGAGCATGTGCCCGATGACGAAAAGGACCAGAAGCACTCCGGAAACGGCGACGGTCCACTTGCGGCCGATGGAGGAGGAGAGGGCAGGACACCGTCCGCCCTGCGACTTGGAGAAGGAGGCCACGTGGCTCATTAGCCCTCATTATAGGTTTCATGAAACTGCCATTCAAGAAGCATGTCGACAGGCATGGTTTTTTTCCCGAAAAGCGTGTTTGATAGCCCCTGACGTATCGGGCAAAATGAAATTTTTGCATGCACGCCGATCCGGAGCAGACCAACAATGACATGGAACTGGTCGCCCGGACCCAGGGGGGCGATCCGACGGCTTTCGACGAGCTGGTGGTGAAATACAGTCCCCGCCTCTACGGGCTGGTCTACCACATGACCTCGAACCACGAGGACACCAACGATCTGCTGCAGGACATCTTCTCCAAGGCCTATCGCTCGGTCTCGAATTTCCGCGGAAAATCGAGCTTCTACACCTGGATGCACACGATCGCCGTCAACATGACGATCAACTTCCTTAAGAAGAGAAACCGCCGCCAGCACCCAAGCCTCAACGACCCGGACAGCCGGATCGAGAACGACCCTGACTTCATCGCGGCCACGACCAACGGGGATCCGACCAAGGAGGTCTCCATCCACGAACTTCAAAAAAAATTGAACGCGGCGATGATGAAGCTGTCAGAAGATCATAGAATGGCCGTGACCATGTTCGATATTCAGGGAATCCCCCACGCCGAGATCGCCAAGATCCTGAAGGTCTCGGAGGGAACGGTTCGCTCCCGGCTATTTTACGCCCACCGGCAGTTGCAAAACTCCCTCCAGGAGTTTAAGAAAAACTAACCACCATTTGAAACCCGCTAGCGCCCCATGAGCCACGAACCGATGCACAGGATCATCCGCCTCAAGCGCTATGAACACCCGCCCGAGGAGTACTTCACGAACTTCCTCGAGGAATTCCACAGAAGGCAACGCGCGGAACTACTCAACCCCTCCATCGGGACCCTTCTGCTCGAGCGCCTCCATGCGATCCTTTCTGAAATCAGGGTGCCCGCCATGGCCTATGCCGGTGCCACGGCCGTCGCAGTCATCGCCACGGTCTTCATTCTCCGCGAACCGGGTGCCACGGAACAACCCCGCGCCTACGCCGCCTCGTACAGCCAACCTCCGGTAACTGTTCCCTCCATGCAACCGGTCTCGCTTCGCGTGGAGCCTCCGGCGGGCGATCGGTTCGATTCGCTCTTTCCGCCCTCCTATCTCCTCCGTCCACGCGCGGCGAGCCATGAATCGTCGCTTAGTTTCTGATTCTCTTCTTCCCGTAGGCTGGATCACGGCGATTCTGGTTTTCGGAATCCTCGCTCACTCCCCGCTGAAGGCCTCTCCCCGGGGAGAGGCATGCCGGCTATCCGCGGAGGTTACCGAGGCGCTCTCCGGCCTTGGCAGGGAAAAATCCCAGGCTCTCGTGCGGATTCATTGCCAGGATAACACCGGGGAGATCACCGGAACCGGATTTCTGATCGATCCCGCCGGGACCGTCTGCACGCTCACGGATTTTGTCCGGGGCGGAAATACCTTGTCCGTCGAGACCGACGGAAAATCATTCCCCGCCACGCTGCTCTCGGCCGATGACCGGACAGGAATCGCTTTCCTCCGCACCTCCATCGCCGCCCCCTCCTTCATCCCCCCCTTTCCTTCCGTCATCCTCCCGGAAAGTTCACCCATCGCGGCACTCGCCCCCGCGACAAGTCAGGAGAGCGCCACGACCGTGCCGCTGCTCGGCATCACCGGAACGAGAATCGACCATGACAGGGAGCGCTTCCTCCCGGTTCCCCTGCTCACGGCCCTCCTCCCGACACCGGGAAGCAGGCCCGGAACACCGGTTTTTGACCTGTCGGGAAAATTCGTCGGCATTGTCGTCCGCTCCAACGCAACCGGCGATTCATGCGCGATCCTCCCGGCTTCTGCCGTGGAGAAACTGCACGCCGACCTGCTCCGCTTCGGAAAACCCAACCCTGGATGGATCGGCGCCGTGGTCGAGGAAGCCGCTGTACCCGAGGGAACTTCCCGGACCCGGATCGCCGGCGTCGAACCTGGCAGTCCGGCAGAACGGGCAGGCATCCTTCCAGGCGATTCGCTGCTTGCGATCGATCACCGCTCCATCGTCCTACCCCAGGAGGTATTGGAAGCCTCCTTCTATCTCACGGCCGGACAAGAGGTTCGCCTGGTACTCTCCCGGAGCGGGGAATTGAAGAGGGTGACCCTCCGCTGCGCCGCCGTGCCCGGAGAAGAGTTCCTCTCGCAGCAGTGAAAAGGGAGGACGGGATACAAAGGTTAAAAATATTGAAACACGCAACCTAGGAAGGTGCGCGTAAGACCACGACGTAGTCGTAGTCCGCAAGGGCGCCACCGCTTGCCGGGAGTCAAGAGGCGCCAACCGTGACAACGTCGCTGCAAGACAGTCTTGACCCGATACTCGGGAAAGTAATTTCAGAGAACGTGATACCAAAGGATGCCTTGGGAAGAGTCGGATCGGACTGGATCCTCCAGCCCCTTGTAACCTTTTTTAATGTAGTAACGGTTTTAACGATCCGGGTGAACCATCCAAACCTGTCGTCTCCACTCCATCTCAAAATTTGGATTTACCCTTCCAACCCCCGTGGTGCTCATTTTCGGGATGACCTCCAGGCCGCAGCACCCTATAAGCTGACTGTTCTTTCACGGGGGTATAGCTCAGCGGTTAGAGCAGCCGGCTCATAACTGGTTGGTCCCTGGTTCAAATCCAGGTGCCCCTAATTCCCGAAAAGGAAAAATCCCCAGCCTCAGATCCGATGAGCCACCACGGACGCCCCCGCCGCTTTCCAACCGCTTTCTGGAGTACCATGCTGGCGTTTGCAGTCCTGTCACTCGGGCTGGGCGGACTTTTCAATGGTTGGAAGAGCCGTCGACTTGCGGAACTGGAGGCCGGTTCCGGCATCACACTGCTCTCCCAAGGCGTGATGGAGTTCGCCGAACGGGGCGACGGCCCACCCGTTCTGGTCATCCATGGTTCCCCCGGCGGCTATGACCAGGGATTGGTGTACGGGCAGGAACTCATCCGGAGAGGTTGCCGCGTCCTCGCAATCTCACGGCCCGGCTACCTGAGAACCCCGCTGGAAACCGGCGCCACCTTTCCGGAACAGGCCGACGCGATCTCGGAACTGCTCACGCAGCGCGGCATCACGGTCTGCGGGGTGCTCGGCGTCTCGGAAGGAAGCGACTGCGCGCTGGAACTTGCCTCGCGTCACCCGGAACAGGTCTCCTCCCTGGTGTTGCTTTCGCCCCCCGGAGGAAGCCTCGGATCACTTCCCATCGCCTCGATCGGGTACCGGCTTTTCCACGATCTGACCGGGGACATCGGCTGCTGGATCCTTTCCCTACGTGCCGCCTGGAGCCCCAGGAAACTCTTCGCCGACATGATGGAAACCGGCTCCACCCTGAGACCGAGCAGCCGTGAAAGCATCGCCTCCCTGGTGATGAGAGAGCCCGATCAACAGGCTTTCCTGAAAGGGTTAGCCCGGAGCGTAACCCCCCTCTTCCCCAGAGAGCACGGCATCATCAATGACAATGCCGAACTGAAAGACCTCCCGCAGCCGTCATCGCTGCCAATTCGCTGCCCGCTTCTGGTCCTGATCGGGGAACACTCGACGTCCACCAGCATCGAATCGGTCGGCAAACGCTTTCAGACATTTCCGGGAAGCCGGCTGGAGGTGATCCCCGAGATCGGCCACATCCTACCGGTCGGGGCGGATTTCAGCCGTTGCTGGGACGGGATCTCCGCTTTTTTTAAACAACCCGCCGCGACCTCGGACAGCAAACCAGATGCCGGAGGGAAGAAGGCGTTGGACGCCGCGCCCTCTTCATGATTGAATCGCCACCCGTGAGCACGACCACCGTTTTCGAGGCCCCCGACGTCCTGGGGCGCACCCAGCAGATTCTGAAAGATCCGGCCAATGCGGCACATGTTCCCGCCAGCGAACTGCTCGGCGAGACGATGTCGCTGAACTTCGGCCCCTCGCACCCCTCGACCCATGGTGTGTTCCGTATCGTGCTCGATCTGGACGGCGAGCAGATTGTGAAGGCCCTCCCCGAGGTCGGCTACCTACACCGCGGCGACGAAAAAATCGCGGAGAACATGCAGTACAACCAGTTCGTGCCCTACACGGACCGGCTCGACTATCTGGCACCGCTCGCCAACAACGTCGCCTATGCCTGCGCCGTCGAGAAACTCATGGGCTGGGAACTTCCCGCCCGCGGCAAAGCCATCCGCGTTATCTGTTGCGAGCTGGCACGCATCTCCGCCCATCTGCTCGGCCTCGGCGCCAGCTCCATGGACATCGGGGCGGTCTCCGTTTTCCTCTTCACCTTCACCGAACGCGAGAAAATCTACAACCTCTGCGAGTTACTGACGGGTGCGCGCTTCACCACCAGCTACACCCGCGTTGGCGGCCAGATCCGCGACCTCCCCGAGAAGTTCCCTGACCAGCTCTACGCCTTCCTCGACAGCTTCCCTCGCGCCCTGGACGAGATCACCAGCCTCCTGACCCGCAACCCGATCTTCATCGACCGCACCAAAAACGTCGGCATCATCTCCAAGGAAGACGCCATCGCCTACGGCCTGACCGGCCCGATGCTCCGCGGTTCCGGAGTTGAGTACGACGTCCGCAAGGCCCGCCCCTACCTCGACTACGAAAAATACGATTTCGACATCCCGGTCGGCTCCGTCGGCGACTGCTTCGACCGCTACCTCGTCCGCATCGAGGAGATGCGCCAGAGCCTCAGGATCCTGCGTCAGGCGATCGACAACCTTCCCAGTGGCCCGGTCAACATCGTCGATGGCAAGAGCCGCCTCCCCGCCAAGGAGGAGGTCCTCCAGAAGATGGAACAGCTCATCCACCACTTCATCATCACCACCGAGGGCATCGATGCCCCGGCCGGAGAGGTTTATTTCGGCGCGGAGAACCCCAAGGGCGAACTCGGCTTCTACATCCACAGCCTCGGCGGCGGTGTTCCCAACCGCCTGCACATCCGCGCCCCCTCGTTCGTCAATCTCAGCATCATCCCGAAGCTCCTCCCCGGCCACATGGTGGGCGACGTCGTCACGATCCTGGGATCGGTCGACATGGTCTTCGGCGAATGCGACCGGTGATTGGTTTTGGGGTATAGCGTCGTTGACCTTCGCTTGCCGTAGTTTTCTGCTGCGGCTGACGTTCACCCGCTTAGCTCTCCACCCAAAATCCATTCACCGGCTTCACTGGGGATGAGTTAGAGCGTTTTAAATAAAGATGTGGCCATTAATTTGGGGGGAGCCATGGGGTGGTCTGCGAGAAGCAAGCGAAGCGGCTGTAGTCGTTGTGCT
>Ga0208105_1000617_pt1 | contig 11427 bp, 1 predicted proteins | sample CryBogCBE16Jul07_FD_184574 | JGI IMG/M metagenome (GOLD analysis project Ga0208105, IMG submission 184574) | Freshwater microbial communities from Crystal Bog, Wisconsin, USA - CBE16Jul07 (SPAdes) | ecosystem: Environmental > Aquatic > Freshwater > Lake | place: Crystal Bog, Wisconsin, USA... | reverse complement strand
GACGACAAGAGGGACGGGGTTCAAAGTCTTCGACCGAAGTATCGCAGTAGAACTAGCAATAAATCTAAAGATAAATTGAATAATAAACGTAAGAGCGATGAGTGTTTTACCGAGGCTGACAAACCCCTGAGAAAGTCCCCGCGTCTGCAAGCCATGGGAAACACCTCTGCTTTGGCGATCACACAAGGTAAGCCACTCATATACAAGAACGATAACGTCATAGAAGACTTAGCTCACGAAACTGATGATGAAGTAGACATAGAAACTTTACTACATGACACTTCACATGTTCATAGACTTGTTGAACATGCTATGCTGGGTGATGCACTAGCTTCATACGTCATGCGAAATGAGTTTGCTTGTGTAACACTTAACCCAGAACCTAACACTATAAAACAAGCGTTAAGTCTACCCGACAGAAAGTCATGGAAGGAAGCTATCGACGCTGAACTACAGATGATTAAAGATTTCAATGTCTTCAGTGAACCCATGCCATTACCACCTGGAGCTAAGGTACTCAACCAAAGGTGGGTGTTTAAGCGAAAACGAGATGAGTTAGGAAATATTTTGAAATACAAAGCCAGACTCACTCCACAAGGATGCTACCAAACTTTTGGCGTTGATTTTATGGATACGTATGCTCCTGTAGCACGAATGACAACTGTACGTTTTACATTAGCCCTGTCAGTACTACTTAACCTCAAAGTATCTGGTGCTGATTTCACCAACGCTTTCTTGAATGCACCTTTGACCGAGGATATCTATGTAAATCCTCCACCCGGATGTCCACCTCTACCCAATGGATATGTTTACAAACTCCAGCGTGCGCTTTATGGTTTGAAACAATCACCCAGGGAGTGGAATCATACCCTTCATAAGTTTCTATCTGATGAGTGTAGCTTTACTCAACTTAGAACCGAACACTGTATGTATATGCGTGCAGATGATAAATCTGGCTCATATTGCCTCATATGTTTATATGTTGATGACCTCATCGTGTCGTATACACATAAGGGCATCTTTGACTCGTTCCTACATAAAGTCAAATCGAAGTTTAAGATAACATATTCAGAGGAATTGACTAAGACTCTAGGTTTTCAGTTTGATCGTACGAGTAATGGATCAATCTTCATGCATCAAACAAAATATATTGACGACGTACTCAAGAGATTCGGAATGACGTCATGTAAACCTGTCTCAACACCCTCAGATCACCATGTCCGCTTATGCAAAACTGGTGCATATAAGGTGAATAGAGACAAATTTCCCAACGCAATGTCGATTCAAAGTGAGAAAGAATCTAAGGATGATGTAGAATATCATAAGAACCACAAACCAGATGCATCATACCGAGAGATAATAGGCTGTCTGTTATGGATATCGATGGGTACGCGCCCAGACATCACATTTGCTGTTAACCAATGTGCCCGTTATTCTAGCGATCCGAAACCCGAGCACTGGGTAGCGGTAATGCGTATACTCAGGTATCTGAATGGAACTAGAGACTTCGGACTGTTTTACCATAAACATTCATCTCACTTTGAAGGAGTGAATAATACTAATGATCGTGTCCGAACGTCTAACATTAAACAACCTTTCGCATACTCGTCAGCATTCTTTCCCGGTGCGACAACAGTCAATCTCCAGGGATACTCGGATGCGGACTTTGCTAACTCTATAGATGATAGGAGATCCATCACAGGGTATGTGTTTGTGTTTGCGGGAGCCCCACTAAGCTGGAATTGTATGACCCAACACACAACTGCCTTGTCTACGATGGAGAGCGAATATTATGCAATATGCAAGTCCGTGCAAGAGGCACTATACTTACGTATGTTGATGGAAGAAGTAGGTCTCAAGGTCGACAAGCCGTTAGTGATTCACGAGGATAACAGAGCATGCATTGCATTTAGTAAAGATCCGGGGGAACACAAGCGGACTAAGCATATCGACTATAGACACTTCTTTGTTAGAGATCATGTAAATGATGGCGAAGTACTGCTCGAGCCTATTGATTCGGAAAACCAACTTGCAGACATATTCACTAAGTCTTTCGAGCCCAAGCGTTTTAACTTCCTGAAGAACAACCTGGTGGTGTCAAGAGCGACTATCATGAATGAAGCTACTCGCTGAACAAGACTTTGAGCCAAGGGTTGTCTCAAGGGGGGGAACGTTCAACTCGTATGTGATATGTACTGTGTGTGGTTTATGGTGTGTATTTATGACTATGTAGAAATCTCTCATTTTGGGGGAATGTTGAAAGTCGGAAAATAGCGACATTTCTAATAGTCTTTAAATGAATATAAATGATGGAAATAGTAGGAAGTGGAATTTCCGTGAATGAGTAAAGTGGAAATATCCACAGTGTTATACTGTTTCTAGGAATTAAGGAATTACCAAATTTGGTTAAGAAATGATTGAGATATTCAAGGAATAGTATAGACGGAGATACTCCTGTAATGATTAAATGATTTATGTACTGGGTACGATACCCAGAGTATGAAATCTTGTAGAGGAACAAATCTTATTTAAGTTGAAGCAAAAATGAACGAATTCATTTTTCGCTCACTCTTTAATCACAAGTAACATTTTAAGAAAATCAATATTTTTCTTATCCTTATCTAGCCTTTGCCAATGCTTCCTACAAGCTCTCCTGATATTACCCTTCAACATGGTAGCGGAAACGAAGCTGCCAACGATCCTCCAACGATTGCTAATGCCCCAGAGGTAGTGAATTCGATTGCTTCATTGGACACGAGCTCATCGAATACTGAAGGAAATCCAGCCCAATCAGTCCCCGTATCTCTCCAATCCCAAGTTCCTACAACTTCTCATCATGGCAGATCAGTTCGTGGTGGTAGGTTTCGAGGACAGCGTGGAAATGGCAATGCTTTATCAACTCATTTTTGGAGAGGCCGTGGGCGTGATATTTCTTCCAGGAGTGCAACAGCAGGAGAGTATGAAAATTCTAATACAACCAATAATAGAGATTCAATTGAAAACTTATCAGAGAAAGGTGTGGAACAACATTTCCCAAGGTTACGGAGTGAAACAATGTCTACAAGTTTGTCACAGCAGCACCCGTTTCAATTACAATTTGGTGCGTTTGCTCCGTTCACTCCAAATACCTCAACTCCGCCAAATTCTTCAGAACTAATTTTCGGAGACATCCAACATCATTCTCAACCTTCTAATTCGATTTTTAACGTTGAACATAACAACAATATTAGAGGAGTCATGCAGCCTTCAGAATCAGATTATATCACATCATCTTCTAATAATCGAATTAATCATGACGCCAATATTTTGACTTATAATCGTTCACCTGGTAAAATAACTTTATCGCATAACATTTCCCAACTAACAAATGTGAATAATTCATCAGGGTTTCGTTTCTGGAATCCGAGAACTACAAACCCACCCAATTCAGATTTTGCATTCCGTAACTCGTCACCAGCGAGAAATAGGTTTACCAATTCTTTTTCCAATAAGGATATTTTCATCGATAACATACCTCTATCACAATCGTTACTTAATAGTGGCCTTGGAGCACAAGAGACTCCGAAGAATGCGAATGGAGCAGTTTTCCCAATTCCGGGATTAACAGAGAATGTAACAAGCCCATACATACCATTCCCTCACCCTGCGTTGACCCCACCATCAAGTGTGAAGTCTTCAACTGAGCTGGCGTCTCAAATGTATTCAACAGAAATTCAGTCAAGACTACAAGCTGTCACCAGAAACATCCAAGAGGCGGACCAACTGTGCGCTTCTCTAGACAAGATAAGGAACCAAGACTTCGAAAAGCTCACCAATAGTAACGTGGGACAATTTACCGTATGGAAGAATCGTTTCGAAGTTCAACTGACGATAAACGGTCTAATGGAAACACTAACATCTAAAGCAAGCAAGGCTATATATCCGGACACCAACGACCAAGTTTATAAGGAGTGCCCTCAACTGTTACAATTGTCCTTATCACTATGTCGTGTGATAGAAAAAGCCGAAAGGAAAGCTAAGGCGAAATTAATGATTATATTTATGTATGTATTCACAGATACAAAATCGGCGCAGCTTATGCACAACGTTACAGTCGACACTGATTTGTCAGAACTATACACGGATATAGTGAACATACACATGAATATCACGGTAAACAAAACAACAAGAGCTATTAAAAAGTTTTTCAATTTCAATCCACACGCAAACGAATCTATCACTGAATACATTCTGCGACTGGAGCGAACGCGAGATGATCTCCGGTATACATACGGCGTAAGGGTTCGCGATGAACAGATGATCACACTGCTAGAACGAGGTGTGCAAGGGCACAAAGTACTCAAGCAGGCCTTTGCTACGTGGTGCGGACTGGAGAACGCGACGTATCAAAGACTTCGTCAACAACTTATTGACAGAGATGACGAAGATGATGATAAGCAAGAAAGCGCCATGGTATCGTTCAGCAACTACCGGTCCTCAAGAGGATATTCAAGATCGAGATCCAGGTCACACTCTTCGCACCGGTCAAGGAGCTCTAGCCCGTACAAGACAAGGTCACGGGATAGAAACGAACGGGATGCGAGGTCTCGATCCAGATCATACTACAGGGATCGCTCCCATAGCAATGATAGAAGAAGTGACTCCGACAGAGGCAGATCACCATATAGATTTGATGATCGTAGTGGTAAGGGGAGTCTGCGTCTGTCTTCAAGTATTGGCGAGCGCTCTGCAGGCAGGTCGTCTTCGACTCATAGTTCAAGCGGCAGATCTCGTGATGATCGCCGACATTCAAGACGGGAAAGCAGGAGCAATCGAGGCCCGTCCCAGGATCGTGGATCATCTAGGTCTAGGAGCCCCTACAGGAGTCAGGGGGGGCGCCATAGCAGAGAGCACTCAGGCTCCAAGAACTCTAGGTCACCATCGCGGAACAGCTCAATTGGTAGAGCTAATTTGATGGAGTATAAGGGCAACGTTTATCCAGGCAACGACCCGATGGTGAGCCAGACTAAGACTAATACTAATTTTTACACACAAACACCCCATCAATCGAACCCGATTGACGGTGTGCGTAACCATCAGTACCAGCCCCAGTCCAGCGGCACTGAGGATTACATCTCTAACCTGTCCACTAAATACGAAACAGCCAATAGCGTTCGATTTGAGGACAGTGATGATGTCATCGGATTTGCGTCTAACGTGTGCGCCCCGGTACCAGTACCTTCGTCTACGCGTGACCGCAAATCACTATCGGATAACCTATATATAATGGATGATCTCTATAGTGATGACAAGATAGCGGGGTACGCCAACGTAGCGCAATCCAACAACACAAACTCCTACTGCATGCCATGTAAGTCGGTACAGACATTCGGAGACGCAGAGACACCCAAAATACTAGGGTCTGCCTTCATGGTAACAACATGCGGTGTCTCCAGCAGAACTAAATCCACAACAAGCGGAGCCACTAGTAGTAATAAAACCACGACGAGTGGCACTACCGGCAATACTGGACCCTCTCCAAACAAGCCCAATGAGGACAAGCAAGGAAATCGAAAATCCAGTGTTGAACCTTCGATTTATCAGGTGGTCGACTCCAAATGGATTCATACGTCCCTAGCTCGAACACCGACTGCAACGATGCCAGATATCATATACTCGGCCATAGGAGAGTGGGAACAATGGACTGTTCACTATGGGGAACATGTCGACGGGACGATAAGCAGCACTTGCACGATCAGATATCCCATTCACAATAAACCAGACCTTATACTATTAGAAGCACATTACTGTAAAGACTGCGGACTTCTACTAGAGGACTGTGAGGAGCATGTGATTAGTTTAAGACTCACGGGGAGAGCACCAAGCCTCAACTATATCCGTGTGTTCAGATCACCGAGATTGGAGCTGCGACATCACCCGTTTTATAGACACAGACGGATGATGGAATTCTACGAGCTACAGCTAGACCGAATTCGACCTACAAAGGAAGAAATGGACGCGAAGTTCGACGCTCAATATGGAGAGACATTTCCAAGAGAACATCACAATGATGTCATGCGGCTGCTTGGCGAAGACATACCAGCAGGATGGTGGACACAAACTCCGGCTGAGTTCCTACCGGAGGGTATGGTAGTCGACAGACGTATAAATAGAGACCACGATTTCATCTACGTAAAATCTCATTATGACCCGGACCGTGCATATCGGGCACAAAAGTCTAGACACTATGCTGGACTCTTACCACAACATGACGCATTTGTCTTCAGTGATTTCAACAAAGACCTATTCAATGCTCTAAGCACTATGAGTTTTAACGTGGACCCATTTCCACGGGATATACTACTGGTTGAAACCACTCAATGCCCTGACAGTCATCAGGATGTCGAACTTCATACATGCTCATTTTGTATGAGACTTAGAAACCCGTGGCACGACGCACGTAACCTAGATCCAATGATCATCAGAGTAAATCGGTACATCTACAGATTTGCGTGGACTAATCCCCTACCACCTAAGGATCCTGGTACAGGAAATGTGCGGCAAGACAATAATGATAACGATGACGACGACATTTTCGGTGGAGACGATGATAGCAGCGACGAGAGCGGGGGCGGTGGAAACCAAGACCAGCAGACTAATGAAGGAGCGACGACCGCATCGAATGAAGGTGCGGAAGTGGACACACACGATGCATCGAGTGAATCGGAACTTGATGAGTCTGTTAGTCAAAGCCGTGAGCGAGAGCGAGGTAGACAACTGTATATGTCAATCAGATACATACTACCCATACTTCGACCGGTAGCTCGTACCAGATCGTATAGGTCCCCTCAACAAACTGTCATACAAAACGAATCTAGCAACCAGTCTTTTACAGTTACATACCCGGAACATATGCCTACGTCGAACCAAACCAACGTCGTCGACCCTCCACTGAGTCCTACATCACCTGCATATAGCCCAACTACAATACCGCCAGATGAGGACGAGATGACCAATATTGCCGTCAACCCTCCACTAAGTCCTACATCGCCGGCATATAGTCCAACTACAATTCCGCCGGATGATGATTATGAGATTACGCAAACAATCCCCAGCATCAACCCCCCTAGAGGTTTGACATCAACATCCGAATCGGCTCCTGAGGAAAACTATAACGATGACAATGAGTCGAGTGGCTCAGACTCGAGTTCAGATTTGGATGAATACCCGTTACCACCGGCATCTCCAGCGACAGAGCAAAGAGCTGAGCTCGTTATTAGGAATCTGTTAGCGTCAATACCATTTCCGACAGTTGTTAGTCCTTCACCTGAACCTACTGTAGCCCTACAGACACCCGACCCTACAGTGATTGATGCGACACATGATGACTCTATACTGACGGTATCCAGTCTGATACGGGATAGCTCTCAGTCATCGGCAACCCCCTCCAGCCCGACGGAGTCGGAGCGAGTATCGAAGCGGAGACGACGTGGTCACAATGACTCAATTGAGCGACCCGGGGAGGTCATAGCGCATGCAGTCAGGGTGAGTGAGCTATGCCCATGCCACACCATACACTGTGATGGATACTGTCGCTCTACCAGTGAGACTTTACAGCTAGACTCAGACGACAGTAACCATGTCCACTACGCAAACATGTTACACAGTACACCCGAAACAGCCAATGATGTACTCAGTCACAACACAGTGTTTAGACGGGAGGAACCCATCGCAGCAACGGCAAGAAGGAATCTTCAACAAATCCGTGCGTTTACAGGTCAAAAGTTTAATGCACTGACACTGTCGTACAAACAACGGAAGCGTCCTAACCTACACTGGTTTCTTCTTGTGGAGTATTATAACATAGTCGGAATCGATCAGAGACTATGTCTGTCATCCGGGAAACCAATGGAAACATGTATATGCAAACTATGTAAAAGATTAGTAGCAAGCAGATACACATGGGCCGAAGTAGATGGTATAATTTACTTCATGTGTGTGGTTATCTCAGGAGATACAGTCGTATATGTGAACGAAACAATGCGTGAGGATCCAGACAACCTGTTTGTTGAAACACATGTTGCTTACATTATGGGAGAACTCGAGGACGAACTAGCACCGAACTATACACCGAATCCTGACAGGTTTCTGATCCAAGGAACCAACCAGTATGTGTACGGAATTAACCCACTGTGCTGGTTCACGGATAATAGCACGATCTTAGGCGAGGTAACATATACTCATGCAGACAATCCCGATATAACGCTGCTGGTGGATGGCACATGCTCGGAGACCAACATACCGTTCTCCACATGCCCGTGTTCAAAGTGCAGAGATTACTTTGTGGACCCTAGGTACATGCTAGTCTCCCCAGCTCCAGAGGAAGATAGCAGCATTTCTGTATTAGGACATGCCAACGTGTGTGTCGACCCTCCGGAGCAAAGGAGCAACCCACCACACACTCCAATGCCGTTACAGACGGACATGTCACCGTCCATCACGACTATTACTCGAAGACCTAGGCCACCACCAAGCCAAGATGACTTTGATGCGTACCTTGAGGAGTTACTGTTATCTGCAGACATGATTGAACCACTGCCGGAACCTACACCGGAAGTAATGGAAGAGATGTCTAGACCTATACTACCAGAAGTTGAAAATGCAGTCGTGAGTATAACACCTTTGGCACCTCTAGTACCACGAGACAGACGGAATCGCACAGACACCGACAGCGAGACGTCAAGTATCTACTCGGACGACCCCATCTTCGATGACATGCCAACCCTGACGTGTGAAATGCCCATGTTAGTAAATGGTGTACGTAGAGATGTACAAATAGACACTGATCTTGAGAATACTGACGACTACTTATTTGGAGGAGTAATTGACATCTCTACCAGACAAGAACGCATAGCATTCTCTGTGATTGATCCTAACAGAGAATGGAGTTTCATAGATGATGCACTAATGGAGCGTCATGAGAGTGGACCACGTTTCAGGCGAACCACACGACGGTCTGTATATGAGCAACCAGATTTCGCAATCCTACCAAACAATGGACTACGCTATTCTGCTGCATTGCTAACGGTCAGAAACCTTGACAGACCGTCTGTGACTTGGATGCGAGATGATAAGCGAGACAACGTTATCTGGACTACAGGTCACTACTGCTTACTCAGTGGACAAGACATGCCCTGTGGATGTGGCATATGTCGAACACTTGAGGAACATAACGGCGTAACTATCGGATACCTAAACGGTTTCTATTTTGTGAGAGCCATGCGTTCATCATACCCCTATGGTCAGGTGGTGACTGATAACCAAGACGACGCCAGGAGACGCAGTATATACTATCTAGTAGAAGAAAACATTCATCGTGTTCGATCCAGAGCAAGACAAATTACAGCATCCAACATGCACTACGCCAACGTGACTCAAACTGCAACACATGAAACACCTACAAACACACGAACCAACGATGAACCAACGAAAAACCCAACTAAGAAACTGGATATCCCTCAACGCAAACGATCCAACTCAGAACCTACTCAGAAAACACTGAACGACATTCCCAAGCGCCCAACAACGCCACCAGCCAGCAAATACGCCATCTACGAGCTGAACAATCGCCACAATCCTCTAATAGATAATTGCTTTCATCTTCGCGGTAGGACAGCACGCCGCAAGTGGAAGCTCAACATGCGCCTAATCATTAGTGATGGGGGAGCAAGTAAAAGCATGTTCTCGGACAGGCGACTCTTCAGGAACTACAAGGAATGTGACAACGCATTCGTGAAGATGGCTGACGGGACCATGTGTCGAGTCCTCGGCACCGGTGACGTCGGTAAGCTTAGGGATGTGTTACATGTAGAAAACCTGGTGTTTGATCTAGTGTCTGAGTCGTGGTGTGACAAAATGGGAATGACTGGTACATGGAAAGATGGAGTTAGGACTGTTTACGACACGAATGGCACCATTTTCTACACTTCGTATCTAGAGGATGGTTTATACGTGGTGAACCCGATGCTATTGGGTATTGATAATCCTAGATACGTCGATGAGGTAGATCTGTGTCTTGCATCTAAAGCTCAAGTGGTCAACGAGCTACATGAGACGTTTGGACACATCGATAAGGACAGAATCCAACGCGGAATCGCGAGTGGCCACATCCCATGGTTACATGACGCAAAACCAAACAACCTCAAAAAGTGTTCAGACAAATGCATCGTGTGCCAGTTAGCTAAGAGTCAACGGAGATCATTCACTCAACCTTTGAGAACAGTACTTACCAGAGGCCAACACACATACTTAGACCTGTACGGACCTGTTGATACACCTTCGCTGATTAACGGTAACACATACGTGGCAGGCTTTATTGATGCATACTCAGCACATTTGTGACTCTATTTCATCAAGGCAAAAAGTGATGTGTATATGTGTGTTGTCGATTTTGTAAATACAGTGATTGTAAATAGGAGAGTGAACCATGGTCTTAAGGAGTTTGTGATACAGTCGGATAATGGAGAAGCGAAAAGTAATAAGGTGATACAGTTTTTACAAGCGAATGGGGGAACTTTATTGACGTGTTGTAGTTATAGTCCAGAAACCAACAGTAAGATTGAGAGAGTGTGGCGAACAATTCATGATATGGCAACAGCATTACTGTTACAGAAAAAGCTACCAGAACAGTATTGGGAATTAGCACAAAGATACGCTTGTGTTATATACAACAACATACCACCCACACGTACACCGAAGGGTCAGAAACCAATGTCCCCAGTAGAGAAGTTTGGGGGGGCGAAGATAAACACGTCATTACTGCGTGTGTTTGGATGTCGTTGTTTCGCACATATAGATAAGTCCCTTAGAAGAAAGAACCATGCTGCAAAGTCCTTGCAATGTATCTTTGTTGGTCTTGATCCTAGTAGTATACACGGTTACCTTGTATATAGTCCAGAACGTAATGAATTGTTTGTCTCAACCCATGTCACCTTCCATGAAGCACATGCATATGACTCTAAATACTCTGATGAACATGGTTTTGATAATGCCAATAACAAAAACACCTTACCCACTGCATGTCTTGATGATTTCAAGTATTTGGAAGGCACTAACCATATAGATCCTGATGATGGTCTCCTGTATAAAATCATTAGTGTAGAAGAGAAAGACTACCCTGGTCAGGGTAAGTTTATAGTAGGATATAGAGCATATGTATTCCCAAATGGGAAAGTGTGTATGAAACCATCGAAAGATGCTTACCACATCAAAGATTTAGAGATATACTATAATGATTATGTGAAGTCGGTTAAACCTGTGTTGAATCCCAAGCATGTGGACCTGGCCAAAGACGACAAGAGGGACGGGGTTCAAAGTCTTCGACCGAAGTATCGCAGTAGAACTAGCAATAAATCTAAAGATAAATTGAATAATAAACGTAAGAGCGAT
>Ga0208105_1000616_pt1 | contig 11432 bp, 10 predicted proteins | sample CryBogCBE16Jul07_FD_184574 | JGI IMG/M metagenome (GOLD analysis project Ga0208105, IMG submission 184574) | Freshwater microbial communities from Crystal Bog, Wisconsin, USA - CBE16Jul07 (SPAdes) | ecosystem: Environmental > Aquatic > Freshwater > Lake | place: Crystal Bog, Wisconsin, USA... | reverse complement strand
CGTTCTTCGTGTAGGGGCCGAGCCATCCCCCGCCGCGGCTCCAGGTCCAGACGCCGGCGTAGAGGGGGGACTGCTGTGCGAATTCCCGGAGTCGCTTTGTGTCTCCGGCCTCCATCGTCAAGGCATACTCCTCGAAGCCGTTGATCACCCCCTCCAGGACGTAGTTGGGGTAGCATCCCTTCCCCTCGTATTCCCGGGCGCACTGGACCTCGATGATCTGGGGATGGCGTCCCTGTCCGATGACGCGGCTGAACCGGTTGCCGCGGTGAAAGTCCCCCTCGCAGTGCTTCACGCTGATGGTGAGCAGGGGATGAGGTTCCACGGCAGCATCGATCTTCGCATAAGCCTCGGGGTCGATGTCGAAGGAGAGCCAGGTACGGAAGAAGAGGGTCTTTCCGCGCTTCACGCAGAGTTCCTCCCGGAGCAACTGCATCAGGGGGATGATGGTTTCCTCGGGGTTCTTCTTCTCGCGGATGCCGCCGGCGTGATGCGGGGCATCGTCAAGGTAGGTCTCGCCGATCCTTACAATGAGGCCATCCAGTTCCGGCAGGACCTCGAAGCTCTCGGCGATCATGTGACGGAGGAGTTCCTGCGTGCGGGGATGACGGGGATCCCTCCAGTCGGTGCCTTCGGCCTCCATCTTGGCGGCGAGGCGCTTCGGCAGGAGGATCAGGTCCGACATGCAGAGAACACCGACTCCGGCGGCCTTGATGTTGCCGTAGAGTTTCTTGAGACGGGCCGCCTTGGCATCAACCCAGGCGCGCTCCTCGGTTCCCTGCGGGAAAATCGAGGGATCGAAGCCCTCCCAGTTGATCGCCAACTGGGGGGAGTCGAAGATCATGAAGACCTTCGAGTCGAATCCGTAGGATTTGAGATGCAGGGGATCGTTGAAGGCCGTGACGAACGGCGCGTCGCCAGGGTTGTCATGGACCAGGTCGAGGACGCGTGGTGTCCTCAGGGACAGGGATGGGAAATCGCTCACGGGGATTGGTTATTTTTTGTTGGAGGCCTCGATATCGGTGGTCGAACTGAACTTCCGCTTGGTCGTGTCCCCTTCTTTCAGGAGCTTCATGTCCCGGGGCGGGATGGACTTGCGGTAGGCATCGAGCTGCAGTCCGATCTCATGGAACGGGATCGCGGGGAATCCGGGAATGGAGGCCACGAGTGTCGATCCCGGGCGCAGGGTGAAGTCGAAGTTCTCGGCATCGACGAAGTCGGAGGTCGAGGTGTTGGTGACGTTTCCGCTCTGCGTGATCCCAGTTGCGGTCTCCGGCTTGGGAAACTCGAACGGAGTTTTGCTGTTGATGACGATGTTGCCGATCACCTCGTCTCCCTTGGGAACCGTGGTCTCGACCCCGGCAACTAGAGCCGCCAGTTCCGGGTGCTTCTCCTTCCAGGGTGAGTGATCCGGTGAGACGGAGTCGACGTCCTTGCCATAGCTGGTGTTGCCCAGGGTGTATTTGCGGGAGACGCCGCGGTCGTCGAGATGGATCCCCCTCGGACAATCGATGATGATGTTATTGAGGAAGCGGTTGTAGTGTCCTCCGCCCATGAGAACACCCATGGCGCACTTGTAGGCGACGTTGCCGTTCACCGTGATGCCGCTGGTGCCGTCGTCCATGTAGAAGGCGTTCCCGTTCATGCTGTGGTGGACGAAGTTGTTACGGACCACATTGCCTAACCCGGTGAAGCCGCAGTAGCCGTAGAAGCCTCCGAGATCACCGGAGTTCAGGCCGATGCGGTAGACCTCGTTCAGTTCGAAGAGATTGTCGGCACCGCCGAACCGGATACCCGCATTGGCGGAGTCATGGACGCGGTTGTGGGCGACCCTGATCCCGACCGCCTTGCCGAGAATCTGGCTGGCCTCACCGATGCCGACCTGAATGGCCGGTTCCGGGAAATCGTTGGCGGCCCGGCTGACATCGTTATTAAGGATCTCGTGACCCGAGGATTCCAGCGTCGACTTGACGCCGCCGGAAACGGCGATGCCGGCGTTCCCGGTTTCCCTCACGTCGTTGGAAACGATCCTATGGCGCTTTCCTCCACGGATGCTCACACCGGAACGGGCCACCTCGGAGACGTCGCAACCCGCCACGAGGTCATTCTCGCCCCCCCTGACCTGAACCGCGTCGGCCAGGAATCCGATGATGCGGAGTCCCTTGACCGTGACGTTCGAGGCGTTGTCCAGGGTGATGAGGGGCTGCTTGTTGGCGGCAAACAGGATGGGGGCCGATGCGCTGACACCATCCGGAACCCAGAGGTAGACGAGCTGGCGCTTGAAATCGACCGCCCACTCCCCCGGTTCGTTGATTTCCTCGGCAAGGTTGACCGCGCACCATGCCTCCGTCCCGTCGCCGGGCCTGATGTCATTGCCTTGGGCATCCTTTGCCGTGTTGTACTTGGAGCCGATGCCGCGCCCGACATCCTTCACGAAAGTGATCGTCCCGGCATTGGTGTCGATCGACTTCACCTGCGCACCGTTGATGATCCAGGGAACGCGCCAGAATCCGCGGAGCCAGAGCTGGTTGTCGGCGAGGGCCCCCTGCCAGCGGAGAGGGCGGTCCTCCCGGTACACGAAGGTGCCGCCGTGGGAGGCGTCGCCATTGTCGGTGACGCTCTTCATGGTGGTGAATCCGTACTCCCGGTTGGGCCAGCGCGAAATCGGCAGGGCATTGGTTCCATGGACAAGCATCAGGGGCCTCCAATCGCCGTTGAAGACCGCGGGCAAGGGGGCGACGGCCGGGACACCCAGCTTCGCAAGATCGATCTGGCGGACATGGGGGCGGGCCATCGGGTCGAGGCGATCGATCATGGCGGTGTCCTCCACGGGTTCGAGCAGTTCCGGGGTGACGGCCCTGCCAGCGGTGAGGACCGGCGTGGCACCCGGTTCCGGGGCAATGATTAGTGGCGCATTGGTGGAACCGGAGCAGGAGGCATCGAAAACAACACCCTGCGGCAGGGAGTGCATGCCCTCGGAAAGAAGGATCGAAACTCCGTCCCGTTTTCGATCTGAGGGAAGAGCCGTCACCGCCTCCTTGAGCGAAGGGAAGGGATCCTGGGACGTTCCGTTTGCCCCCGTTTTACCGGAGGGGGAGACATGAAGTTCGACGGGATTTCCCTTCAAGACTCTGTTCAGGAGCACGAATGCGGCGAGGAAAAAAACAGCCGGGAGAAAGAACCGGTAAGCATCGCGGATTCTCCCACCGGGTCCGGAAGCGAATCAAGAAACCATCTCCAATCCGCCCTTCGGGGCTTTCAGAAAGAAACCTCGGGAGACTTCACGGAAGAGGCCGGTCCGTCGTGAAGCTCGCGGATATTCGGCCGCATCGGCGAAGAAAGTCTGTTGCACCGGGGCGGGGGAGTGGTAGGAAGGGGGGATGACCGCTTCCCTTCTCCAGCACGGTTTTTCGCTTCCCCTCGCATTCGGCATGCCGAGCGGTCCCGACCTGATCGTTCTCCTGATCATCGTCCTGGTTCTTTTCGGCGCGAAGCGGCTCCCCGAACTGGCCCGCGGACTGGGCCAGAGCGTGAACGAGTTCAAAAAGGCCAAAGAGGAGTTCGACAAGGAAGTGGCCAAGCCCGCCACTCCCTCCACGCCCGTTGTCGCCGAACCCGCGAAGGACGAGCAGAAGCAGGCCTAGAAAGGGCCTGAAGTGGAACGCAGCAGGTTCAGCGTTCGTGGGGCCATGAAGGCGCCGCTTAGGGCCTCACTGCTGCTGATCGGGGTCTTTTTTGCCACGCATTCTTGGGCCGGGGAACTTTTCCCCTCCGCAGATCCGGGGGAGCTTCGGATCGCCACCTACAATGTGGAGAATTACACCACCATTCCCCGCAGCATCGGAGGAAAGATGGTTGCCGAGGCGGGTAAACCGGAACCGGAAAGAGACGCCGTCGCCAAGTCGATCGCGGAACTGAATCCGGATATCATCGGACTCATGGAAATCGGTACGCCGGCCGAGTTCGAGGATCTCAAGCGGCGCCTCCGTGGGACGGGTCTCATCTATTCGGCGTCGGAATACCTCAGCGGGGCGGATCCCTCCCGGCATGTGGCGCTGCTGAGCCGCTTTCCCATCGTGGACCGCCATCCCCTGAACGATATTCCCCTGAAGGTAGGCGCGGCGACGCTGCACAGTCCCCGCGGATTCCTCGACGTGACGGTCGAAACCGGTCCGGGCTACCGGATCCGCCTGATCTGCGTTCATCTGAAGGCGAAACTGGAGGTGGCGGAGTATGATGCGACGGCCCTCAGGGAGGCTGAAGCGGCCTTTCTGCGGAAGCATGTGAGGAAAATCCTGTCACGGGATCCGGGGACACGGCTCCTGGTGATGGGTGACTTGAACGACACCAAGAACAGCCGCACCCTGCGGGAGATCAGCGGCAAGCCCGATTGGCCCGACAGCCTGAGGGCAGTTCCGCTGACCGACTGCCACGGGGAAAGTTGGACGGAATGCTGGGAAAGCGCCGAGGTCTACTCCCGGATTGACTACATGATGGTCTCCAAGAAACTGGAACAGGAAATCGACTCCGGGCGGTCGGCTGTCGCACGCTTTCCGTTCTGGCGGGAAGCAAGCGATCATTGTCCCCTGGTACTCACCCTCAGGAAAACCCGAACCGAACCCGCAGCGTGTCCCAGTCCACAGCCCTCACCATGACTACTCATCCCGGGATAAGGCAATTTGTGGCAGCCTTCCTCGCCCTCCTCCCGATGGCGCAGGGGCTCCGTGCGGACTGGGCGAACGTCACCGCGCTCGACGCGCCGGTCGCCCTCTCGCGTGACCAGGCCAAGGCAAGGGAAACGATGGTCGTGAGGCTCAACGCCCAGATCGAGGCCAACGAGGCGTTCCTCAGACAGTCTCCGGAGGATTCCCACGCATGGGAATCAAGGATCCGGTTGGCCTCGGCAGAAGGGCGCCTTGCCTCGCTGCAAAAGGACAAAGCCGGAGTCCAGAATGCCGTCGCAAAGCTCCGGGAACTCGAGCGCTCCGTCCCCGACACAAAACTGCGCGCGGAGGCGATGTTCCGCCGGATCACCCTCCAGTGGCAGGACCTCGGCGACACGCCCGACACGAGGCGTGAGAATTCACGAGCCCTGGCGATGCAGTTCTCCCAAGCCTATCCGCAGGACAGGCGCTCCGCGAGACTGCTCGCGGAGGCGTCGGACCTGAGCAACTATCATCCCGAGGAGAAAAAGAAACTGGTCGAGCTTGCCCTCTCGCTCTGCACCGAGGAGTCGCTCCTGCAGCGCCTCAAAGACGACCAACTCCAGCTCTCCCAACTCGGCAGGCCGGTGGATCTGAGGTTCACCGCGACCGACGGGACCAAAGTCGACCTGGGCGAGGAGCGCGGCAAGGTGACGGCCGTCATCTTCTGGTCGGCGGAGTCGGCACCCAGCCTGGTCTGGATGGGATACTTTGCCAAATACGCCGACGGCGTACTCGGCCTCCGGGTCGTGACCGTGAGCGTTGATCGCAACCGGGCCGATCTGGATGCCGCCATGCACTCCCTGCATCTGCTCTGGCCAACCGCCTTCGATGGGCAGGGATGGCAGAACGCCATCGCCAGAAAATACGGGATCAATACTCTCCCCACTCTCTGGCTGATCGACATGAAGGGAAATCTCTCCTTCCTGAATGCCCGCGAGAACTATCAATTGAAAATCAACGAGTTATTCCTGAATAAGTGATTCAGCCAATTCCCGTAATGCTGGCCCGGTAGTTGCTTAGTCTGAGGCAATCACTTCACCACCGATCCCGTTGAAATTTTAAAACCGCTAAAACGTTAAAAAGTAATGCCATCGCAATCATTCCACCTTTTAATTTTTTAACCTTCCCATCCCGATCCCCGCTTCCCTATCTCCAATTTTTCTTCCCATGCTTCTAGAGACTTATGACCGCGGCAACTTTTGTGATGAGATGCATGACGAAGCCGGTGCCGTCCGCCCTCACTACGCACGCGTCGCTGAGCACCTGAGACATCTCGACGAGGCCGAACACAAGAGAAAGCAGACGGCGGTCGACTTGGCCTTCATGCGCGGGGGTGTTACCTTCACGGTCTACAACGACGACCAAGGGACCGAGCGCATTTTTCCCTTTGACCTCGTGCCGCGCGTCATTCCCGACAGCGAGTGGCAGACGATCGAAAAGGGCCTGATCCAGCGCATTACCGCGCTCAATCTCTTCCTTCACGACATCTACCACGAGCAGAAGATCCTCAAGGATCGCGTCATTCCGCCCCACTACATTCTCGGAGCGAAGCATTTCCGTCGCGAGTTCATGGGCTTCAACGTACCCAAGGACATCTATGTCCATATCTGCGGCACCGACCTGATCCGAGACCGTCAGGGAAACTACCTGGTGCTGGAGGACAATCTCCGCTGTCCCTCCGGTGCCAGCTACATGCTGGAAAACCGCGCCGCGCTCAAACGCGCATTCCCCGATCTCTACCGCTCGGCAAGGGTCCATCCGGTGGACAACTATGCTGCCGACCTTCGCAAGGTCCTCCAGTATGTCTCGCCACCGTCGCTCAGCACCTCCCAACCCAACGTGGTGCTGATGACGCCGGGTGTCTTCAACAGCGCCTACTTCGAACACTCCTTCCTCGCTCGCCAGATGGGCATTCCCATCGTCGAGGGCCGCGACCTCGTGGTACGTGATGCCCGCGTCTACATGCGCACGACCTCGGGTCTCGTCCCGGTCGACGTGATCTACCGCCGCATCGACGACGATTTCCTCGACCCGACGGTGTTTCGTCCCGACTCCCTGCTCGGCGTTCCCGGCCTCGTCCATGCCTACCGCTCGGGCAACGTCAGCCTCGCCAACAGCATCGGAACAGGTGTGGCCGATGACAAGGTGGTCTACTACTTCGTTCCCAGGATCATCAAATACTACCTTGGCGAGGATCCGATCCTCCCGAACGTGGGCACCTTCCTGGCCAGCGAGCCCGAGGACCGCGTCTTCATCATGGAGAATTTGGAAAAGCTCGTCGTCAAATCTGCCAACGAGGCCGGGGGATACGGCATGCTCATGGGCCCTTGGGCCACGAAAGGGGAGATCGAAGCCTTCCGCGAGCAGATCCGGGCCAATCCCCGCAACTTCATTGCCCAGCACCCCATCTCCCTCTCGCGCCATCCCACCTGGTGCCAGGGCGAGGCCGGAGGTGCCTTCGAGGGGCGCCATGTCGACCTGCGCCCCTACATCCTTTACGGGGAGAAGGTGACGGTCACGCCGGGCGGACTCACGCGCGTTGCGCTGAAGAAAGGATCCCTAGTGGTCAATTCCTCCCAGGGCGGCGGCTCCAAGGATACCTGGGTGCTCCACGGCGATTCCTAAGAATACGCAGCCGCCACCCCTATTCCCTTGCACGATGAGCGAAACGATCCTCCCCCTCCCCACAGCACAGAAGCCGATCAACGACCGGCGCGATTCCCAAGTCATGCTCTCGCGCGTGGCCAACTCCCTCTACTGGATGAGCCGCTACATCGAACGCTCGGAGAACGTCGCTCGCCTGCTCGACGTGAACCTGCAGCTGATGCTCGACTTCGCCGACCTCAACGACCAGCAACTCAAGGAACACTGGCTCCCCATTCTCTGTTCGGCGGGCGACGAGGAAACCTTCTTCAGGTTCTACGAACGCGCCAACAGCGAGAGCGTGACCGAGTTCCTGACTTTCCGGGAAGAAAACCCCAACTCGATCATCTCCTGCCTCTTCACGGCGCGCGAGAACGCCCGGCAGGTGCGCGACCAGATCTCGCTGGAAATGTTCGAAACGCTCAACGAGTGCTACCTCTTCCTGAAGTCTAGAAACGCCCGTGAGGTCTGGCAGGGCGGTGCCCACGAGTTCTACGGGCAGATCAAGAGATACTCCCATCTCTTTCAGGGGCTGACCGGATCCACTTTCACGCGAAACGAGGGATACGAGTTCATCAATCTGGGCAAGTTCCTCGAGAGGGCCGACAAGACCACCCGCATCCTCGACATCAAGTACCACATCCTGCTGCCTAGCGTCGCGGACGTGGGCGGTGCCGTCGATGCGGCCCAGTGGCAAGCGATCCTCCGCTCGGCCAGCGCCCTCGAAGCCTACCGTCGCTTCCATGTGGAGGACATCCTGCCAAGGAAGGTTGCGGAGTTCCTGATCTTTTCGACCACCTTCCCCCGCTCGATCCGCTCCTGCATGGAGCATCTCGACAACGACCTCCACCGTCTCAGCGGCAGGGAGAAGCGCGAGTACCGGAGCGCGGAGGAGCGCGCCTTCGGGAAACTGCTTTCCGACCTGAATTTCCTGACCATCGACGACATCCTCGCCGAGGGTCTCCACGAGTTCCTCCAGAAGGTCCAGACCACGCTCGACCGCCTCGACGACCACATCTACCAAGAATACATGTATCACCCGCCCGTGGACATCCAGGCCGAGATCCTCCTCCACCAGCAGCAGATGCAGCAGCAGCAATGATCCCTCAGAGCGAAAAGCCCTCCCCGTCCGCGTCCGAGACGCCCTGGAGTGAACCGCTGCTCCTGGGGATCTCCCACCTGACACGCTACACCTACGAGGGCCCCGTGCAGGACAGCTTCAACGAGGCGCGGCTCCAACCCTTCTCCGACCAACTCCAGCAGGTCCGCGAATTCCGATTCCGGCTTGATCCCGACTCGCAGGTGCGGGATTATCCCGACTTTTACTCCAACTGCGTCCATTACTTCGACGTTCCCGAACCGCACGAGTCGCTCGAAGTAGAGGCGATTTCCCGGGTGCAAACCCTCCCCGACCCACGCGGACCGATCCCCGGAGCCCGACCGGAGACGCTCACCACCCCGCAGATGAAGGAACTCCACTTCGACTTTCTCCACGCCTCGGAATTCGTCTCCCTTGGCGCCGAAATCTGGCGCGAGGCGGTCGACGCCCTGCCGGAGGGGCCCCGGGATGTCTGGACCGACACCGTGGCCATCGGCGAGTACATCCACCGGAACTACAAGTACACGCCGCTCTCGACCAACGTGAACACCCGCGCCCTGGAGGTGCTCCGCAAGAAACAGGGCGTCTGCCAGGACTTCGCCCACCTCATGCTCGGCCTCTGCCGCACGCACGGGATCCCGGCACGCTACGTAAGCGGCTATTTCCTCAACCAGCACAAGTTGCCCGGAGAAATCGAGGCGAGTCATGCATGGATCGAGGTTTTCATCCCGGGTTACGGGTGGAAGGGATACGACCCGACCCATCGCCGCGAGAGCGACACGCGTTACGTGAAGTTGGCCATCGGACGCGACTACGGCGACATACGACCCGTGGGAGGAACTTTCCGTGGACGCGGCACCCGGGAGATGGTCGTCGAGGTCAGCGTGCAGCGGCTATAGGCACTAGAGCCGTTTCTTTTTAAATAGTCCCCATGAGTTACAAGCGCCAGGGGGTGGTCTGCAAGGAGCAAGCGAAGCGGCTTTCGTCGCTATGTTACTGTCCGAGTGACGCGACATAGCAGTACGCCCGATACCGACTCAACCAAGCCCGCGGGAGCGGGCGCGGAAGATCCCGCGATCGCGGGACCCAGAGGGCGGCTCCGTCTGCCTGGAGGCAGAGGCCGTCAAAGAACGGCTATAGAATGACTGAAACCGCTCTAAGTCATTCGAAAGGCGAAGTCCGAGATCAGCGAACCAGAGGATTCCTTGATCGTGGAGAGTCGGCAGACAAACCTACTCCAAGTGCAGGGAGCAATTCACCGCGCTAGAAGAACTAGGCTACAGATTCAGCTTGGGACCGGCGAGACCGAGATACTTCTGCGTTTGTTCCGGCGTCAGCAGATGCATCATACTGCGTGCTGTTGCGGACTGAAGGCGATGAAGTTCGATATCCTTGCGGAAAGAGCTGATTTTTCCGGCATGGAAGCGATTCATAATATCGGCGGCCTTCTTCTGGTCGTAGCGGGAGATGTCAGCAGCCTTCTTCGTCTGCTCTGGAGTAAACCCGAGCAGTTTCTGCTCCGAGGGAGATTTGAGGAAATATCCTTTAAGTATCTGGCGTTCGATCTGACGAAGGCGTGCTTGCTGTGACTGATTGAGGATGCGGAGGGCACGTCTGTTATAGGTAACTCGCCAAGCCTTGAGATCAGACTCGCACTTGGAGGAAATCTTGGGATCGAGCAATCCGGCAGATGCCGTGACGCCGACCTTGGCCTTGTATTCCGCACGCAGGGAATCCAAAAGCGCTTCTTGAAGGGAGGAGATCTTCAAATCCTTTCTGACCGGCTCAAGTCCTAGCAGAACAGGCATCGACGAGGGGCTCTCGGGAAGAGCGAAGCGGGAAAAACCGACACAACAGCCGCTGTCGGCCGCAGTCAGGGTAGCCGCGCCTAGCAGGGCCACCGCAAGGAGGGAAAGAGTGCGTTTCATGATTTAGTAGGAAGTTAGGCCTGTATGAGAGCGGATCAATAACCCTCAAAGAGGGATTCGGTCCGGGCATTAGGATCGTGCATCTTGGAAAAGCCGTTTTTCCGGCCGGATAGAACGAGCCAGTTCTTTTTCTGCTCCGGTGTCAGAACCGAAAGCATCCGTCCAGAGGTTTGGCGGGAGTTCTCCCGCAGCTTGACTGCTTTCCAGTAAGGGGAGAGTTGACCATTCTGGGCCTTGACCATGATTGCAGCGGTTCGGGACTGATCGTCCTTTTCCAAGGACGCGAGTTGTGATTGCTGCGCAGGAGAGAGCCCGAGCAGTTTCTGCTCAGTGGGGGAAGTAAGGAGTTGCCCCCCGAGCATCTGGCGCTCAACCTGGCGAAAGCGGGCGAGTTGCTCAGGAGAGAGCACGGCAAGGGCCCGGCCATTGAATTGCTTGCGGAGCGAACGGAGATCCCAACTTGAACGAAGAGAGGAGTCCATGTCGGCGTTGCCCAACTCGACCAAATTCTTGGCTTGACCCTTGTAGTCTGCCAGGAGGGCATCGAGAAGCCCGCATTGGGCTGGGGTAAGGCTGAGATCCTGACGCACAGGATCCAGCCCCAGGAGAACCGGGACCGAGCCGGGATGGTCGACCTTTGAGGATCCCCCGCCCTGCTGTGCCGTGGCGCAGGCGACGAGAAAAACCGTGACTGCGAGCAGGGAAAGGGTGTTCTTCATGAGTCTCTTGCGAGGCGGTTTCAGATCAACTTCGCGATCATGCCCTCGAGCTTGACGATGTCGGCGCCGAACTTGCGGATACCCTCGGCCAGTTTGTCGGTGGCCATGGCGTCCTCGTTGAGGAGCCAACGGAAAGTCTTCTCGTCATGGGCGATCCGCTCGATCTCCATGGACTTGGCCGCCTCGGGGCTGAGGACGCGGGGCATGGGATCGGTGGAGGCCTCCAGCTTCTCTAGGATATCGGGGCTGATCGTCAGCAGATCGCAGCCGGCGAGGGCGACGATCTCGCCGGTGTTGCGGAAGCTGGCTCCCATGACCTGGGTCTCGTAGCCGAACTTCT
>Ga0208105_1000603_pt1 | contig 11629 bp, 8 predicted proteins | sample CryBogCBE16Jul07_FD_184574 | JGI IMG/M metagenome (GOLD analysis project Ga0208105, IMG submission 184574) | Freshwater microbial communities from Crystal Bog, Wisconsin, USA - CBE16Jul07 (SPAdes) | ecosystem: Environmental > Aquatic > Freshwater > Lake | place: Crystal Bog, Wisconsin, USA... | reverse complement strand
TCACCCTCGCCGAGCCCAAGGCGATGATCGGCTTCGCAGGGCCGCGCGTGATCCGCGAGACGACCCATCAGGAACTTCCCGCGGGATTCCAGACAGCCGAATTCCTGCTCGAGCACGGCCTCATCGACGAGATCGTCCCTCGTGCCAAGATGCGTGAGACCATCATCACGATCCTGGGCAACCTCACGGGAAAGTAAGGGGAAGGGGAGTTCACAGGGATGAAGGGGATGGAAGGGATAGGGAACGGAGTTGAAGTCACAAGTCGAGGTTGAGAGTTGTTGGTTCACGAGTGATTGTTGCAACGGTCAATCAGCGAGGAGCAATTCACCGCCATTCTTTTCAAATCCCCTTGATTTCCTTCATCCCTGTGAATCCTTTAGCTTGGCATGTCCGCTGATTCTCTCTTGCAGTGGCTTGAGGCCGCCCAGGGACGCGGCATTGTTCCCGGGTTGGAGCGCATGGAACGATTGCTGGCTGCACTGGGTAATCCGGAGCGATCACTCCGTTGTCTTCATGTGGCCGGCACCAACGGCAAGGGATCCGTCTGTGCCTTTGCCGAGTCGGTGCTCCGTGCCACAGGCCTCCGCACGGGGCTCTATACCTCTCCCCATCTGGTTCGATTCGCCGAGCGGATCCGGATCAACGGGAGCGAGGTTGACGAATCGTTGATCGTGGAGGGAATCGGCCGGTTGCGACAGGTGACCGAGGGATGGTCGGATGAGGCGATGCCTACCTACTTCGAACTGGTGACGGCCCTTGGCTTCGATCTCTTTGCCCGAGCCGGGCTCGATGTGGTCGTGCTGGAAACTGGTCTTGGTGGACGTCTTGACGCCACCAACACGGCTCCGAAGATTGCCTGCGCGATCACCCCGATCGGGCTGGATCATACCGAATGGCTCGGCGGAACCCTTGCCGAGATTGCCCGCGAGAAGGCCGGGATTTTCCGTCCCGGCATCCCGGCCGTGACCGCCCCGCAGGAACCGGAAGCCCTGGCCTCCTTGCAGGAATCGGCTGATGCTCTCGGCGTGGCGCTGTGGGTGGTGGGGGAGCAGTTGCCGGAAAAGTTACCCCTGGGGCTTGCAGGTTCGCATCAGCGGGAGAATGGAGCCGTGGCACTCGCCCTGATCCGGGCGGCGGGATTCGATCCCTCTCCGGAGGCTGTCGCCGTAGGGCTTGCCGGTGTCTCTTGGCCGGGGCGGTTCCAGAGGCTTGCATACGAAGGGCGTGAGCTGGTGCTTGATGGGGCGCATAATCTCCACGCGGCGCGGCGACTCGCCGCAACATGGCGCAAGGAATTCGGGAACAGGCGGTGCACGCTGATTTTCGGGGCACTTGCCGACAAGGATCCGGCGACCTTGCTGGCGGAGCTAGCGCCGCTGGCGAAGGAGATCGTATTGGTCCGGGTCGACTCGCCCCGCAGTGCCGATCCGGGCGCTTTGGCGGCCGGAGTTTCCGCCCCGAAAACGGCCATTCACACAATTCACACGCTTTCACATGCTTTCGAGCGGGTTTTCGGGTGTGAAACAACCACCGCCGCAGCCTTGGGAAGTCCTGTTTTGCTTGCCGGATCGCTCTTTCTGGTCGGGGAGGCCCTTTCCCTGATCTCCGGAGGACGGTCGATGCCACGGAGGCAGTGAAAAAAAAGCCCCGCGTCGTCTCGGGGCCGTGCAACCCTTTTTCCAAGGATTAGTTTTTCACAGGGGGGGGTTTCGCTTGCGCCACCCGGGAAAGGCCAGGAAAATTGGTGCCACAAGCCCCGTTTTGGTGAAAAACCAACCCTGAATACCCCCCATCCAAAAGAGAAAAAGAGAAAAAGAAAATTATTCACAATTCTCGTTGACCGGAAATCGTGTCCCACCTACCAATTGGGGTCATCCGTTCCGCGAGACACAATATATAGTGTTTTATGGAACTTTTCTCCAAAAACCCAAAGCCTCTTCCCAAAGCCATGGAACCTCTCTCCGGCCAACTCTCCCTCAGTGGAGTCGACCCCCTTCAGGGGCGCGAATTCACCGTCCGTAAGCGCGACGGTCGCAGTGAATCCTTCAACGAGGAGCGCATTCGCCTCGCCGTCGAGAGCGCTTTCAAGGCTGACCGCGACATCCCGAGTGATTACCCACTGGCTCCCGAGGACCAAGAGTCCTCCCTTTCGGTCACTGCAGCCGTCGTCCAGCGTCTCTTCAGCCGTGCCATCCGAGGCGAAGAACTCGAGATCGAGCGCATCCAGGACGCCGTGGAGGAGGCCCTCATGGTCCAGGGGCATGTCCAGGTGGCCCGCCGTTACATCATCTACCGTGAGGACCGCCGCAAGGCCCGTGCCCTCCGCGGAGATCGCGACGTTGCCGGTCACGTCCAGGCCGAGCTCTATGTCACGCTCCGCGACGGCAGCAAGGAGGTACTCGAGCCCCAGCGCATCCGTCGCACGGTGATCCGCGCCTGCCGCGGATTCGAGGACCGCTGCGACGCGCGCGAGATGGCCGACGAGACGATGCGCAACCTCTACGACGGCGTCCGCATCGACGAGATCGAGAAGGCGATGATCTTCGCCGCAAAGTCCCGCATCGAGCTTGATCCGGCCTACGGCTACGTGACCGCCCGCCTCCTGCTGGAGGTGATCTATCGCGAGACCCTTCCGGGATTTGAGCATTACCACGACATCACCGTCGCCCACGCCTCCCGTTTTAAGGCCTACCTCGAGGAAGGGATCGCCGCCGGACGCCTCACCCCCGACCTGCTCGGTTACGATCTGGAGAAGATCGCCGCGGCCCTCAAGCCCGAGCGCGACCTGCAGTTCAACTATATGGGCCTGCAGACCATCTACGACCGCTACCTGATCCACATCGGCGGCCGTCGCATCGAGTCGCCCCAGTTTTTCTGGATGCGCGTCTGCCTCGGCCTTGCCATCAACGAGGGCGAGCTGAAGAACGAGCGTGCCATCGAGTTCTACGAGCTGCTCTCCGGCTTCCTCTTCACCTCTTCCACGCCGACCCTCTTCAACAGCGGCACGCTGCACCCGCAGCTCAGCTCCTGCTACCTGACGACGGTCATGGACGACCTTGACCACATCTTCAAGTGCATCAGCGACGACGCGAAGCTCTCAAAGTGGGCCGGCGGCCTCGGCAACGACTGGACCAACGTCCGCGCCACCGGATCGCTCATCAAGGGGACCAACGGTGAGAGTCAGGGCGTGATCCCCTTCCTCAAGGTCGCCAATGACACCGCCGTCGCCGTCAATCAGGGAGGCAAGCGGAAGGGGGCCATGTGCGCCTACCTCGAGACCTGGCACCTCGACATCGAGGACTTCCTCGAGCTTCGCAAGAACGTGGGCGACGAGCGCCGCCGCACCCACGACATGAACACGGCCAACTGGATCCCAGACCTCTTCATGAAGCGGGTGAAGGAGAACGGCCAGTGGACCCTCTTCAGCCCGAGCGATGTCCCCGACCTGCACGACCTCTACGGCCGCGCCTTTGAGGAGCGTTACACCGAATACGAGGCCATGGCAGACCGCGGGGAGATGGCCCTCTTCAAGCGCGTCGAGGCGACTGCCCTCTGGCGCAAGATCCTCTCGATGGTCTTCGAGACAGGCCATCCCTGGATCACCTTCAAGGACCCCTCCAACCTGCGCTCCCCGCAGGATCACACCGGCGTCGTCCATAGCTCCAATCTCTGCACCGAGATCCTGCTCAACACCTCCGCCGACGAGACCGCCGTCTGCAATCTCGGCTCCATCGGCCTGCCGCTCCACATCAAGGACGGAGCGCTCGATCTGGACCTCCTGCAGAAGACCGTGCGTACCGCCATGCGGATGCTCGATAACGTCATCGACATCAACTACTATCCGACCCCGGAGGCACGGAACGCCAATCTCCGCCACCGCCCGGTCGGCATGGGATTGATGGGCTTCCAGGACGCCCTCTACAAGCTCAAGGTCAGCTACGCCAGCGAGGCCGCGGTGAAGTTCGCCGACACCAGCATGGAGGCGATCTCCTATTTCGCGATCCTGGCCTCGACCGAGCTTGCCGCCGAGCGTGGTGCCTACGAGAGCTACAAGGGATCGAAGTGGGACCGCGGACTGCTCCCGATCGACACCATCGACCTGCTCGAGCAGGAGCGCGGCATACCCGTTACCATGGACCGCTCCTCCACGCTCGACTGGAACGTTGTCCGCGCCGCTGTCCGTAAGCACGGCATGCGCAACAGCAACACCATGGCGATCGCCCCGACCGCCACGATCTCCAACATCACCGGTGTCTCCCAATCGATCGAGCCGACCTTCAAGAACCTCTTCGCCAAGGGAAACCTGAGCGGCGACTTCACCGTCATCAATAGCTACCTCGTCGAGGACCTTAAGGCCCTCGGCCTCTGGGACAAGAAGATGATCGACGAACTCAAGTACATGGATGGTTCCATCCTCGGCATCGACCGCATCCCGGAGGATGTCCGCGAGATCTATCGCACCGCCTTCGAGGTGGAGCCCGGTTGGTACATCGAGTGCGCCAGCCGCCGTCAGAAGTGGATCGACATGGGCCAGTCGCTGAACCTTTACATCGCCGCCCCCAGCGGCCGGAAGCTCAACGACATGTACCTTCATGCCTGGGAGACCGGTCTCAAGACGACCTACTACCTCCGCTCCGTGGCCGCCAACACCATCGAGAAGAGCACCCAGCAGCAGCGTTCCAACTGGGTCAACCAGCCCAAAAAGCAATATACCCCGGAGCAGATCCAGGCCTGCAGCATCGAGGCGATGCGCAACGGCGGCGAGTGTGAGGCCTGCCAGTAAGCCAGCCCCGCCGCCATCCCGACACTGGAAAGCCCCGACACCCTCACGTAACTTAATCCCAACGAACCAAACGCCATGTCCTGCTGCAACTCCTCAAGCCAATCCGCTACGTTTCACGACCTGACCAAGCGGATCGATCCCGACCAGAAGCGTCTCGTCAACTGCAAGCAGGTTGACGTCAACCAGCTCATGCCCCTGAAGTATCACTGGGCTTGGGACTACTACACCAAGGGCTGCGCCAACCACTGGATGCCCAATGAAATCCCGATGCAGGGTGATATCGAGCTCTGGAAGAGCAACCGCCTCACCGCGGAGGAGCGTCAGGTCATCATGCGCAACCTCGGCTTCTTCAGCACTGCCGAAAGCCTCGTGGGGAACAACATTGTGCTCGCCATCTTCAAGCACGTCACCAACCCCGAGGCTCGTCAGTACATGCTGCGCCAGGCTTTCGAGGAGGCGATCCACACCCACACCTTCCAGTACATCGTGGAGAGCCTCTCGCTCGACCAGCGCGAGGTCTTCAACATGTACCACGAGGTGAATTCCATCCATGACAAGGATGCTTTCGAGATGGAGCTCACCTCCGCCATCATGGCCGACGGCTTTAGCACCGACACCCCCGAGGGCCTGCGCACCTTCCTTAAGAATCTCGTCGGGTTCTACGTTATCATGGAGGGCATCTTTTTCTACAGTGGCTTCGTGATGCTCCTCTCCTTCAAGAGGCAGAACAAGATGGTCGGCATCGGCCAGCAGTTCGAGTACATCATGCGCGACGAGTCGATCCACCTGAACTTCGGCATCGACCTCATCAACGGCATCCGCGACGAGAACCCCGGAGTCTGGAACGAGGAGTTCGAGGCCGAGATCCGTGCCTTGATCCTCAAGGCCGTCGAACTCGAGGTCGCCTACGCCCAGGATTGCATGCCCCGCGGCATCCTGGGTCTGAACGCCGGTCTCTTCCGCGAGTATGTCCAGTATATCGCCGACCGCCGTTTCGACCGCCTCCGCATGCCGCAGCAGTTTGGGAGCGCCAATCCCTTCCCGTGGATGAGCGAGGTCACCGACCTCTCCAAGGAGCAGAACTTCTTCGAGCGCAAGGTGACCGAGTATCAGAAAGCCGCCGCCCTCGAATGGTAGCCGGTTGGTGATGTTGGCGAGGGGCCGTGTCGCTGCTCGCTGGCCGTAGGTTTACTACGGCGGCGATCACGCTCCTATCCCCTCATCCAAAATCCCTCAACCGGGAAAAATTCACGATAGGCTAGACGCCTCCGTAAGATTTCCCTCCCGAGGCCCCGCAAGGGGTTTCCAAGACAGCCCGCGACCCGAAACGGTCGCGGGCTGTTCCCTTGTTAGGGATTTAGGCTGTAGGCTTTCAGGCTGTTAGGTCAGAGTTTCGGATTCATGAATCGAAGGCATCTCCTCCTTGGACTCTGGCTGCTGGTATCACTGGCGCAGGCGGAAACAATGACTGCTCAGGTGCGAGTTGATGTGGAGAGGCGGGTAATCCGCTCTTTTGATCCCCGCGAGGCCTTTGGAGCTGGGCTTGATGGGCACGGGGAGGGGGATTCCGAAAAAATGCTCTCCCCGGCGAGTGTTCGGAAGATGCTCGAGGCAGGCTTGGGACCGGTTTCGGTACGACTCAGAACGGAGTTGGCCGTGGAGGCGTGGCACTGGGACCCCCGGGGTCACTGGAGCGATCCGAGGCACTCTCAAGGTTACTGGACATCCGACACGACGCCCGATCCGGCCCGTCCGATCCTGACCTCGTACGGCTATAAGCTCCCGCGACGTGGAGACACGCTCGATGAGGCCAATGATGACGGCTATTCCCGTTTGGTTGACGGTGACCGCTCCTCGTTCTGGAAGAGTAACCCCTACCTGACGCGTGCTTACACGGGGGATTCCGACAGCCGACATCCCCAATGGGTGGTGCTCGATTTTGGGAAACCGGTTCCCGTTAATGCCCTGAATATCCTTTGGGGCGAGCCGTACGCCACCCGTTTCCGCGTCGAGTATGCCACCGGTGGCCGCGTCTACTTCGGAGGGCATCCCGGGAATCTCCTTTTCCCCGTATGGCATGTTTTCCCAAAAGGTTCCGTGCAAGGAAGCAAAGGAGGGGAGCAGTTCCTGAAGCTCGGGAAAACGGTGCGCGCACGCTGGCTCCGAATCTGGATGACGGAGGGTTCCGGAACCGCACCCTCGGGATCCACCGATCCACGCGATGCCATGGGCTTCGCGATCCGCGAGGTCATGGCGGGAGAGGCCGGACAGTTCGACTTCGACGACCATGTGATTCATGGCCCGGACAAGCAGCAGACCCTCTGTTATGTCTCCTCAACCGATCCGTGGCACCGTGCATGTGACCGCGATCCCAAGACCGAGCAACCGGGTATCGACCGCATCGCCCGGTGTGGGATTAGCCGTGGGCTCCCCCTGATGCTGGCGATTCCGGTTCTTTACGACACGCCGGAGAACGGAGCGGCGCTCGCGTCCTATGCCCGCAGGCGGGGGATTCCCGTATCCCGTCTTGAACTCGGCGAGGAGCCGGATGGACAGCGGGTTGATCCGCGTGATTTCGGCGCTCTTTATGCACAGACCTCCCGTTTGATCCGTAACGCCGATCCCAAGGCGGTGATGGGTGGCCCGAGTTTTGTGACGCTCGACGTTTCCCGAGCTGACGACCAGACCTACCGCTTTGACAAGCATTGGTGGATCCGTGATTTCCGGAGGGAACTGAACCGTCATGGGGAAGGGAGCTCCTTCCGCTTTCTCTCCTTCGAGTGGTATCCCTTCGACGATGTGGAGGAGAAAGAGTCGCTTCAGTTACCCCGCTCCGCGCCGATGCTCGAGTGTACGATGCGGCGCTACCGCGGGTTGGGTCTTCCCCTGATCATTGGGGAATACAATTATTCCGTCTTTCCCTGTCGCCAGGAGGTCGATCTGGCCGGAGGCCTCCTCAATGCCGAGATCGCGGCCCAATTCCTGTGCGGGGGAGGTGCTCTTGCCTACTACTACGGCTACGAACCGAACCGGTTGGAGAATACCTCCGGCTCCTGGGGGAACCAGCTGATGCTGCTGAAGAGGTCGGGTTCGCTCACGCCCGTCGCGACGTTTCATGCCCTGCGCCTTCTTACCAGCGAGTGGATGGATCCGCGGGGCGGGAGTCACGGCGTGCTGCCGGTCTCTCTCCGCGGGGGATCCGGTCTGCTGGAGGCATGGGCGCTCCGTCGACCGGACGGGGCAAGCTCCCTGCTCCTGATTAACAAGGCCGATCATCCCGTAACCGTTGCGGTGCATGGCATGAAACCCTCGGTGAGCAGCGTCTACGGTTTCGGGCAGTACGGTTGGCTACCCGATGGTCCGAAGGGACATCCCGTGAGGAACCTGTTGCCCGTGTCCTCAGTCTGCAATGGGGATTCCGTGACGCTTCCGGCTTTCACTCTTGCTGTCATTCACTAGGATTTCCGCGATGAAACCGGTTCTCCCTTTGCTCGTTCTGCTCGGAACACTGTGTTCCCTTCCGCTGCTGGCGGTCGATGTGGCGAAACCCTCCTTCCACACCGAGGGGGCACCGACCGGCAAGCCGCTCGGCCCTCTCCAGCCCGGTCAGTACTGGTGGGCTCCCCGAATTTCCCCCGATGGGCCGGTCATGATCCTCGTCAGCCTTCCCGAGCAGGTCATGAACGTTTACCGCAACGGCGTCCTGATCGCCCGATCTTCGATCAGCAGCGGCATGGACGGGCACTCCACCCCGACGGGTGTCTTCACGATCCTTCAGAAGAGTGCCGAGCATTACTCCAAGACCTACGACAACGCCCCCATGCCCTACATGCAGCGGCTCACCTGGGACGGGGTTGCCTTTCACTCTGGGTTCCTGCCCGGGCATGCCGCCAGCCATGGCTGCATTCGCCTTCCCTTCGAGTTCTCCAAGAAGCTCTTTGAGCTGACCAGTCAGGGAGGAACCGTTGTGATCGGGGACAACCATTCCCTTCAGACCTCCTACGCCGCGGATCCCGGCCTGATCCTTCCGGGGCTCCATCCCGGAGCCGGGCAACCGCTTGCGCCCGGTGCCTACACATGGCATCCCGAGCGCAGCAAGACGGGTCCCATCACCATTGTCCTGAGCGCGGCCGACCGGATGCTCTACGTTTACCGCAACGGCGTCCGGATTGGGCGCGCCGCCGTCCGGATCGGCGGTTTTGGAAAGTTCGGGAATCATGTCTTCACGAGAATTGCTCCGGCCGGAGACACCACCTCGCGGAACCGCTGGATGGCCGTGGGCAGGAACGGAGCGACCGACCGCACGAGTTTCGACAGACTGAGGAAGAGGGTCTCCTTCAACGAAGAGTTCCGGATGATTCTCCAAGGTATCGTTGCCCCGGGCACGACGGTCATCGTCACCGACCTGCCTGTTTCGGGAAAACAGGAACGCGATCTTAACTTCTCCGCAAAGTGATCCGGCCCCTCCCGTTTTAACGCAGGAACATCCAACTGATCGCTCCCGCCCCGGCCATCATCAGGACTGGGTTGATCTTGGTGAAAAGCATCAGCAGAAGCGCGACGACTCCCAGGATCGCGGTGGGCACGGAGTGAATCGACGTTTTGGCGATGATCCAGGTCGCCGCCAGGATCAGGCCTGTCGAGATCGGCATGATCGCGTCCATGACGGCGTGTCGCCACGGGGACTCCTTCCAATGGTCCCACCAGTTTCCCGCGAAGTAGACCAGCACCGAACTCGGCACGAACATCGCGAGCGTCGCCACGAGCGCCCCGAGGATCGCCGCCGCTGTCCCGTACGGCATGCAGGCCTTCAGGCCGACCAGGGTCACCACCATCATCGAGGGCCCCGGGGCGGCCATGCTGATGGAAAACAGATCGACGAACTGCTGGCTAGTCATCCAGCCGTATTCTCCGACCGCGGCCTGATGCATCGAGGGAAGCACTACCTTGCCGCCGCCGAAGGCGGAGAGCGACAGGGCGGAGAAAAGCCCGGCAAGCTGGAGCAGGATCCTGTTCATGGTGCGGGGGAATCCTTTGGCGGGTTTTCCTCGGAGCGTCTTGGCCGGTGCCACCAGAGGGCGAGAGGTGCCACGATCAGGATGACGATCGGGACGTGGAGGTGGGCGAAGCGTACCAGGGCGAAGGTGAGCACGATCAGGATGATGTCGAAGGCTCCCTTGATTGATTTCCCCCCCGCTTCGAAGACCATGCTCGCCATCAGGCCGCAGGCCGCCGCGGTCACCCCCATCAAGACCGCGCTCGCGTCGGCGGTATGGCCGGCATGGAAGTAAAGGAACCCCAGGGCACAAGTCGTCACGAAGGGCGGGACAAAGAGGCAGAAGAGCGCCACAGCGGAGCCGAGGGGGCCTTTGAGATGATTGCCGATGTAGACGGCGAGACCCGCGACGTTGGCTCCCGGAAGGAGCTGAACAAGACCGAGACCGGGAAGGAATTCCTCGTCGGTGAGCCAGCGCTTCTGCGTGACGACCAGTCGCCGGATGTACGCGGAGATGCCCCCGCCGAAACTGGTGAGGCCGATGAAAATAAAGAGCCAAGCCAGCTCCGGCATCGAGGGCTTCACAAGGGCCCCCTCCTCTGGACGCGGGTCAGGAGGAGTGCTTCTTTCCACGGGCGATGTGCGCGTGCTTCTCCTCGTGGGCTACCTGCTCGGCGAGTTCCTTGGCGGCGTGCTTGTCACGGTCGGCCTGGATCCCGTCGTCGGAGAGGTCGATCCTCTTGGAGTTCTCCCAGTCCAATTTGAAAATCTTCACGAGGCGCTTGATCAGGTCGGGATCGCTGAACCTGATCCCGAGTTCCCGGCGTTCGTTGAAGCACTTGGGATAAATGTTAAAGGAACTCAGGAGGGCGCGGTTCGCATCGGCCAGAATCAGCTTGGCGTGAAGATGCGTTCCCTTGAGTTTGTGGACGTAGATGCCTAGATCCTCAAGCAATCGGAGACCTGCGATACCGTCGAGTTGGTAGAAATCACGCAGGGAGTGCACTGGGAGTGCCAGAGCGTGGACCTTGACGCCATTTTTCATCTTGGCATGCACGAGTGCCTCGATAACCGGGGTGTCGACGTATTTCTCGTGCTGGATGAAGAGAGACTCGTTGGCCCCCTTGATGAAGTCGATGACTTCCTGTCGCGCCTTGCCCACGCTCCAGATGAGGTTCGAAACGGGGGGTGGGGTGAAGTCGACACGCTTCCAGTCGGCGTCAAAGCAACCCTCGACCTCCGCCACCTCGGCTTGATCGTTGGTCACGAGACCGTAGTCGCGTGTCAGGCCGAAGTACTTCGGTGCCCAGTTCAGCGACATGATGAAGGCCTGCTTACCGTCGACCACCATCGATTTTTCATGGGTGATGGGATACTTGGGGTTGGTTTCCTGGACGGGAACCTTGGCATCCCGGAACATGGCGAAGGCTTCGTCGTTGTCATGCTCGCCGGTGAAGCGCGAGGGATTGAGCATCACGCGCACCTTCACGCCGCGCTTGTGGGCGTCGATCACGGCCTGGATCAGGATCGGGTCCGTGAACTGGAACATTTTGATGTCGAGCGACTGTTTGGCCTTCTCGATGGTGTGAAGGATCGGTTCGATCCCGTCGTCGGGCTGAACGATCAGGTGGTGGACGGCGTCGGTGAACATGGCGCACACTATGAGGGAGTCGGCGATTACTTTCAACGGCTTATCGAGCACCATCCAATCTCCATGGTGCAGCCGGCGGGGGTCGAACCCACAACCTCTTCCTTCGGAGGGAAGCGCTCTATCCAATTGAGCTACGGCTGCTAAAATGAAAAATTCCCGATTAGGGGAATGTCACGAAGACTATTGGGACAAGTATCTC
>Ga0208105_1000600_pt1 | contig 11648 bp, 10 predicted proteins | sample CryBogCBE16Jul07_FD_184574 | JGI IMG/M metagenome (GOLD analysis project Ga0208105, IMG submission 184574) | Freshwater microbial communities from Crystal Bog, Wisconsin, USA - CBE16Jul07 (SPAdes) | ecosystem: Environmental > Aquatic > Freshwater > Lake | place: Crystal Bog, Wisconsin, USA... | reverse complement strand
TTCTTGTGTTTGGTGAAATCAGAATACCCTTTTTGACCAAAAGGAACAACTTTTTCTCGTCCGTTGTCTTGGACGAACACCGCATCAAACTTCTTTTCCTTGCGATGAGAACGACGGATGGTTTTTAACTTCATTATTCTTTCGTTTGAAAATTCAAATGGATGAATGGTACAAAGCTGTTCGAACGTTACGTGACGAAAGCGATAATGGGCTTTTAGTAAAGAACTTTTGTCACGATATATTTTACCAATTGAAACACTTGAAAGTCAAAGACAAGAAGAAGTTTTTGCAACGTCTCGGACCCGAGTTTGAAGGATGGACGATGTCGCTGGAAGAAAAGTATCCTAAAGATCTGGTCCGTGAAATCTTGAACGATGACGAATTTTGGAAACTAACGGTAAAAACGGCCCGTGCTTAAAAATGGAACAATATAAAGACAATACTTGTTAACTATAAGAATGGGAGACGTCATCATAGGTGTTCAATTCGGCATAGCCAACCCAGAGGAAATTGCAAAAAGAAGTGTAGTTCAAGTCACTACCGATAAAACGTATCAAGCTGAGAAGCCTGTACCCAACGGTGTATTTGATGCAAGATTCGGAGTCATTGAAAACGGTAAAGTATGTCCAACGTGTAAGCAAACCAATATTCTGTGTCCCGGTCACTTTGGTCACATTCAACTTTCCAGACCTGTATATTTATACCAATTCATTGATCCATTAATTAAAGTTCTTCAATTAGTATGCCACAGCTGTTCTATTCCTTACTTGCCAGAAACTGAATTAGAAGCGATAGCTGAACGAGTAAGTGGTCTCACGAGATTCAATGAAGTGTATAAACTTACAGCCGATCACACGAAGAAAGAATTGAAGGCTTCAGGATGCGCACACTGTGGAACTCCTGCAATTTACAAGGTGATGCGAGAAGAAGGAACTGTATTGAAACTCCAAGCAAAGACGTTTGACGAAGAAGCAGAGCCTGTTCCTCTTCAACCTGAAATGGTATTGCGAACTTTACAGCGTATCACGGATAAACATGTAGAACTCATTGGCTTGAATCCTAAATTCAGTCGTCCAGACTGGATGGTGTGCACTGTATTGGCTGTTCCTCCATTGACCGTCCGTCCTTCGGTTATCATGGACGACAACCAGCGCATGGAAGATGATTTGACGCATATCTTGATTGATATTGTCCGAAACAACCAGCGATTACAAGCAAGTATTGACAAGGGTGACGGAGCAGATACCATCGATAAACATACGCAATTGCTTCAGTACTATGTAGCTACGTATGTAGACAACGATATCAAGGGTATCACACCTGCTGCCCAAAGATCAGGACGACCTTTGAGAACATTGAAGTCGCGATTAGGTGGAAAACAAGGTCGTGTCCGAGGAAACTTGATGGGTAAGCGCGTAGACTTCTCTGCTCGTTCGGTCATTACTCCAGATGCAAACATTGACGTAGACGAATTGGGTGTCCCTGAAGAAATTGCAAGAAACTTGACGTTTCCTGAAATTGTCACAATTTACAATCGTGACCGTTTGATGTCTTACGTCCGTAACGGACCTTCAAAGTACCCAGGAGCCAAATCGGTCTACAACAAAGTGGATAATCGCGGAATCAGTTTGAAGTTCATTAATCCTGAAACCATAGATTTGAAGCCGGGAGATACAGTTCATCGTCACTTGATTGATGGAGATGTAGTTCTCTTTAACCGTCAACCTTCATTGCACAAAGCTTCAATGGAATGTCACCGTATTCGTGTTCTTCCTTACTCTACTTTCCGCTTGAACGTTTCGGCAACAAAACCTTACAATGCTGACTTTGATGGTGACGAAATGAACATGCACGTTCCACAAAGTATCGCAGCAGCCGTTGAACTGAAATATTTGGCATCTGTCCTTCGTCAAATCGTGTCTCCAAGAACCAACTCTCCTATCATTCAAATTATTCAAGACACGTTGACAGGTTCTTACCGATTATCTCAAGACAAAGTTCGTATTCCTGAACATATAGCTATGAACATCATGGCTAGAATGAAGAAACCCTTGTCTGCGTATCGCCGCAAAGACAGGGAAATTACAGGACGCGAAGTGTTTTCAAGCACGTTCCCTCTAATGAATTTGAAATCAAAAATCAAAGTCGAAGATGGTCAGTTGTTATCGGGAATAATGGACAGCGAAGCTTACGGAGACACGTCAAAAGGTATGATTCACGTCATTTTCAACGACTTTGGGCCACAACGAGCAGGACAATTCATCAACGAAATTCAGAATATCGTTACCAAATACAACTTGTTTTCTGGATTCTCTGTTGGTCCTTCAGATTTAATTGCATCTATTGAAACTTCTGAATTTGTTAAGAACAGGATCCAACAAGCAAAAGAAAAAGTATCACAAATCTTATCTTCTGTTCACGATGGATCTTTCTTGCATGAACCTAACGGCAAAACTGACGGAGAAGAACTTGAAACAAAGATTTCAAACACAATTTCTACTGCAAACAGCGAAATCATGGCTTTAGTTACCAAGAACATTCCCAACGATAACCATTTATCACAGATGGTGAAATCAGGAGCCAAGGGAAAGGATATTAACATCGTCCAGATGATGGCTTTATTAGGTCAGCAATACGTTACAGGAAAACGAGTCCAAGATTCATTACAAGATCGTTCGTTGCCACACTTTCCAAGATACGACGATGGTATGGAATCACGTGGATTTGTTGAAAGCAGTTTCATTGGCGGTATTCTTCCTTACGAGTTCTTCTTTCATGCGATTGCCGGTCGTGAAGGGTTGATTGATACAGCTGTAAAAACTTCAGATTCAGGATACATTCAACGTAAATTAGTGAAGACAATGGAAGATTTGCATGTAGAATACGACGGAACTGTCCGCGGAGTTAACGGAGCCATAATTCAGTTCAAGTATGGAGGAGACGGAATTGAATCTACTTGTGTGGAAAAGCAAGAAATAGAATTAGGTTTGATGACCATGGAACAAATTTACCGTGATTTTGCGTTGGCTGCCGATGATGTAACTGCAGTTGTAAAAGGAGACGTAACTGAATTTCCTGATATGGTAGACGAAATATTACGTGACCGTGAAGTCTTAATTAAGAACGTGTTCAGATACGTAAAAAGCGATAACGTTGTTGTTCCTGTCCATTTTGGAAGAATAATTCAAAAATACCAGAATCCTTACTCTGTAAAGACCGACTTAACTCCTGCGTATGTCGTATCAGAATTGAACAAATTCTGTTCTCAATCATGGATTTCTCATAACAGACTGTTTCATATCATGATGCGATACAACTTTGCACCGAAGAAATCAATTATCAAGATGCGCCTCACCAAAGATATGTTTGACGAGATGTTGAAAGATATCCATTTCAAGTATACGAAATCAAATGTCCATGCAGGCGAAATGGTCGGAACTTTGGCGGCACAATCTATTGGGGAACCTACGACGCAATTAACGCTCAATACTTTCCACTCTACAGGAACTGCTGCAGCCAATGCAACTGAAGGTGTTCCGCGTATTGTTGAGTTATTGGACGCTTCGTCGAACCCCAAAACTCCAATGAATATAGTGTATTTGGACCCAAGTATAGCTGGTTCTTACGATCAGGCTTTATCTAAAATGAAAGAAATCCAAAAGACGACTTTACGAGACATCACTAAATCTATAAGAATATACTACGATCCTAATCCTTTATCTGACAGCACTTATGTCCAAGAAGACAGAGACATTCTGCTTTCTTACCAAAAGTTCTCGGTTACAAATACTCAATTATGTACATCGCCATGGATTATCAGATTAGATTTGGATGAACAGGAAATGGCAGCAAGAAACGTTATTGATATGACTATGATTGCAGCCAAGATCCAAAACAATAAAGTCTTGAAAGTGATTGAGTGTGTGCACAGCGACACGAACGCTGCTCCAGGCAAACTTGTGATGCGCATCCTGTTCTCTGCAGATTTAGTGAAGAACGTAATGGCTTTGAGATTCATGGAAGAAAAGTTGCTGGACACTATTCTTACGGGAGTGGACGGAGTAGGCAGAGTATATCCTCGTGAACTCAAAGAAGAGCTGGTGTATTCCGAAAAAGTAGGAGGATATGTTGCCGAAAAGCAGTATGTGTTGGACGTAGAAGGAACAAACTTATTAGATTTATCAATTATTCCAAACACAGATCCCTTCAGAACGTTCTCCAACGATATTGAAGAAGTATTGCAAGTATTTGGAATTGAAACTGCACGAGTAGCTTTATTACGTGAATTCAAGAGCGCTTTCTCGCGTCAAACAATTAACTATCATCACTTGATTACACTAGTTGATGCAATGACATTCCCTGGATTCTTTCTGAAAGCAAATCGTGTAGGTATGTCCCAAGACGAAGAAAGCGGAGTTCTTACGAAGTCGTCATTTGAAGAAACGGCTAAACATTTATTCAACGCTGCATTGTCCGGTGAACTGGATAACATGAAAGGTGTTTCGGCCAACATCATGTTCGGACAGAAACCTCCGTCTGGAACAGGTATAGTTGACATTCTGATTGACGAAACCAAGTTGCCTGAAGGAACGGAAGAAGACCATTCAATGTTCGAAGAAGACCGTAAAGCTGTACAACGATTGATCCACGAAGAAGAAGAGAAGGAATCAACAGTGAACATGGAAGATATCATAATGTCATTCGATTAGTAACCTAAAAGTTTAATAAAAAACATACCAGGGTTTGGTTGAACCCTATTATGTGTTTTTTACTTTAAGTTAAACTATATCACGTTTAGTTACTGTATGCTAATCCACCCATACCGGACATTACACGGAGAATGTTGTAGTTGACTGCATATACACGAATATCATAAGTTTGGTCAGAAGAAGGAACAATTGTTACGCTATTTGCTAAGTTCAATACCAAAGTAGCAGTGTCAATGCGAGAGAAGTTACATGTTCCTGAAGGTTGATGTTCTTCTGGTTTCAAGGCGAATGAATACATGTAAATACCTGGTTGGTAATTGTTGTAGACTTGACCGCTTCCTACGTAAGTAACACCTGGAGAACCGGTATGGTGTTGATAAGGTTGGACCATGTTGTAGTAATCTCCGTAACGTCCATCCAAACGATCTTGGCCGTTGATTTGAAGACGTTGACTTGCAACTGCTGCTATATCGTAAGTAAATGGTTGGAGACGATAATGTGAAAATTGAGTAGCATAATGACAGTTTGTGTAAGAAGTAGGTTGAACAACCCAAACAAGTTCCTTGACAGGGTGATTGAATGTCAAGTCAATACGATTAGCGTAAGAGGATAATCCCTTGTCTTCGTTGTATTGAGTTTGTTCAATCAAGTATTCGTGGGATTGTTGGGCCATACGACGACGTTCTTCGGTGTCTAAGTAAATGTAGTCAATGTAGACTGCAGCTTGGACTGGTTGAGCTAAAGTGCTTGCGTTTCTAAAGTCTCCTGCTATAAACTTTGAGTCTTGCCATTGGATATTAATTTTGACTTCGTGGTATTGAAGGGCGATCAAAGGTAAGGCAGCACCTGGATTACGAGTGTAAAAGAAGTTGAGTGGAATGTATAATGTATTAGGTAATGCAGGTTGATTGCTTTGTCCATTTATACAGTTTGACGAACTTGGAACAGCGTATGCACCTGAAGGATATGCACCATCACCAACCATTTGGTGAAGTTTGATACCAGTTTGGATATCTGAGCTCAAGCAGTCCCATAAGAAGAGCCATTCACCGTATAAACGGTCAATCATTTGACCACCTATATCAAGTTCTACATACCTAAGAAGATTGTAGCCCAAACGAGTTTGATCGTTGTTCATAACTGCTTGTGGGGGAAGAACGACTTCGAGATAAGTAGAATACAATAAGTCGGCATGACGAGGAATTAAAGCAGAATGTTTGACACCCCAAGCGGCTTCACCAGCTAAGTTAATGCGAAATGGTTCCATCGCGAAGTTTGTGTGACGTTTGAACAAACCTTTCCAGAAAGTGATTTGAGGGTTTCCAGAGAGGTATGCGTCTTGCGCACCATAAGCAACGAGTTGTAATAGACCGCCACCCATTTTGTATTTATATGTTACTTACAATCATTTTTTCTGAAAATACTTACTTGCGATGACGACGAGTGCGACGACGCTTTCCTCCAGTTGGTGCAGATTCGCTGTCTGAGCTTGAGTCAGATGAGGAATCGGATGCACCTCCGTGGTATGTTTTCTTAGCACTCTTGAGGACATGGGAGAACCATTTCTTGCCCATGGACTTCTTTTGTCCTGCCATCTTCTTCATTGTCTTCTTGACATGTGCCAACCATTTACCTGCCATTTTATACTCATATGCCACATTTTTTACGCAGTGCAGAATGGACAAGGTTTTCCACATTTTGGACATAGTGGGACTTCGGCAGTTTCTGAAACTGGACTTGTTGTTGGGGCTGGTGTTTCTTCGGCTACCGGTTCAGTAACTGCTGGTGTTTCTTCGGCTACCGGTTCTTCAACTACTGGTTGGTCTTCAGTAACTGGTTCAGTAACTGTTGGTGTTTCTTCGGCCACCGGTTCAGTAACTACTGGTATTTCTTCAGTAACTGGTTCAGTAACTGTTGGTGTTTCTTCGGCTACCGGTTCAGTAACTGCTGGTGTTTCTTCGGCTACCGGTTCAGTAACTACTGGTGTTTCTTCAACTACTGGTTGGTCTTCAACTACTGGTTCAGTAACTGCTGATGTTTCTTCAGTAACCGGTTCAGTAACTGCTGGTGTTTCTTCGGCTACCGGTTCTTCAACTACTGGTGTTTCTTCAACTACTGGTTGGTCTTCAACTACTGGTGTTTCTTCAACTACTGGTGTTTCTTCAACTACTGGTGTTTCTTCAACTACTGGTTCAGTAGCTGCTGGTGTTTCTTCAGTAACCGGTTCAGTAACTGCTGGTGTTTCTTCGGCTACCGGTTCTTCAACTACTGGTTGATCTTCAACTACTGGTTGTTCTTCAACTACAGGCACATCAATGTTAAAAACTTCGTCAATTACATCAGCAACTGAGCTACGACGGTTACGAGACATCTCAGTTGATATACGGCTATGTAATTTAGTGACGCTGTACATTTATTTTATTTAGACATTTTATACTGTTATGTTGTAGATAGGACTTGTCTTTTGCATTGGTTGGAAAGACACAGCTGGATCAGGCATTGTAGGACTGGCGTATTGTTTAACAGCCAACGCACGCAGGGCTTCGGGTTTCAGCACGTAACTTGCTTCCTGGAACTCTCCAATATAGGTCTCCATTGCACTATCTGTAGACCCATAATTCATTAAAATCCATTGGCATCCGTAAGAAAACAAGATTTGAGGATTCACGTTTGTTAAGTCATCAGATATATCCGGAACTACCATCGTAATATTATCGCGATTGAAGTTTATGAGTTCAGTATTGTCATGTGTTTGAGAGGCTTGAGTATAAGTCAATCTTCTTAAACTTGAACTTGACCAAGATAAGTTCACCAATTCTTCCATCTTTGTACCTTTCATTGCTCCTCCGGATAAAATGATCATTTTGTTTTGGAGATTACATACTGGCTCAACAGCTACGTTCTTGCGTTGGTAACTGAACGAAGAGTCAAGTAAGCGCGAACTACATGTATCTTTCAAAATTTGGGCAGCTGCATTAATTACCGTTGTTTTATCTGTATGGAACACCAAGCTCAGCATGAAAGGATCGCTCGAAACGGGACACACAACTGAATTAAATGCATTGTTGTTTATTGCTACGCAACATGCTTCAAATGAAATTGTATTGTAAGCGTAATCTACACCTAACTTCTGGTTCTTCAATCCTACAACTGGTTTATCGTTTTCGTCTGCGTAAATATCAAGTTCTACTAATCTTGGTCCTGCAGGCATCAGCATGGGAATAACTCCGTCGGTAATGTAATCGTACAATTTAGAACCTGGAAATAAAGAGTAAGCAGAAGATGCTACGTAGTAGTCGCATAAACGGTATGCAGGTGTAACAGGACATCCTAAAGGTGCTAATTTCATCACCGTTTTGTATGAATCAAAAAGAGGGGTAGCTGCTACAATTGCTTTCGTTTCCGAAGGAGAAACCAAATTGTAAACTATAAACGCTATAGTGAATACAATTACAAGAGCTAATACAATTATAATGAGTTGTTCAAACCACTCCATTATAATTTACGCCACGAATTAATGGATGCAAAGAAAGCATAACATATAGCTCCTAAAATCAATAACCCACCAACAGCTATCATGTATCCTCTGAACTTCATTGACTTATAATTTGAATAATAAACTACGAAATCCGCGCACAACTTTATCTGGAATACGGTCTTTCATGGATATACCCACTAAACAACATAAGTGGAAATACAAGCAGTACATTCCACATTCTGAATCTTCGTATTGATGACGAGTTTTGTTGTATGTGACTTCCATTGGTTTAGCATGGATCTTCGTTGAGTCCCATTGCTCTTTCCATCGTTTCATTAAGAGTTGGATTTCCTTCTCGGGTTTGTGTGCATACGAATCAAAGTAAGTGATCCTTGGATTTTCGAGTTCAGGTCTTATATCGCAAAACAATGCAATCCAGTGTTGCCCCGGTCCAGTGCTTACGTCTGTATTAAAAACAATACCTATTTGGTTGAATCCTTTTTTGTATATGGTCCGAATGTCCATGGAACACAAAGAACTAACTAAACATTGACCCGTTTTTGAATGTTTACCAAAATCTATGGGAATTGTTCCAAGGTAAAGGTATCTCGGAAATATCTCCTGGAATTTACGTTCCAGTTCGTCAATGTTCACCGAAGACAACCATTCTTCGGGATTGGTTTTCCACGTTGATGGACCTTTGGGTTTATTAAGCATTGAAACGATAATGCATTCTGTAGCTCCGTCGTCGCACTTGTCGCGTAAACGGTACTGGATGGTTTTCCATACTTTATCTGCATCTCCTTTAGGAATAGGAGCCTCACTTGCGTTCTCTTTATTGTAAACTTGGCGCAAGTTTTCTATTTCTTTTGCATCGAAATACATTATAATTGAAAACGGATAATCTTTATATTGAGGATAAACAGCATAAAATGTCGGAAGCTTTACTCGAACTCAAGAAACGTATAAAAGAATACCGCGAATTAGATGACGAATTGCGTCAGTTAAATAAAGTGGTGTATGATAAGCGCGATGCTAGAAAGGCAGTAGAAATGGAAATAACCGAAATTATCAAGAGTCCTTCGTTTGACTCTTTTCGTAAGATGAAGTTGGAAGAAGACGGATCTACTATTCAAATTCAGAGACCAGGTGAATACTCAAAACCATGGTCGTTGTCCCAAAAAGAATTAATGATATTAATCAGTGCGTATTTTCAGGACAATCCAAGTCCTAATGCAGACGGATTGACAAACTTCATTATCCAAAAACGCAAGCAGGATTTAGTGGCTACTGAATTTAATTTGACACGCACGGTTCCGGAATAACATCTTTTATAAAATTAAATGTCGTCGTTGTTAAATGTGGCTCGCCAACAAGTATTGAGACAAATTCCTATGCTTGTTGAAAGATATGAACCTCAAATTGAAGCAAACTTGCGTTCAACATTGACTGCTTTGAAGGCTCAACATCCAGACGAAGCTGCTCTTTTTCATACTAATTGGATGAAACTAGATAAGGTCGTTCGTTCTTCATTGGGAACCAGTGCTTATAGTTTTGTGGATACATTTTACCCAAGAACTGCAGGTAGATCTCGTCGTGGAAAACGAACTTTAAGAAAGAAAAAGAGTAAGTATTAAGAAAGATGCCTGCGTTTCAAGAAACATATAACCCCTACAATCCAGAAAATCGCTTGTTTACCCGAACGGATATTCAAGCGATTCTTAATAAACACAATTGCGATTTCAGGGTCCAAGAAACAAAACATTACCAAACCGCAATGGTACATTCATCTTACGTAAAACGTGCAGAGTATGTAACTCCAAACGGTGACAAAATGAAGTTAGTCGATAAACCTACAGAATGTTTAGGTTTGTTTGAAGAATCTTATGAGAGATTAGAACATTTAGGCGATTCTATTTTAGGAGCATGCGTTTCAACTTACTTGATGGAACGATACCCACAAGAAAATGAAGGATTTATGACAGATTTGAAAAAAGAAATTGTGTGTAACGAAACCTTAGGAACACTTAGTCAAAAAATTGGTCTAGACAAGTATTATGTTATTTCCAGACACAATCAAGATATGTGTTCTGGTCGTACAAACACTAAAAAGCTTGGCGATATTTTAGAAGCATTTATCGGAGCCTTATGGACTGATTGCAATAAAAATTTCAAAATTATATATGACTTTGTAGTTTGTCTGATTGAATTGTATATCGATATTCCGAAGATCCTTCTGAATAATCGTAATTTTAAGGAACAATTGCAGAAACTTATTCAAGCAAAGTTCCACAGAACACCAAAATACGAAGTTATATCGGCTGCTACCAATATGTTTACAATGGCAGCAGTGGATGATGATGGTACGCAATTGGGAATAGGAACTGCTCCTACAAAGAAACAGGCCGAGCAATTAGCTGCGAAAGAAGCGATTGCACGACTTACGAAATAAAAAAATGAAATAAATTACATTTTTACATGACCATTGTCTTTTTTTGACGTGGAAGAGATCTATGTAAGACTTCACGGACTGTTCCGGTTGTTGAAGTCATATCATCGCCTTCTTCAATGCCTTCAATTTGGCGAAGAGCTTCTGCAACTCGTTGTGGCTGATCAGCAAATTGAATAAGTAATTGTGTTCTTATTGTTTCACGTCTCAAAGGAGGACGGGATGTTCGGACTGAACGACTTAGTTTACCAACTCCATTTCCTTCTAATGCAAAGTTATCCACTTCGTTGTCGCGCATGAACTTCAATATGTTTTCTGAATTAGCGGTTTTTCTTTCACGAATTTTCTTGATTTCTTGTTTAAGTCTGCGTTCTTCGTCGTCCAATGAAACCCATTCTCTTAATATTTCACGGATCTTATTCGCTTCGTTTTCTTCCGCCATTTATATCGTTTATTCTTGTATGTTGAAAACCTCTTTCCTCCTTTGAAGTTTTCTTCAATAGTTGAAATGATTGTGCTCAATGTAGGACCAATAAATGGAGTTGCCTGAGCTATTTGAGCAGCTGCTCCTCCTAAATCGTCTTCTAGAAATGCCGCAAAAGCAGTAGATAATCCAACAAACGCTACAGGAACAGCAACCATACCTTCTCCTACTGGACCAGCTATATCTGCAGCGGCTGTTTCAACAGTAGATTCTCCGACTTTAGCTGTGGCTTTTAACGCATTTGATATTGTTCTTACTAAAGGTAAAGACTTTTCAATAGTAACAGCTGGTCCAGTTATTATACCGTAAATATCATTTGAAGTATTACTTACAGTTTCAGGAAGAAACGATTGAATGTAAGTTATTCCATTTCTAACTAATTCGTCTGTCACAGGATGTGTTTGAGAATATCCTCCCTTTTTATGACATGAATTAAACATAATTTCCGCGGTTTCTTCCGTAAAAAAAGGTTTTGTGTGTTCTGTGTCGTAGAAAAAGGAGTTTCTCAAATGATTAGCATTTTTGAAC
>Ga0208105_1000596_pt1 | contig 11700 bp, 8 predicted proteins | sample CryBogCBE16Jul07_FD_184574 | JGI IMG/M metagenome (GOLD analysis project Ga0208105, IMG submission 184574) | Freshwater microbial communities from Crystal Bog, Wisconsin, USA - CBE16Jul07 (SPAdes) | ecosystem: Environmental > Aquatic > Freshwater > Lake | place: Crystal Bog, Wisconsin, USA... | reverse complement strand
CCCGTGACGGCCGCCGGGGGGATGTCCAGCAGCGGTCGGTCGGCGGGGCGCATCCGGGTCCTGGAGGCGCGCAGGAGCAGGACGACTGCCAGCAGGCCGGCCAGCACCACGAGGAGTGTCCCCCGCCAGGTCACGCCCGCCGCCTCCTCCAGAGGAAGACGATTCCGACCAAGCCAGCCGCGGCGGGCACCGCGACCATCACCATCAGGGCGATGATGAGGGTCTGGAGTTCATCGAGATGCAGGGTGAAGAATTCCTTGGTCTTGGGGGTGGTGCCGGAGAGCTGGGTCCGGTCGATGAGGGTGTTCACCGCGCTCGAGAAAAAGTCGACGCCGGTGCCGGAAAGGAACTTGTCCTTCACGAACTCGCAGTTGCCGACCACCACCATGCGGGAGGCCCCGAGGGAGACCCGGTCGTCATGCACGCCGCCCAGGTCGGTGATGGCCGCGAGGTAGACGGGGAAAAAATTGTCCTTCACCGGGTCGAAGGAGACACCCTTTCCATCCTCGTTGGCATAATGGGAGCACCCCTGGAAGCCATGGATCGCACGGATGAGGGGGCGCGTCACACCCGGCGTGCTGCCGGACGAGGGATCGCGCTGGTTGTTGATGGCGAGCGAGCGGGTGGTGCCGGAGAAGTAGATATTGAGTCCGAGGAGCCGCGAGGTGATTTCGGATCCGCTGAAAAACTCACCCCGCACATCGCGGAGGATGCCGGTGGAGGTGCCGAGGTTGATGAGGCGCAGCACCTGGTCGTTGCGAGGCCTGATTCCCCCCGTCTCGTCGAGGAAGGAGTCGAGCTGCGGGGTCGAGGCCGCCGGGTCGAGCAGGACCATGAGGTGGCCGCCCTTCTTCCAGTAGTCGCGCAGGGCGCCGATCTCGTCGGGCGTGGGGTCGAACCGGGCCCCGGAGATGACGACGAGGGCCGCATCCGCGGGAACAGGCGCTCCGGAGAGGATGAGCGGCGCGGTCTGGATGTTCTGGCGCTTGAGATTCTGGCCGATGATCTGCATCGGAGGCAGCCCCGGCAGCGGTTCCCCGTGCCCCTGGAGGAAGTAGGTCTTTTTGAGCGAGGCCGGTTGGACCAGGGCGATCAGCGCCGAGGTCAGCACCTGTTCCCCGCGGAAGGCGACGAGTCGGGGACGATCTCCGTACTGGGTGGGTGCGCTGTCGTATTCGCCCATCTCGGCCACCGGGATGACGGTGGTCCGGTCACCGTAGCGGACGATCAACACGTTTTCCGTCCCCTGGAACCGATGCTCCGCCTGCAGTTCCCTGGCGCGTCCTGGATTGCGGAGGGGATCGACGCTCTCGACCGTGATGCCACGGCCCTTGCGTGCCAGGAACTGGTACTCGCGAAGAAGCGCCGTCACATCCCCGTGGAGTTCGGAACCGGTCGACGCCGAGGTGGGGGAGAAATAGACCGAGACGGAGACGGGCGACCCCAGCAGCGAGAGGGTTTGCTTCGTCTGTTCGGAAAGCTCGAAGCGGTGGGCGCGGCTGTAGTCGAGGCGCAGGTAATGACCGGAGGACCACGCCACCACGCAGGCCGTCACGAGAAGGGCCGCCGCGATCTGGATCGCCACGCGGAGACGGATGGTGCGGTGGGCGGCGGGCTTCATCTGGTCATCGTTTCCAGCGGCGCGACTGGAAGGAATGGAGCGTGAGGAACAGGCAGAGGGAGGTGCCGGCCAGGTACCAGACGACCGGGCGCGTGTCGATGATGCCCCGCGAGAACTGGGCCATCTGCTCGATGGGCGAGAGGGTCACCGCAAGCGTCTGCATGAACGGCCCCGATTGTCCCGAGAGAAAGCTCAGGAGCCCTGTCATGAAGAACAGCGAGACGACCGCGAAGGTCATCACGGCGGCGGTCATCTGGTGGCGCGTCATCGAGGAGAAGAGACCCCCGAGTGCCAGGAAGAACATCCCGATGAGCAGCAGCAGGAGATAGGATCCCGCGTAAGCGCCCGCCGCCCCCGCGGCCTCGACCCGCATCATCAGCTGGAAGATCACGAAATAGGCGACCGTGGGCGCCCAGAGAAAGCAGTAAAGAAAGAGGACCCCGAGGAATTTGGCGAGCACCACATGGGCGTCGCGGACCGGTGCGGTCATGAGCGTCTCGACGGTGCCGGTGCGGTATTCCTCGGAATAGAGGCGCATCGTCAGGATCGGGAAGAGCAGCAGGAAGGGGAACCAGAAGAAGACCGTGTTGAAGAACGACTGGACGACGGTCACCTCGCTGGGGCCGTTGTTGAGCATGCTGATGCCGGCGTAGAAGTTGAATCCCGTCACCAGCAGCAGGAAGAAAAGGATCACCCACGCCATCGGGGTCTGGAAGGCCGAGGAGACCTCCCGTTTCCAAAGATACCAGAGGGTTCTCATGCGCCCGCCTCCGGGGTTGACCCGCCTCCGGCGGGAGCCTGCCTGACGAAGGAGGCAAAAACCTCCTCCAGCGTCGAGGAGCGCGATGCCAGTTCCCGCAGCATCCAGCCCCTGGCCACCACCTCGCGGAAGATCGCCTCCCTCGGGTCGTCGCCCGACGGGATGATTTCCAGCGTCGTCCAGTCCCCCGTGGAGGAGACGATCCGCACGGATCCCTGTCCCGCCGCGGCTCCCGTGGCCGCCAGGGCGTCCGCGCCAGGGGCCTTCACCTCGACGCGGATCGATCCGGCGAGCGGCAGGCCGGATCGTTCCCTCAGTTCGGCGGGCGTTCCGGAGGCGACGATGTGCCCCTTGTCGAGGATGAGCAGCCGCGAGCAGGTGGCCTCGACCTCGCTGAGAATGTGGCTGGAGAGCAGGATCGTGTTGCGCGATGCCAGCCCGCGGAGCAGTGAGCGGACATCCCGGATCTGGCCGGGGTCGAGGCCGATGGTCGGCTCGTCGAGGATGAGGATGTCGGGTTCGTTGATGAGGGCGTCGGCGAGCCCGACCCGCTGGCGATAGCCCTTGGAGAGCGACCCGATGAGCTTGCGGCGGACATCGGCGAGCCCGCAGAGCTGGAGCGCGTCCTCGACTTTCTCCGCGGTGCGCCGTGCCCGGACCCCCTTGAGGGCCGCACGGTAGGAGAGATACTCGGAGACGCGCATCTCCGGATAGAGGGGGACGTTTTCCGGCATGTAGCCGATGCGGGAGCGGGCCTTTACCGATTCCCCGAAGACATCGAATCCCGCCACCCGAACCTCCCCTTCGTCCGCAGGCAGGTAGCCGCTCAGGATCCTCATGGTGGTGCTTTTTCCGGCTCCGTTGACCCCGAGGAAGCCGACGACCTCCCCCTTTTCCACGTTGAAGGAGAGATTCTTGACGGCCTCCGTCTGGCCGTAGCGTTTGGTGAGTCCTTGGACGGAAATCATGGGAGGGTTCGGAAAAGGGTATCCTAGCGGTGAATCGGCCCACGGTGCAAGGTGGGGGAGTCCATTGCCTGCTTGCCCCGTGCTATTCCTTTGATAAGAATCACTAATCGCGGTGTGCCCCAAAAGGCGCCTTTTTTCACAAGGACTTACAGTAAGCATCATTTTTCCACATCATGAGCGCATCCTTCACGGCACGCTGGAACGAGGCGGTTCTTGACGAGAATTACGAGAAATGGCGCAGGGATCCCTCCAGCGTCTCCGCGGATTGGGGATCCTTCTTCGAGGGGTTCGATCTCGGTTACCAGCGCTTCCAGAAAGTCAGGCCGGGTGCGGCCGGCGCCCCCGCCGACGCTGCCTCCTCCGGCGAAAGTTCCATCCAGAGCCGTGTCGAGGCGCTCATCTACACTTACCGCACGCTCGGTCACACCGCCTCGAAGCTGAATCCCCTCGGCGAGGAGAAGCCCTATCAGCCGCTCCTCGAGCTCAAGGAATTTGGACTCTCCGACGCCGATCTCGACACGATTGTCTCCTCCCGTTCCTTCCGTGACGGGAAGCCGATGAAGCTCCGCGAGATCATCGCGGAGTTGCAGGCGATCTACTGCGACACCCTCGGGGTGGAGTACATGCACATCCAGAACACGGCCATCCGCCACTGGGTGCGTGACCGCGTGGAGCACCGCGTCGGCCCCGCCGACACCTCCACGCCGCACTACCGGATCCTGCGCACGCTCCACAAGGCCGAGAGCTTCGAGAACTTCATCCACACCACCTATGTGGGCAGCAAGCGCTTCTCTCTTGAGGGAGGCGAATCGATGATGGTCGCCCTCTCCGAGATCCTTTACCGCTCCCCGGGTCTCGGCGTGAAGGAGATCGTCCTCGGCATGGCCCACCGCGGCCGCCTCAACATCCTGACGAATTTCCTCAAGAAGCCCTTCGCCATTGTCTTCAACGAGTTCAGCGACAAGTACGACCCCGACCTCGGCGATGCCAGTGGCGACGTGAAGTATCACCTCGGCTATCACACCACCCGGCGCAACGAAAAGGGGGAGGAGACCGAGGTCTATCTGGCCGCCAATCCCAGCCACCTCGAGGCGGTCAATCCCGTCGTCTTGGGCAAGGCCCGCGCCCGCCAGCGCATCCTCGGCGACATCGTGGACCGGAAGAAGGTCGTCCCGATCCTGATTCACGGCGACGCCGCCTTCCCGGGTCAGGGAATCGTCGCGGAGTGCTTCAATCTCTGCAACCTCGACGGCTACAAGGTCGGCGGCACCGTCCACCTGATCGTCAACAACCAGATCGGCTTCACCACCCTGCCGAAGGACTCCCGCTCCGCCCTCTACTGCACCGAGATCGCCAAGACCGTCGAGGCCCCGATCCTCCATGTCAACGGGGACGACCCGATCGCCGTGGCCGAGGCGGCCCGCATCGCCATCGCCTACCGCCAGGAATTCGGCCGCGACATCGTCATCGACATCGTCTGCTACCGCCGCTACGGGCACAACGAGGGGGACGAGCCGTTCTTCACCCAACCCGACCTCTACAAGATCATCCGTGCCCACAAGCGCCCCAGCGAGGTCTTTCTCGAGCGCGCCAAGACGCTCGGCACCCTGACGCAGGAGGATTTCGACGCCAGCTGGAAGAAGTCCCAGGCCCATCTCGAGGCCGCCCTCGCGGAGATGAAGAAAGGGATCGTGACCGACGTGAAGGCCAACCAGAAAGCCTTCGTCGGATCGACCGCCGTCTTCCAGCCCGACTATTCGTTCAAGCCGGTCAAGACCGCCATCGACGCCAAGACGCTCAAGACGATCGTCGAGGGCCTCACCACGGTCCCCTCGGATTTCCGTGTCCTGCCGAAGCTCCGCAAGGCCGTCCTGGAGCGCCGCCGCGAGATCTTCGAGAAGGGTGCCGGCTACGACTGGGCCTACGGCGAGGCACTCGCCTTCGGCTCGCTCATGATCCAGGGGATCCCGATCCGCCTCTCGGGACAGGACAGCCGCCGCGGCACCTTCAGCCACCGTCACTCCGTCTTCTACGACGAGCAGACCCGCGAGCGCTACATCCCTCTCCAGCACCTCGCGCCCGACCAGGCGCGCTTCTGCGTCTACAACAGCCCCCTTTCCGAGGCGGCCGTGCTCGGCTTCGACTACGGCTACTCGATGGATTATCCCAAGATGCTCTGCATGTGGGAGGCCCAGTTCGGCGATTTTGCCAACGGCGCCCAGATCATCATCGACCAGTTCATCTGCTCGGCCGAGACGAAGTGGCTGCGCCCCAGCTCGCTCGTGATGCTCCTCCCCCACGGCTACGAGGGACAGGGACCCGAGCACTCCAGTGCCCGACTGGAGCGCTTCCTCCAACTCTGCGCCGAGGAGAACATGGAGGTCTGCAACCTCACCACCCCCGCGCAGTATTTCCATGTGCTCCGCAGGCAGATGCTCCGCGACTTCCGCAAGCCGCTGATCATCATGACGCCCAAGAGTCTCCTGCGATCCGAGGCCGCCGTCTCGACCACGGAGGATTTCACCAGGGGGTCGTTCCACGAGATCCTCGAGGGGCCCAAGCCCGCCGATGCATCCAAGGTCGAGCGCCTCATCCTCTGCTCCGGCAAGGTCTACTACGACCTGCAGGCCTACCGGGAGAAGAACGGCTGGAGCGACCGCTCCGCCATCGTCCGCCTCGAGCAGATCTATCCGCTCCACGAGGAGGAACTTCGGAAGGTCACCGCGCCCTACACCGGGGCCAAGGAAATCCTCTGGTGCCAGGAAGAGTCCCAGAACATGGGATCGTGGCATCACCTCCTGCCCGTCCTGATGAAGTTCTTCGGCCGCGCCATCGGCTATGCGGGCCGCGAGGCCAGTGCCAGCACGGCGGTCGGCACCACCGCCGCCCACAAGGCAGAGCAGGCCGCCCTCATCGCGCAGGCATTCGGTGAAACCGTTTCCTGATCACTATCCAACCTCTCTCCAACCCATCCTGACATGAGCGTCCCAGTCCTCGTCCCCGCCGTCGGCGAATCCATCTCCTCCGGCGTCCTTTCCGCCTGGCACAAGAAAGACGGCGACCATGTCTCGGTCGGCGATCTCCTCTTCACCCTCGATACCGACAAAGTCTCCTCCGAAGTCACCGCGCTGGAGGCCGGAGTCCTCAAGATCACCGTTGCCGAGGGAACCGAGGTCCCCATCGGCTCGGCCGTTGCCGAAATCGACACGGCGGCCAAAGCGCCAAAAAAGGCTCAAGGCGAAAGTCCGAAGGCTGAAGTGGCTGAGAAAAAAGCGGAGCCCAAGCCCGAAGCAAAGGCCGAAGAGCCCAAGCCCTCCGCCCCCGTTCCGGTTGCCCCTTCCGCACCCCCTGCTCCCCGTCCCGTGCCCGAGGGCCGCGTGAGCCGCCGCAAGCTCACCCCACTACGCCGCAAGATCGCGATGCAGTTGGTCAATGCCCAGCAGACCGCCGCGATCCTCACCACCTTCAACGAGGTCGACATGAGCGCCGTCATGGGGCTCCGCAAGGAAGTTCAGGAAGCCTTTCAGGCCAAGCACGGCGTGAAGCTCGGCTTCATGTCTTTCTTCATCAAGGCGACCGTCGAGGCCCTGAAGGCCGTCCCGCAGATCAACGCCCAACTCGAGGGAGACGAACTCATCGAGAACCACTACTACGACATCGGCGTCGCCGTCGGCACCGAGAAGGGACTCGTCGTCCCCGTCATCCGTGACTGTGAGACGCTCACGCTCGCAGGCCTCGAGAAGGAACTCCTCGGATACGCCGTCAAGGCGCGCGAGGGGAAGATCGGCCTCTCCGACCTCCAGGGAGGCGTCTTCACCATCTCCAACGGCGGCATCTATGGGTCCCTCCTGAGCACCCCGATCCTCAATCCTCCCCAGAGCGGCATCCTCGGCATGCACAAGATCCAGGAGCGCCCCGTCGCCGTGAATGGCAAGGTGGAGATCCGCCCGATGATGTACCTGGCCCTTTCCTATGATCACCGCGTGGTGGATGGGAAGGAGGCCGTCACCTTCCTGATTAAGATTAAGGAAGCGCTCGAAAATCCGGTCCGCTTGTTCCTTGATTAAGGAACAAGTTGGGCTGGTTCTTTTCGCGCCGGGCGTTGTTGCCCTTCGCTTGCCGTAGCTCTACTACGGCTGACGCTTGGGCGCCTACCCCGGCATCGAAAATTCCTGCGCGCTAAAAAAGCAATGGGAGAGAATTGACTGCAACTCAAAAATATTTATCGCTTGTATTTCATAGTAAAACTGTCTTTTTAAAGGGCAGTTACAGATTGCCTCTACGCCTGTCGTTGGACTGTCCAAAATCAAATGACTACAAATCTTAAAAATTCTAGAACACTACCATCATGCAGTTTTGAAGCCCTCTGCCCATTCATCCTAAAAAGGATCAAAATGATAGCTGCCATTGCAATTACTTTTCTTTTATCGCCAATCCTTTCCGCCACTCCAGATATAGTTGGAGAATCAGTTTCACCTACTAAAATCCCTCAATCGGTAGTCACAGGAGAGTCAAACACAACTACAACAACACCACGCGAAGAACAATGCTTCGCAACGCTTGATGGTAATAAGTATACTAATGTAGTCGTAAAAAGAGTAGAACCAGATGGTATCGTAGTTGCGAATCAGGATGGGATTAGAAAAATAAAATTCAAGAATCTACCGCCTGAGGTAAGTACAAAATATGGTTATGATTCAGAAAAAGCTGTATTGTATCAGAAAACTGTTACTGAAGCAAAAATTGCCGCTCAACAAAATTTCACCGAACAACAAAAGATTCAAGCAATACAACAACAGCAGAATGCTCAACTATTGGCTCGATTTGATGCTTGGAGTCAGGAAATGACTCAACTTGAAGATATGGTACGTAACGCTAAAGACCCTGATCCCTTCAAGCTAAACAATGATGAGAATCGAGCAAAAGCAGCAGCAAAAGCTAAAGTTTTTGAAGCTCGTTTTGTTGCACTTCGCCAACTCATCGCAACACTCGATCAGGCAGGCGCGAGTTACGATCACACCAAACACCTAATTGATGCCGTCCACGACGGAAAAATCTTTGTGGGAATGCCCTCTGCTTTCGTCATTTTGTCCTGGGGAAAGCCAACTAAGATAAATTCTACCTATTCCCGAAATAGCCATTCCGAGCAATGGGTATATAATCGCAACGATGAAGTCGAATCCTCTTTCGTGTATGTAGAAGATGGTTTAGTTACATCGATTCAAAATTAATACTCCTTCAAATAGGAGTACTGAAATGAATTATTACCAAATCCTGATATATACTGTTCATCTCTTTCTTTGTGGCTGTAGCTAGTATTTGCCACAGACTCGTTTCAGTGAATGATAACTACACCGTAAGGATTTTGCCCGATCAGTGGGAGCCGTGGCCCGAGCCGTGATCCTGGGACTTGCGACCGACGAGGAGCATCAGGGTGACAGGGATGAAGGCGGCGATCAGCGGGATGATGAGGAATGCCGAGGCCTGGAATCCGGAGAGCTGCTGCTCGAGGGGGTGATGCCAGAGACACGCGGCGATGATGGTGGCGGAGCCGAGTGCGCATCCCGCGGCGGCCATGGCGGTGGTTGCAAAAACGATGCCCGAGGATGCCGAAGCCGCTTGCTCGGGGCTGACTGATGGGTTCTCCATGTCGGTGGGGGGGTGGGGGTTATGGGGTGCAGCCACTCCGTGACTGCATGACCTTATCCGAAATTCAACGCACCGTTTTGTCAATTCCTAGCCAACGTGACCTCACAAGCCCGCTCCTCTGCGGAAAAAACTCTCCCTTCAGCTCCCGAACAGTTCGTTCGCGATGATGCGGATGCCTTCGCGGACGACGTTGTCGTCCATGGCGAAGGAGAGGCGGAGGCATTCGTGGCGGTGGGGCCAGTCCTGATCGTCTAAGCCAAAGAAGAAGTATTCTCCGGGGACGACCAGGACGCCCCGCTTCTTGAGGGCCCGGTAGATTTCCTTGGAGGTTCGTTTGGAGTCCCTGACCCAGAGCCAGAGGAACATGGCCCCTCCGCTTTCGTGGATCGAGTAGGGTGCCGTCTCGGGGAAGAACTCGGCGATGGCGGCGAGGGCCTTGTCCCTTTTGGCGAGGTAGTAGGGGCGGATGACGTCCCTGCTGAGGCGAGTGATCTCGCCACTGGCGATCAGTGGTCCGGCGATGGCTTGGCCGAAGTTTCCATTGGCCAAGCCGGTGACGGCGGTCATCGAGGCCACGGCGGCGGCCACCTCGGGCGGGCCGACGACGAAGGCGGTGCGGGTGCCGGGAATGCCGAACTTCGAGAGGCTCATCACGTGGATGGTGTGCTCGGTCCAGAGGGGAGCGACCTCGTCGAAGAGGATGCCGGGGAAGGGCCAACCGTAGGCGTTGTCGATGATGAGCGGGATGTCGTGTCGGGCGGCCAGTTCCGCGAGTCGCTGCATCTCGGCGTCGGTGATGACGTTGCCGCTCGGATTGGTAGGGCGGGAGACGCAGAGAGCTCGGATGTCGGGAGTCACGCGGAGATGGTCGAAATCGATCCCGTATTTGAACCGATGGGGAGCGGTGATCTCGATGCGGGGTTTCAGCGCGGTGAAGGTGTCTCGCTCCAACGACTGGTCCGCATAGCCGATGTATTCCGGCATCAGGGGGAAGAGGATCCGTCCCTTGGTTCCGTCCTGCATCCGTCCCGCGAAGAGGTTGAAGAGTTGGAAGAAGGCGGTCTGGCCTCCGGGGGTGACGGCGATGTTCTCCGGACCGACGGACCATCCGAACTGGTTACGCAACAGCCCGGCCAGCGACTCAAGACACCCCGCATTGCCACGTGGAGGATCATAGATGGCAAGGGTGCGGCGCAGGGCCGCGGGATCGGAAACGATGGCCCGCATCCGCTCCTCCCAGACTGTTTCCATCGCGGGGATATGGGCTGGATTGCCTCCCCCCAGCATGAGTGGGGCTGGTTCGGCAGAAGCCGCCAAGGCCTCCCCCAGATCAGCCATGAGCGCATTGATCCCGGTTTCCCCGGCCAGACGCATTCCGAGTTCTGAAAACTTCATCACGGATTTTACCACGGGCATCAGGGAACCGACGACTTAAAGAGAGATTCCCGATGCATGCGGCCAACCAGAAAGACATTGGTTGAAACCACCCTGTGTCAGGATGGATAAAACTTTATGAGAGTGATTCTGCAGACATACCTCCTGCATAAGGATTCAATCCCCATAGTCACTCATTTCTTCGGCGCTGGATTTATCCCTCCTAAATGTAATCAGAATGAGACTAAAAATAATCAAAAAACTAACGATGCAACATGCTCCAATAAAAGCACAAATATTTTTTATGATTAAAAGCATGCTATTGCAAGACTAAGTACAGTAAGGCGTTCTGATCGGAGATGGTTTTGGTGTCTATCAACGCATCATTAGTTGCCGTGATGGGATTGGCTAATGGAACAGTACTATTCCCATCTTCCCCTCCTCTGAATATGCAGGATCCGCAGAATCACCCCCTGAGCGTGAAAAATTATCAGGAGAGTGATGTGTCACGAATAAATCAACCAGAGTAACTATGCAAAATCCGCAAATTCCACCATGACCCGGGATGCAGATTTGATCTTTCCGATGAATCTTGTCTGATGGTCGGCCGCTGCAATCAAAAGATGCAAAATTCAACAGCAAGTGGAACGACCTCCCCTGGTTATGGCGGCGATGGGGTGATGAGCGGCATCATCCGACGAGAGGCCTTTGAGGATCTCGCGGGGGCCGTGAACACATTTTTCAATGTAGATACAGTACAGTTGGAGTCGGGAAAGTTTCGTGGTCAAATTGATTTCATTGCCGGAAGCGGTATTATTCTATACCGAGAAAACTACCCGCTCCGAACGCATCTGGAGGGCGAGTTGGTGGGCAATAGGTTTGGATTTTCCATTCCACTACAACCTGCAAAAGGAAAGTTTTTAGGAGAAGCCCTTGATGACAGCCGTATCTCATCGAGTGTTTCCGGCGAGACTTTTGACCATACAATGGAAAAGGGCTACGAACAAATGCTCCTCCTGATGGATCATGCCAAGTTGCTCAAGTTGGCCGAACAGGCCTCGCTGTCTCGCGAGGCCTTGGGGGCGCTGATAAGGGGGAGGAAAGGGAAGGTTTTGAACACCAGCCCGGATGATGTCGGGAATCTTCGGCGAAAGTTTACAAGAATGTTGGGGGCCATCCGGCACGGCGGAGTGAAGATGAGTGCAGACGCCTTTGAAAAGTCGATCTTTGATTCCATTCTTCCCGTGATCGACGGGGGTGAATATTTTATGAATCGGAATTCAGCTTCCATTCTCGTGCGCCGAGCCATGGATTTCGCGAGTTCGATT
>Ga0208105_1000590_pt1 | contig 11781 bp, 11 predicted proteins | sample CryBogCBE16Jul07_FD_184574 | JGI IMG/M metagenome (GOLD analysis project Ga0208105, IMG submission 184574) | Freshwater microbial communities from Crystal Bog, Wisconsin, USA - CBE16Jul07 (SPAdes) | ecosystem: Environmental > Aquatic > Freshwater > Lake | place: Crystal Bog, Wisconsin, USA... | reverse complement strand
TGGCTTTCGACACGCTCTACGCCGAAGGTCAGCGTCGCTACGTTGAGTCCCTCTCTGCATACGCGCGTCAATTTTTGCAGTTAATGGAAAAACCGGATGTCGATACGATCGAAGGTCTATCACCGGCAATCTCGATTGAGCAAAAAGCTACGAGCCATAACCCACGCTCTACCGTTGGTACTGTTACTGAGATTCATGATTACCTACGTCTACTCTTTGCGCGTGCTGGCACACCACACTGCCCAGATCATGATCTTCCATTAGAGGCACAAAGCGTTTCACAAATGGTCGATACCGTGCTATCTATGCCGGAAGATACAAAATTAATGATTCTTGCACCGGTTGTGAGTGAGCGCAAAGGTGAATTCGTTGATCTCTTCCAAGACCTGCAGGCACAAGGCTTTGTGCGCTTTCGAGTGCGCTCTGGCGGCGGCACAGCGAACGTCGCTAAAGCAGAAATTTTTGAAGTTGATCAGTTGCCTGCACTAAAGAAAAACGATAAACACTCAATCGAAGTGGTTGTAGATCGCATTAAAGTACGACCTGATATTCAACAACGTCTTGCAGAATCTTTTGAGACAGCCTTACGTCTTGCCGATGGTAAAGCCATGATTGTAGATATGGATACTGGTAAAGAGATGATTTTCTCTAGCAAGTTCGCTTGCCCAGTTTGCTCATATTCATTGCAAGAACTAGAGCCTCGCCTCTTCTCCTTTAACAATCCCATGGGTGCGTGCCCATCCTGTGACGGCCTGGGACATCAATCGTTCTTCGATCCAAAGCGCATCGTGGCACATCCTGACTTATCGCTAGCTTCTGGAGCAATTAAAGGCTGGGATCGTCGCAATCAGTTCTACTTCAAGCTATTGCAGACCCTCGCTAAGCATGGTGGCTTTGATGTAGAAAAGCCTTTTGAATCGCTCTCCAAAAAACAACAAGACCTCATCTTGTTAGGCTCTGGAGATGTGACGATTCCTTTTGAATACATCAATGAGCGTGGCAAGAACAGTATCCGCCAACATGCGTTTGAAGGCATTGTGGCTAATTTTGAACGTCGCTACCGCGAAACAGACTCCGTCACCGTGCGTGAGGAACTTGCACGCTATCAAAATATTCAAACTTGTCCAGAATGCAATGGCAGTCGTTTACGCAAAGAAGCGCGCTTCGTTAAAGTGGGCGAGAAAAAACAATCTCGCGCTATTTATGAGATCAGCGCATTACCACTCAAAGAAGCAAAAGAATATTTCGAGGCGCTTGAACTGAAAGGCGCCAAAAGAGAAATCGCAGACAAGATTGTTAAAGAGATCAGCGCCCGCCTACGCTTTCTCAATGACGTTGGACTCGACTACCTCTCGCTCGAACGTAGCGCCGATACTCTGTCCGGTGGTGAAGCCCAGCGTATCCGCCTAGCAAGCCAAATTGGCTCAGGTTTAACTGGCGTCATGTACGTTTTAGATGAGCCCTCGATTGGCTTGCATCAACGTGATAACGATCGCCTTATCGGCACACTCAAACACTTACGTGATTTAGGCAACAGTGTGCTAGTGGTTGAGCATGATGAGGACATGATCCGAGCATCTGACTGGGTGATCGATATCGGTCCTGGCGCCGGTGTTCATGGCGGTGAAATTGTTGCTGAAGGTACACCTGCCGAAGTTGAAGCTAATCCAAAATCACTCACGGGCGCATACCTCTCTGGTCGCGAAGCAATCGCAGTTCCAGAAAAACGTATTCCAGTAAGCGATCGCTTCTTGGAAATCATCGGCGCGCGCGGTAATAATTTGCAGTCCGTCCATGCAAAGATCCCCGTTGGATTACTGACCTGCGTTACTGGTGTTTCAGGTTCCGGTAAATCCACCCTCATTAATGACACACTGCATCATGCAGTAGCACAGCATCTATATGGCTCTAACGCAGAACCAGCTGCACATGACTCCATCAAAGGGTTAGAGCATTTTGATAAGGTCATTAGTGTTGACCAATCACCGATTGGTAGAACCCCACGCTCCAACCCAGCCACCTATACCGGACTATTTACTCCGATTCGCGAACTATTTGCGGGCGTTCCGGCCGCACGTGAGCGTGGTTATGAAGCTGGTCGATTCTCCTTTAACGTCAAAGGGGGTCGTTGCGATTCCTGCGAAGGTGATGGTGTCCTTAAAGTAGAAATGCACTTCTTGCCAGATGTTTATGTGCCCTGTGATGTGTGTCATGGAAAACGTTACAACCGTGAGACGCTTGACATTCGCTACAAGGGAAAGAATATTCACGAAGTACTCTCGATGACAATCGAGCAGGCTCATGAATTCTTTGAAGCTGTGCCGGTAGTTAAACGCAAACTCAAAACATTATTAGATGTTGGCTTGGGTTATGTAAAGCTCGGACAAAGTGCAACCACACTCTCTGGTGGTGAAGCCCAGCGTGTGAAGTTATCGCTTGAGCTCTCTAAACGCGATACCGGCAGAACCCTATACATTCTTGATGAACCAACTACTGGCTTGCACTTCCATGACATTCAATTGTTGCTGACAGTAATTCAAACACTAAAGAAGCAAGGTAATACGATCGTCATCATCGAGCACAACTTAGATGTGATTAAGACTGCGGATTGGATTATTGATTTAGGCCCTAAAGGCGGCGCTGGGGGTGGCCAGATCATTGCCACCGGAACACCAGAGGATGTTGCCAAGAATGAAGTGAGCTTTACTGGACATTACCTAGCACCATTACTCACTCGCAAGCCGGTTGCCATTAAGAAAAAGAAATAATCAAAACAACGATTAGAAAAGTCTCAGAGTAATTTAGCTTCAGCCAAGTCAGTGGCTTCTGAATTACCTGAGATCACCAAAATATCATTGGCCTCCAGAATCAACTCGGGCGTTAACGCCAGCTTAACGTAATCTGCATTACGCCCCTTACGGCGTACCGCCTGGACACTCACACCCTCATTTTCAAGATGAAGCTCACCTAAAGTTTTACCAACTGCTTGAGAATTCGGAAGTAAGGTAATGGAATGTAAACGCCAGGATTCATTTGAACCAAAGTCATCATCACCCGCGCCCCGGAAGTAACCCCTTAGTAAGCTATAGCGCTCCTCACGTGCAGTCGTAATGCGGCGAACTACTTTACGCATAGGCACGCCCATGATAAGCAAGACATGTGACGCAATCATTAGACTGCCCTCAATCAATTCAGGAACTACTTCAGTAGCGCCAGCCGCCTGTAATTTAGCAATATCTGCATCGTCTCTTGTGCGAACCAATACTGTCATTCCGGGACGCAATCTTTCAACTTGATGAAGTACGCGTAAGCTCGCCACAGTATCTGCATAGGTAATCACCACAGTCTTTGCTCTTGAGAGACCAGCGGCAACTAAATAATTTTCACGGCTAGCATCGCCATACACAACGTTATCACCAGCCGCAGCTGCCTCTTTAACGCGATCAGGATCAAGATCTAAAGCAATATAGGGAATCTTTTCTTGATCCAGCATACGCGCCAAACTTTGCCCTGATCGACCAAAACCACAAATGATCACGTGATTTTCATTACGTACACTCTTTGCGGCAACGCGCGTCAAAGCAAGAGATTGCAATAACCACTCATTACTTGAAAAACGCATTGCAATGCGATCACTATGTTCAACTAGGAATGGTGCACAGAACATCGAGAGCAGCATAGCTGCCAGAATAGCTTGACTCAGCACTGGGTCAATCAAATCTAAGCCATCAATCTGAGTGAGTAAAACAAATCCGAATTCGCCTGCCTGAGCAAGGCAAAGTCCGGTTCTAATTGAGATGCCGGGGCTAGAGCCAAAGACTCTAGAGAGCAACGCAATCAAACCAAATTTAAATACTAAGGGCCCAATTAATAGCGCGACCACTAATAACCACTGCTCGCGGATGACATTAAAGTCCAGTAGCATGCCAATCGTAATAAAGAAGAGTCCTAACAAGACATCACGGAATGGCTTGACATCTTCCTCAACCTGATGGCGATAGGGTGTTTCAGAAATTAGCATGCCTGCCAAAAATGCACCGAGCGCCAATGACAAACCAAAATGCTCTGTTAAGCCCGCCATTCCAAGCACGATGAACAAGAGATTCAACATAAATAACTCTTGTGAACGTAGTTTGGCAACCAATCTAAACCAGCGACTCATGAGCGATTGACCAATAAAGAAAATCAAGGTCAGTGCGATCGTAATTTTGATAGAAGCCGCGGTTAATGCAACAAAAAGGTCTTTGGGATTTTTTCCTAAAGAGGGCAACAAAATTAATAAGAAGACAACCGCTAAATCCTGAAATAGTAAAATGCCTACAACGTTGCGACCATGCTCAGTCTCTAATTCAGATCGATCGGAAATCAACTTCGTCACAATTGCAGTAGACGACATAGCTAACGCACCACCTAGAGCAATGGCCGCTTGCCAAGAGATGGGATAAATCCAGTTCATCAAAAGGCTGGCCGGAACTGCTAGCAGTATTGTTAGAACAACCTGACTGCCACCAAGGCCGAATACGATGTTTCGCATGGATCGCAGCTTGTGGAGATTAAATTCCAGCCCGATCGAGAACATTAAGAAAACCACCCCGAATTCAGCCAAATACTTGACTGTGGCTGAGTCATTAGCCAAACCAAAGGCATGAGGACCAATTAATACGCCAATAGCCAAATAGCCCAAAATAGGGGGTAGGCCAAAATAGCGGAAAATAAGCACTCCGGCAACACCCGAGGCCAGGAGAATGAGGGTTAATTGAAGGACTGACGGCATATACTTACTTGATGATAGCTAAGACTCGTGAACGTACCCTAAAGCTTGCGCGTGACACCCTCACAATTGAGGCTGTTGCACTGCAAGCCATGCGTGATCGCCTAGAAGGCATCAATGCCGACGCCCTAGTAAACGCTGTACAACTACTGCATGACTGCAAAGGCAGAATTGTGGTCTCCGGAATTGGTAAGTCGGGGCATATTGCCCGCAAAATTGCGGCCACCTTTGCATCCACTGGCTCACCTGCCTTTTTTGTACATCCAGCAGAAGCCAGCCATGGCGACCTCGGAATGGTCACCCGGGATGATGTTTTTGTGGCGCTTTCAAATTCTGGCGAGACCGAAGAGTTACTGACAATCGTACCCATTGTCAAACGCACTGGCGCAAAACTCATTGCACTTACTGGTGCACCGAATTCATCACTCGCCAAATTAGCAGATGCCCATTTGGATACCAGCGTTGAAAAAGAAGCATGCCCACTGAATCTTGCACCAACTACCAGTACTACTGCTGCATTAGCGATGGGCGATGCTTTGGCTGTGGCTCTGCTTGATGCGCGCGGCTTTAAAGCAGAAGACTTTCAGCGCTCCCACCCGGGCGGCAGATTGGGTCGTAAACAATTAATGCATGTTAGTGAAGTCATGCGCAGCTTCGATGACACACCCAAAATTTCTATTCAGGCTTCACTACAGGATGCTTTACTGGAAATGACTGCCAAGCGCATGGGCATGGTCGTGACATTGGATGACAAACACAAAGTGTTTGGGATTTTGACAGATGGTGATTTACGTCGCCTCTTAGAAAAAAATACCAATCTTGGCAGCATTACTCTAAAGAATGCAACAACTGCTAGTCCTCGCACTATTCCGCCTGAACTATTAGCAGAAGAAGCAATCGAAATGATGGAGAAACATCGCATCAATCATTTAGTAGTTACTGACAAAGACGGGTCTTTGCTAGGCGCATTGAATCTCCATGATCTCTTTGCAGCCAAAGTTATTTAATCCAGTCATTGATTGATCCTCATGCCCAGCGCTTTTAACACTCACAATACCAACCCACTCACTCAGTTCCCACAAGCTTGGGAACGGGCTGGCAAAGTAAAGTTGCTCATTTTGGATGTCGACGGAGTACTCACCAATGGCCAGGTTTGGATTGGTGCTGATGGCAAAGAATCTTTGAAGGCATTTGATATTCAAGATGGTCTCGGAATTAAGCTTCTGGAGCAGTGCAATATTCCAACTGCAATTATTACTGGCCGAAATTCCAAGATGGTCTTGGCACGTTGCGATGAGCTGGGCATCAAACATGTTCACATGGGTGTTGAGAATAAAGCCCTAGCTTTAGAAGAAGTCTTGAAGTCGCTAGGACTAAAAAGCAGTGATTGCGCCGTGATGGGTGATGATTGGCCAGATCTAGCCATGATGAAAAATGCCGGTCTACGTATTGCACCCGCACAAGCACATGAAGCGGTTAAAGAGTTTGCTCACTTAGTCACTACGCATGCTGGAGGTCATAGCGCCGTTCGTGAAGTCTGCGATCTGATTCTGAAAGCACAAAATCGCTACGATGAATTACTCAACAAGGCTCGGCTGTAAGCTATGCAATTGAAACCTCAGCGAATCAAAGTCAGTATTGGGCGCACATTATTACGTCTCATGCCATTAATATTAATGGGCGCCTTAACCTTGATGACGTTTTGGCTGGTACAAAAAAATATGCCTCCAGAAAGCTCAATGCTCGAGCGCGTTCGTCTTCATGAGCCTGACTACATTATTAAAGATGGCACCCTCTCAGCCCTCAATGAGCAAGGCAATACTAAGTACAGAATTCTAGGCAATAAAGTGACACACTACGATGATGACGCATCGATTGATATCGATGCGCCTCGCATGCGTCTCTTCCATCCAGATAAGCCGCCTGTAACAGTAAAGTCTGATACTGGGCATTTAGATGGCGATCTCACGATTCTAGAACTGATTGACAATGCATCAATCTTTCGCCCTGCACAAGCAGCGACAGCAACTGAACCAGCAACTCTGCGCATGCTCGCTTCATCAAGCTATTACAAGGTCTTAATCAACGACGATATCGTTGAAACTGATCGGCCAATTAGGCTTGAGCAAGGCATGTCCATCATGCACTCAAGCGATGGCGGAACTTTCAACAATATTCAACAAAGCATGACCCTTTCTGGTCAGGTTAAGGGGCGTATTGAACGCGCGCCTCGGAGTTCTCAATAAAATGATCTTGATGAACCGACAGTTTCTTCTTTGTCTTACTCTAAGTGCGCTACTCGCATGCAACATAGCTCACGCTGAAAAGGCAGATCAAGACAAGCCCATCATTCTTGAGGCTGAAAAAGTTTCAGTGAATGATGTGCAGCAAACTTATGACTTACAAGGCCAAATCTTGCTAATTAAAGGTAGTATTGTTGTAACGGGTGAAGATGGCCATATTCAAGTGGATCCAGAAGGTTATGAATTTGTGGATGTCAAAGGATCTTCAGACACAACAGCAAGCTTCAGACAACGTAGAGAAGGTCCTGCAGATGAGTACATGCAAGGACGTGGCACGCAAGTTACCTACAATGCCAAAACAGAGGTACTTACGATCACAGGCGATGCTAGCTTGAAGCGCTCACTCAATATGCAGATGCTCGATCAACTGCAAGGCTGGAAAATTGAGTACGATGACATTAAAGAGCGATATCGTGTAACGCCCCCTGCAGACGCAAAACCAGAAGATCTACCCTTAGCTCGCGCAATCCTTTCACCAAGACGAAAAGCTACACTAGAGAAATGACAACGGATTTAGCCCAAAATAATTCCACGCCAACACTGAGCGCCCACAATCTCCAGAAGCGCTATGGCTCTAGAACAGTGGTTCGCGATGTTTCCGTTGAAGTGAAATGTGGTGAAGTAGTTGGGCTATTAGGCCCTAACGGGGCTGGTAAAACAACATCCTTCTACATGATTGTTGGACTTGTTCCCCTTGATGCAGGTCGCATTATTTTGGATGGTGCAGATATTACCCATTTGCCAATTCACGAACGAGCCCGTATGGGACTGTCCTACCTACCCCAAGAAGCTTCGGTTTTCAGAAAGTTGAATGTTGCCGAAAATATTCAGGCTGTTCTCGAGCTTCAGGTCCAAGGTGGAAAGCCCTTAAGCAAAGCGGAGATCGCAGCTCGCCTGGATGAATTGTTAGGTGAGCTACAAATTGGCCATCTCCGCAACAATCCCGCACTCTCGCTATCAGGAGGAGAAAGACGTCGTGTAGAAATTGCCAGAGCCCTGGCATCTCAACCAAAATTTATTTTGCTCGACGAACCATTTGCAGGTGTTGACCCTATTGCGGTAGGGGAAATTCAACGGATTGTTCGCTTCTTGCGCGACCGCCAAATTGGGGTTTTGATTACTGACCACAATGTTCGTGAAACCCTGGGCATTTGCGATCACGCTTACATCATCAGCGAGGGTAGCGTTCTGGCCGAAGGTAAGCCTGATGAGATTATTCAAAACGATGCCGTCCGCAGAGTCTACCTAGGCGAAAACTTCCGCATGTAAGCCGGACAAGGCATCTGTCCGCATAAGTCATAAAAAGTGGTTTTCCCTCTTGGTTTTCAGCAAAATCGCTGATACGCTGGAGGTTCATGGTTCATTTTCCAAAAAAAACAGCTCAAAAATTACAGGGGCTTGCTGCGCACCCCGGCTATATCTATGCGCATGCGTTGATAAAAGGAGTTGCTCATGAATTTAAAAATCAATAGCCGTCATGTAGAAGTTACCCCTGCGATGCGCACACACCTTGAGGCTGGTTTAGCCAAAATTCGTAAGCACTTCGACCACGTGATTGATGCATCAGCCTTTTTAGTAGTCGACAACGCGAAGGAGAAAGATCTTCGTCAAAGCGCCGAGATCACGATTCACCTTAAAGGCAAAGAACTTTTTGCCGAAGCCCATAATGCTGACCTCTATCACGCTATGGATGCAGTGGTCGATAAACTTGAGCGCCAAGTCGTCAAGCACAAAGAAAAGATTCAAGATCATCACCACGAAAAGCATTTTGAGTAATACTTGTTGTCAGGACACCTATAATCAATTGCAATGAATGCCCTGACTAATCTTTTTACCCCTGACTGCATTGCATTAGATAGTTCTGCCAAAAACAGAGCCGATGCATTTGCAGCCGCCGGGGAGCTATTTGCCAAGCAAGTTGGCATCAATGCAACATCTGTCGTTGAATTCCTGAATGCTCGTGAAGATCTAGGCTCAACCGCTCTAGGCGCCGGTGTCGCCATCCCTCATGGTCGTGTCAAAGGTCTAAAACAGCCATCTGCAGCCTTCATGAGACTGAAAGAGCCAATCGAGTTTGCTGCGCCAGATAACGAACCTGTTTCAGTTCTGATTTTCTTGTTGGTGCCAGAAAAAGCGACCCAACAACATTTGGAAATTCTTTCCTCTATTGCGCAACTTTTATCAGACTCTGACTCTAGAGAGAAATTAGCCTCCGCTATCGACCCTATCAAAGTCTGTGAACTGTTACAGCAATGGGGTCACCCAAAATGACTCAACCATTACTCCTAGATGGAGTAACTGCTCAGCAGATTTTTGACGATAACGTTTCTGATCTAAAACTTTCCTGGATTAGTGGTCTCGAAGGTGCAGATCGTACCTTTCCACCCGAAGCAGTTAAAGCAGCTGCAGCAAGCTCAGACCTAGTAGGTCACTTAAATCTTATCCATCCAAGTCGCATCCAAATCTTTGGTGAGCAAGAAGTTGACTATCACGCAGCGCTTGAACCAAAACTAAAACAAGATCAGATCGCCAGCCTCATTTCTAAAACACCTCCCTGCGTCATCGTGGCAGACGGTAAGGCTGTAGATCCAGATTTGCAGCTCTTCTGTCAGCGCTCGTCTACACCACTCTTTACTACGCACATCTCAGCTGCGGAAGTGATTGACCATCTGCGCACCTATCTCACCAAGATTGGTGCGCCACAAGTTACGATGCACGGGGTATTCATGGATATCCTAGGCCTGGGCGTTTTGCTGACTGGTGAATCTGGCCTTGGTAAAAGTGAACTAGGCTTAGAGCTCATTTCGCGCGGACATGGATTAGTTGCGGATGATGCGGTTGATTTTGCTCGCTTGGGCCCAGATTACATTGAAGGACGTTGCCCCATAATCCTTCGTAACCTCTTAGAGGTTCGCGGTCTGGGTTTGTTGGATATACGCACTATCTTTGGTGAAACTGCAGTCCGTCGTAAATTGAAACTGCGCCTGATTGTTCAGCTGGTTCGCCGCACCGATGGCGAGTTTGAGAGGCTACCTCTAGAAGCTCAGCATATTGATGTTTTGGGCATCCCTATTCGGACAGTAAAAATTCAGGTGGCTGCAGGTCGTAACTTGGCAGTTCTAGTTGAAGCTGCAGTCCGCAATACAATTTTGCAATTGCGTGGCATTGATACCCTAAAAGAATTTATCGAACGCCAGCGTGTACAAATGAATGTGGAAGCAGACTCGCTTAAATCCCAAGGACGCCTGCTCTAACCATGCAAATCAATCTGATTACCGGAATCTCAGGCTCAGGTAAATCAGTGGCCTTGAGAGCTTTTGAAGATGCAGGTTATGACTGTGTTGACAATCTACCAGTCTCGCTCCTAGAAAATCTTATTAGCACCCTGGTAAACGAAAAGAGTGAGCGAGTGGCTGTGGCAATCGATGCCAGGCGTGGCCAATCCATTGCACAACTTCCATCCATTCTTGAAAATCTGAAACGTATCCACCAGGTGCGCATTGTTTTCTTAAATGCAGATACCAACACATTAGTTCAGCGCTTTTCAGAAACGCGTCGCAGACACCCGCTATCCAGCAATGCAAAGCAATCCCAATCAGCAACTTTGATTGAGGCCATTGATAAAGAACGTAATCTGCTTGAGCCTCTGCGTGCACAAGCACATAGCATTGATACCAGTAACCTGCCAGCTCATGCACTGCGTTCTTGGATTCAGGACCTCCTGAAAGATAAACCTATTGGCCTAACAGTGATTTTTGAATCCTTTGGGTTCAAAAAAGGAGTACCCAGCGAAGCGGACCTGGTCTTTGATGTGCGCTGTCTCCCCAATCCTCACTATGACAAAGTCTTAAGACCTCTCACAGGCAATGACAAACCGGTTAAAGAGTTTTTAGAGAAGATTCCAGAAGTAATTAGCATGGAACGCGACATCACTCAATTCCTCGATAAATGGTTACCGCACTATATTGCTGATGGACGCAGTTATTTAACGGTTGCTATTGGTTGCACTGGCGGGCAACATCGTTCGGTTTACTTAGTCAATCGAATTAGCGAGCACTTCCGTGCTCAAAAAGCATTCAGCGATCTTCAGCTTAATTTTTTAGATCGCCATCGTGAACTAGACTCAATCCCTGCAACAAAACCTTAATCGGCTGTGGCAAGCCATAGCGCCCTAGCTGGGTTAAAGATATCCACTTTAGATTTTCACTATCAGGCTCTAGCCTTGTCTTGGCACTTGTTTCCCAAATCTGCATCCACAAACGTCTGTGGGTAAATACATGCTTAATTTGAGGGCCTGCCGTTAGTACTTTACAAGCCTTAAGCCATGGAGCAGCAGTCTCATTTGGTAAAGCCGTCTTCATTAAAATTGCCAGGCTTGGGATTACTTTTTTAGAACTAGTTTTAGCCACCCAAGCCGATTCTGGCAAAGACCATAAGCCACCCCAAATCGCCCTGCTCGGACGCTTTTGCAGCAAAATAGAATTACCCGATCTGATTAAAAGCATATCGCAATCAAACTCAGGGGACTTTGCCTTAACTACTTTTTTTGGTAACAGCAAAACTTGATTACTTAAGTTAGCTTGGCACTGTTTTTCAAAAGGGCACTTTTTCTCAGCACTTAAACAAACAGGCTTGCGAGCAGTGCACCAAGTGGCGCCAAAATCCATCAATGCCTGGGTATATACCGGCATATCTTGAGGCTTAGTC
>Ga0208105_1000589_pt1 | contig 11791 bp, 11 predicted proteins | sample CryBogCBE16Jul07_FD_184574 | JGI IMG/M metagenome (GOLD analysis project Ga0208105, IMG submission 184574) | Freshwater microbial communities from Crystal Bog, Wisconsin, USA - CBE16Jul07 (SPAdes) | ecosystem: Environmental > Aquatic > Freshwater > Lake | place: Crystal Bog, Wisconsin, USA... | reverse complement strand
GAAAGGCGGGACGGTAGAGAACATCACGGGCTTCGTAGTTACGAATGTTAGTATTATGAAGATGCATAGTTTTGATGGAATAGGCAGGATTGACGACGAGAAATTTATGACGTAACATCAACATTGCTATTACGTTATCGCAACCCATCTGACCGAATGGAAAACCGAATTCTTCTTCAGTAAAGTCGCCAACGACCGAGTCACGTGCGAGAATCCATGTATCTTGGGAATCGGCACGTGGTCCGAATATGTGCGGATCGCCACCACCGGCTCCCTTATCTTCCCATCGTAAAAGTGCCAAGAACAGTCGGTTCTCGGCTAAACGAATCTTCCATAAATAAGACAACGTTTCGTTGAACCAGATATCGGAGTTGGAGAAGATTACAAAGGCACCCGCTGGCACATATTCCTTAATCGCCTTGAATACGTCATAATACTGTAGTCGGTGACCGATAACCACCGACTTAATCTTTTCACTGTTAGGAAGGTCAGGATACTCCATTTCGTTCAAAAGTAAAATATTATCAATCAATCCGCACCCAATGTTGCGTTCAAGGCAGGTGCGAATTTCACGAGCGCGGCGTCCATTTGAATGCTTGAAGTATTGTTGGATGAGCCAGGTTTGTGGAACGACGCTGTCATCGCTCCCTTCAGCAACCGCAACTAAGCGGGTCCCTTCCATTGAACGGGACCAGGCATCGTACATCATTCGCGCACCGAGGTCCAATCCATCTCTCTCCACGCCAGAACTCCATGCGACCACATTCATGCGTAAAAGATGAGCGAGTGCCAAAATTACCTTCTCAACAGAATCGCCGACCTTAATCGGTTCACCTAAAAACGGATAGTTTTCATGAAGTTCTTCAACTATCAGAGTATGAGGCCATTTGAGTCCACGGCCTTCAAGCCCGTCTAAAACGGCCGCCGGTCCCACAATCAAACATTCCGATTTGTCAGAAAGTACAGGGCCAAGTGCAGTCATCCATTCGTCAAGATTCGCATCAGCACCGAGAACGTCGGCGGTGATGGCATCGGCACCTACAACATCAATAGCACCAGTTTCGGTGATAACAGAGTACCAACGACTCCAACGGGGGCTAGGTTTGAACGATGAACGAGCCCATAAAAGGGTTTTACGGTCTGTAACGATTTGCGGTTCAGAGCGTAAAATACGAATAGGTTTTCCAGTGATAGGATGACGAGCCTCCATGGTGTTATTTTTATCACGCAGTTTTGTCTTTAACCCAACTAACTAAACATGAATAAGGGTCACTAAACCGACTTTTGAAATCAAATCCATTATCGCATAGGCGATTGTAGTATATTTCTTATCTACAGTGCTATACTCTTCAGCCCAATAAACGGCCGGATACAGCGACCAGACAGCGAGGGTCAAATAGACCGCCGCTCTATGTAGCGTCTGTTGAAGAAGAATGCCGATAATTGGTAAAAACGCAAGCATACCGAGTGCGAAGTATCCTTTGGATTCTAACGGTTCTTTCGCCTTGGTTCCAAGATAACCGGCAACAATCATAAGAATATCGCATGCGACCATTGAAAGTATCACTTCTAGCGAAACACCGTTGACGTATAGAAGCGCAGCGAGCATAAGCGGAGTTGTCAGAAGCCAATCACTATGTCGCCATCTATCGGAGTCTTCGGGATGCATCATAATCTGCGAATAGGCTATACAGGCAATAGCGGGTATGATAGCGAGATTGGGATACGACGAGAAAGCGGTAGTAATAGTTACGATAAAGAAGATGGTAAATGTAGCCGATACGGCGATACGATCCCATGAGTCACCCTGTTGTACTTTTTGACCCACGAAAAAACCTGGAATAATTATGCGAGGCGCGATTGTGCTAATAGCCGCACCCATTCTACTATCTTTTTGTTAGAAATTTAAGGATAGTATGCCGCAGCCTGAAATACCGAACCTTGAGCAGGTTCTCCAACAATATATGATACAAAGTTTGTACTAACAAAACCGGTTCCAGCAGGATATCCTCCATATGGCATATTAATTGTTATACTACTTGTTTTATAAGAGTATGGTCCATATGTTTGAATCAAGGCACCGCTAATATCTACATCAACCGCAACAAACGATGAATAACTGGCAATGAATGTACTGAAAAGATAAGTTTGCCATGTCACTTCCAACTGAGTTCCTGTAGAGAATATACCGAGATAAGAAGGATCAAGCGCGGTATTATCTTGTACAGATGAAACATTTATATTAGAGGTATTTTGATAAGGCCAAACATTCGTTAAACTTGTATAGAGATTACTATTGTAGAGACTATAGATGAATTCCATTTTATAGGCACTATTTGCCAACATAGGAAACGCTGAATATGCTCCATTATTGATTGTGCCCCATCGGTTGAAATTCATGAATAATTTATTATTTCTTTGTGTATAAGCCTGCGTATTTGTACTAACATCAATTAGAATTACACCTTGTTGTAATGTTACATTAGAAAGCGTATTAGGATCGTAATTGATACTATAACTACTGTTAGCCAAATTTAGAATATTATAAATTTGGACGTTGAAGTTACGATAAGTGACAAAATCAAGCATTCCAACATAATTATTTGATGTGAGAACTATTTGTTGAACTGCGTTAACCGATGAGACAATTACACTAGCATTTGCAGCAATGGTAGATATTTCACCTGATAGCGTGTAAAGTGCAGTTGATATTTCACCTGAAAGTGTGTAGAGAGCGCCTGATAAGTCGCCGGTGATTGTAGATATAGAAGTTGAAACATTTCCTGAAATTGTAGATACAGATGTTGACAACGACCCTATAATCCCAGTTGTAGTAGAGGTAAATGTAGATACATATGTATATAATGAAGAGGTGAGAGTCTGCTCTAGAATATTTGTTTGAGTAGAAAGAGTTGTTGATAAAAAGAAAACGTAAGCAGTATTGGTACTTTCAAGATATAATGTAGTTGATAATTGAAGCGAATTGAAAGAACTGAGTGCCGCATTATTTGTACTATTAATAAGAGCAACAGTATACGCCTCTAACTCAATAAATGATGCGTAAATTCCCTCTAAAATACTACTAGTTGTGATGGTACTCACTTGTGCGTTGAGACTACTAATTTGCGCAGCATTATCTGCTACACTTGTACTCAAAAACGGGATATCAACTGCGTACATATTACCAATCCCAATTACAGTTGAAATAGTTGAAACCACTTCGCCTGATAATGTATAAAGACCGGTACTAATACCGTAAAGTTCGCCGCTTAGAGATGTTATTAAATCATTAAGACCGCTAGATGTACTCAAAATAGCAGTACTGTTAATACCGGCAACCGTATTAAGATATTGCGCAAATTCATTTGTAGCATCAATCTCTCCTGAAAGTCCCGTAGAAGTACTGAGTAACGCATAATTTATCGCTGTGCTAAAATTATTCAGAGAATCGTTGGTTGCCGAAAAATAGGCTATGGTTGATATTTGACCGGCGGTCCATGTAAAAGTAGAGGCAATCGCATCATCTACGTAATTAAGTAATAGCGTAGAAGTCGTTGCGTCTTGGAGACCGATGCCGGTACTCATTGTTGAAAGTGCGTAGGCAAATTGAATATTATTAGTACTTAATAATCCGTAAAAAGAGGATAACGATTGTAAGGAGTTAAGGGTACTATAAGCTACATCAATTGTGCTTTGGTAATACGAATTAAGTTGTATTTGAAAAGAATTTGCCGTTGATAAAAATGCGTCATTTAAAGAAGTGGATTGATTTGCTAAAAGTTCTATATCATAAAAGACCGTACTAAATGTTGAATATGTATAGTATTCAAATGTGCTTAGTTCACTAGAAATTGTACTATTACCCAATTCTGAGTCAATAAGAGTACTCAAGTAAATATAATTTTGGTCTATCTCACCGCTGAGTGTTGAAATAATTGAAGGATTAACACTATTACTCCAATACGTCTGCCCTTGACCATTCGCATAGAGTGTGTAAAGTGAGGAGATAGGATAGTTCCCACTCGTACGAAAGTTCAATTGTTGAAGCAACAGGGCATTCAAATTAGCCCCTGTTTGATAAGCCATTCTACCGTAATGACTCATTTTTGGGAATAATAGCAGACCGCAACAGAGCTAAGGCAGAGTCTAAAAACAACATTATAAAGTAAGAGTAAAATGTCCAATTCAGGAGGACTCCTACAATTAGTTGCCACCGGACGACAAGATATATATCTTTCCGGTAATCCACAGACAACTTTTTTCAAACAGGTATATCGTCGTTATACAAATTTCAGTATTGAAACTCAGCGAATCCCTTTTGACTCGGCCGTTGACTTTGGAAAATTAATCACGGTTACAGTACCACGTCAAGGCGATCTGCTATCACAGGTGTATCTGCAGATTAATTTGCCAAAAATTACGCCACAAGGTCCTCAGCCTTATCCTCAGGGTGTAATTACCGAACAACCCACCAATTATTCGCAGATTACGAATTCAGTTAGTTGGGTCAATGGTGTCGGTTACGCAATGATAGATTACATTAGTATTTGGATCGGCCAACAGGAAGTAGACCGTCATTATGGTGAATGGATGTACTTATGGACACTGCTTACTACACCGGGGTCAAAGAAGGATGGTGTATATGCTATGACAGGCATACAAGAAGTATTCAATGACCAGTCTCAACAGGGTCCTCTCAATCTCCTCGTCCCATTAGATTTCTGGTTTTGTAAGAATCCTGGTCTCTCCTTACCACTTATCGCTCTTCAGGCTACACCGGTTCGTTTCTATATTCGTCTCAAGAACGGCAACGACATGGTCTTCAGCAATAGTTTGGAGAACGCAGTTATTAACGGAACTCCTCAACCAACGATGCTTACGCAAAATCCGGTCATTATTACCGACATGGTAATGTGGGGTGATTACATTTATTTGGATACTGAGGAACGTCGTCGTTTTGTCTCATCGCGTCACGAATATCTCATTGAACAGGTCCAACAACAGAAGCGTTATAGTATCCCTTTGAACACCACCCGTATTTCGGTTCCTCTCGTCTTCAACAATCCGATTAAGGAGATGGTGTGGGTCGTAAACGAAGACCGTATGCTTCAAGCACACGAATATTTCAATTACGGCAGTCGTATGTTGAACGAAACCGGTATTCCAAACTTGGATATTATTGCCACCGCATTACTTCAGTTTGACGGTTATGACCGTTTTGAAGAGCAGGCGGCCCAATATTTCCGCTTGATGCAGCCATGGCAACGACATACAGCTATTCCAAACGATTTCATTTACGTATATTCATTCAGTTTAGCCCCGGAGGCGGAACAGCCTATGGGCACATGTAATGGTAGTCGATTGGATTCTATTGTATTACAATTGTCTATGAATCCACAAGTACAATCGTATCCATCAGGTGTCACAACTTACGCAACAAATTACAATGTATTGCGTATCGTTGCTGGATTAGGTGGCGTTCTATTCACAGTATAAATTGATAAAAACCATTAGAGATGTCTTCCGATGGAGAAAGACAAGCGGTGCCGGCACCACCGGCACCACCAATTCCGCCGGCACCACCTATTCCACCTGCGCCACCTACACCACCGGCACCACCAATTCCGCCGGCACCACCTATTCCACCTGCGCCACCTACACCACCGGCACCACCTACGCCGCCTATATCACCGGATGTAGCAACGGGCGAAGGCGGTCGTAATCCGCATCATATTTCGGATATTGATACTTGGAAACATGCTGACCGCAACTATTATGTTTTCGTAGTTTTGTCAGTAGTGTTTGGACTTTTTGGAGCGGATCACTTCTATTTACGAAGTTATCATACCGGTATGATGAAGTTTTTATCGAACATAACCGGTTTTGGATTATGGTATTTTTGGGATTTAATACAGATTATTTACGATGGCAAGAAGGTGAGAGATGAGGGTCTTACATCGCCATTTGACTGGGTTTGTGGTATAGGAAGAGGCGTGATTTTGCCAACAACCGACACGAAACCGAAATATGTCGCTGAGAAGTCTTACATATTATATACATTTTTGGCCGTGTTCTTTGGCTTTTTAGGTTTTGATAGAATGTACATGGGACACTTTTGGCAGGGTTTAGCAAAGGGGCTCAGTGTTTTCAATATCTTTCTCTTTTTGTTCGGATTCATTTGGGTTCTTTGGGATAGTTTTCACGCACTCTTCATGACTAAGAGCATATTAGAAAAAGGTATAACAGCACCATTACCATATAGCTTCTTCTTCTCAGAACCAATTGATAGTAAAGTGTTTTTGGTTAACACTCCTGCCAACGCTATTAAATCAGGTGGATTGATGGATTTTGTACCAACCGTCCCTATACCAACCATATCATATAGCGGTATATATAAGGATATCGTCGCTCCATTAATGACACCGGCAGTTGTAAAAGCGATTAATACTGCTAAAACAATACAACCACCTGAGTTTCCCGATATGCCTACAATGCCTGGATTAGCTCAATACGGATTACCTACTGAACTTTCGTTGCCTAAGTTACCGGCAGGCGCAGAGGTCGCCACCGCTGAAGTTGCAGCCGTGAAAGCACATGGAGTAGAACCAATAGCAGCAACAGAAATAGCAGCAGAAGCAACACCAGTAGCGGCACCAGTAGCACCACAAGCAGGCGGTGCCCGATACGAATTATCAAGCGGACCAGGTCCGGCGATCGCCGGCGTGCTCACCGCAGTGGTTGTCGCAGGAGGTTTAAAAGGATTCTATGACGTTATTAGTAGCCAATACGGATGAGGATGTTAGAAACCCAAGACGATTTTGAATCAATGTGGCAATGTAAAGGAGAGCCCATTGACGGTATGAGAAAGTCGGATAAGACCTTTCTCGTATACTTTACTGCCACCTGGTGTGGTTTTTGCCGACGCATCGATCTCGCACAGGTCGATAAGGTCGCCACCGCCAAAGGACTCACCCTTTGGAAATGCGAACATACTCAGAACGACTTTACCGCCGGTTATTGTGGAGTCCGCGGATTCCCTACCTTTATGGCATTCCGTCCTAAGCAAGTTGTTGACCAATTACAAAGTCCAAATACTGAGGAAATCTGTAAATGGATAGAATCTCTTTAATAAATAAGACTATGAATGTGGGGAGCACTATCATCATTGGCGGTGGTCTCGCTGGTTTATCTATTGCCGAATTTCTTGCTAACAAGAAATCCGACAGTGTGCTTGTGTTGGAACAATATAAGGCTTACGGAGGCCGAGTGCTCACTTACCGAGATTCAGCCAAAGATATTCAGTACGAAATCGGAGCCGGCCGAATCTTTCATGAACATAAACGAGTACACGCACTTATCAAACGATTCGGACTCCATACTTTCCCAATCTCTAGTGACAGCACCTTTAATGGAGAACCGAATCCCTTTCATCCTCTATTTGAGCCGATACGACGAATCATTGAATTGACCCCCGAAACGGAACTTCAAACACGCACATTAGAAGAAATCGTCCCTAAAGAACTTCACTCCATTTTCAAGTATTATCCATACTGGGCGGAAATTCACATGCTCCGCGCCGACATCGCAGCACCCCTTTTCGCCCCAAAAAATACGATGGGAACCGATAAGCCGGCCGATTACGCTGGAGTCGTTGAAGGATTAGATGCAATTACCACCAATCTTCACGACGCCGCCGAAAAAGCGGGTGCCGTCCTCAAAAACCGCCATAAAGTGACGAATATCAAGCGACTCGCTGATGATTTGTTTGAAGTTACAGGACTTGCAGGCAAAAAAGCGAACCAAAAACCGTTTAAATACCAGGCAAACCGTATAATTATTGCAACTTGCCGATGCGGATACAGTAATTTTGACATTCTCAAAGGAAAACCATTTATGAAACAGTTATCTACTTCGCCTCTCACACGTATTTACGCAATTTACGATCCGCCATTAGATATTCCGCATAAGATTGTCACCGACAATCCATTGCGTTATATTATTCCTATTAATCCTAAAACCGGTCTTATTATGATCTCTTATACTGACGGTGACGACACACACCGATGGAATAATATAGACGGCGAAGAACTTGAAAAAGAGATAAACGGAGAACTACAGAAACTTTTTCCCGATATGGTTATACCGAAACCAAAGTACATGAATAAACATGAATGGCCTAGCGGATGCACCTATTGGGTTCCTGGTGACTACGACCTAGTAGTTGCATCCAAGCAGGCCCATAATCCTGAACCAAATCTCTATTTGACCGGCGAATCGGTTAGTATGAATCAAACATGGATGGAAGGAGCGTTAGAATCTGCCGAATATCTCGCCACCATATTAAATTAAATCTACTCATTCATTAAGAATGGCTAAAATCAAGCCCTTTAAGTTTACGGGTGTAGCCTTAATTTTGCTATCAGTAGTAGCAATTCTAGGGTTATTATATCAATTCGGTCTCTACAAATCGCTCAATGCGCCAAGAATTCACGATATTTGGGTAATTAACCTAGATAAGGACACAGAACGTTGGCAAAATATTCAGTCCAAAACTCAGCAAATTAAGAATAAAGTTCATCGTTTCCCCGCAACTTACGGTAAGGATTTGACCCGCGATCAGGCACAAAAACACGGTGTCGGTTACATGGTCACCTTATCGCGCGATTTTGACAAAGACGATAAGACTGATAGAATTACGTCGGCGAATGTAGGTGCTGTAGGATGCTGGATTTCGCATAAACGTCTTCTCACCTATTTAGCCTCCATGCCGGTCAGTGATAGCACAGCGCATTTGATTTGTGAAGATGATGCGGAATTTCCTACCGATTTTCTTACGGGCAGTAGCAACGATGCCTGGTCAAAAGTGGCAGGCAATATTCCATCCGATTGGGATATGGTTTTCTTAGGAATCAAGAAACCAATCATCGGTACAGATATCGCTCCTGGTATTAAGAAGATGAAGTCCTCTTATAATAAGGGTAATTGGGGAGCCCATGCTTACTTAGTAAGACACGGGGCCCTCAGAACAAAGATTTTACCTAGTATGGAATATATGTTGAACGAAGTGGATGTCCATTACGATATGATGGCGGACCAATGGAATATTTATATTTGCGATCCACCGGTTATTCGTTATAACGGCAATCTTGCCGCTAAATCAAATATTAATAATATGAATTTATAAAACACCACCCACCCCCCAACATTATTGTAATTTATTGATGCTAGAAGTCTTACTGAGTTCACTATGGAGTTCAATAATACTTGGACGAATACAATAGGCGTTCAAATCACCGAACAGAGTGTTGTATTGTTCATCAATTGCATCGGTCATAAATCGTAAAGCGGGTAGAATCTTGGTTTTCAAAGAACCATGCTTCACCAAATAGGCATGTGTGCCGTATTGGTCCTTTTGATAGGGTCGCAATTTGATGATGTTGTCCGCAATCGGGATACCCGTGACGTTGCCGGCGAGTCCTAAATAGACCATATCCCAGTCACCAGGTATATTGGCGGCGATACGACTCCATGCATCGCTCCCGCTCAAAAAATCGTCGGGTATAGCCACGTCGTCTTCTAACACCAAATGACCGTAGTCGTTCTGACGGTCTTCGGCGCCCAACTGAGTGAGTAATCTTTTGTGAGAAAGCCAGCATCCTACGACACCTTTATTGACTATTTCATCCATCTTTCCACGAACAAGGGTGAAGTTATAGCCGACACCTTCGTTATGGATACTTTCGCGCTCTACGATACTCTTACCATCCATTGCGGGAAAACGATGAACTTTATCCGCATAGCGAGCCGTGGCCATCTGGACGTTTTTCCATCGCTCACCATCACGGTCTAGATTGATGACCCAAATATCGTCAATGTGTGCGGGACTATAGGGTGTCCACATACGATAGAAGACGGCACCGACGAGGCCAAGAACGAAAATAGTAAGTAAAAAAGTATAAAGCTTCTGTTGCTTCATCTTATTTTAGACCCGGATAAAAATAATAGACAAGGGTAGGAGATGTCATTCGCAATACCATCCTTAGCAAAGCACGCCTTTCATGCATTGGCTGTAGGACCATTTTTTGTTTATGTTGGACTTCAACGTGAAAACACACCTGAACCGGTATTTACTGTTCTCGGTATCGTCGGTCTTGTTATATTATTCTACCATTCTTATTTAGCTTATCTTAAGTTAAAGGATGGAAAGAGCGCATGGATCAATTGGATTCATATATTACTCGTTGCACCATTGCTTCTCATTTTAGGATACTTGAAAAAAGACGCAAGCCGCCGCTATTTTGAGATGTTGATGTTACTCGGTTTTGCTGCGATCGGTTATCACGGTCTTTATTTAATTCGTGATATGATGTTTAATTGATCAGCTGGAATCGTATCATGAAAACAGTTGATGCTATGATATAAATAAGCAGATGGAGAACCGTAATCTTTGCCACAATTTTTACAGTTCTCTCCTTTCACGTATGCGGGAATACATTGTTTCAAATGGGTTCGCGCATAATGTACTAATATATTTCCCTTATTGTGATTTACTTGCTTACATCCTTTTGCTGGACAGGCAAATGATACTTTGGCCACCGGATTTTCGGCAACATTTAACAGTTTTTTCTCTTCGGCAGAAAGTTTCAAATTATCGGCATGCTTGGTCGCTAAATGACTCATCAATGCATTACGTTGTATAAATTGTTGTGAACAACGAGTACATTTGAATGGTAATTCTTCACTATGTCTTAAAATATGATAATACATAGTATTTTGATTTTTAATCACTTTTTCACAATTTTTGTATGGGCAAACAAACATACCTTGTTCGTTTTTGAGATAATTTTCCATTTTGGTGGAATCAGAATTATTTAAGGACATTTTGACTGTTTAACATTAATATTAAACAAAAAGGATTCAATTTTTTTATAAAGAATGACAACCCCATCCTCAACACATCCTCAATCCAAGATCGCAATTGTGACAATGGTCATCGGCGCCGATTACATCAAGGCGATGGAACCAGGACTCAATACCAAGCGTGAATATGCCATAAAACACGGATACGATTTACATATTGGTGGTAAAGAGGTATGGGACCGTTCAAGACCTATTCCATGGTCCAAACTTCGCTACATCTTACAATTTATAGACCAATACGACTATATTTTCTGGTCCGATGCGGATGTTATAATAACCAACCAGGCGATTGATATTGAAACCGCCATCGTACCGCTCCTTCCACCAAATAAGGATCTTCTTTGGACCCGTGATGTAGTCGGCAATCTCAATTCAGGTAACATGCTCCTTAGAGGCCGCTCCGCATGGCTCAAAGATTTTATAGCACGCACCTATCAACAGACCGACCTTACAAATCATATTTGGTGGGAAAATGCAGCGATGGTGCGACTCTACGAAAAGAACCCGCCCGATACTAAAATGATTGAAACCATCAATAATCACGCACTTTTCAATGCTTATTTGTTCGGCCCCAAGAATCTCGCCACCGACCCATCGGTCCGCCTATTCCAGCCAGGCGATTTCATCCTACATTTTGCCGGCGTCGCCGACCAATGGAATATCTACCGCATGATGCGATACATGCTTCATTGTTTGAAAACCAGCACACCTCATAATACCAAGTTGCTTGATAATTGGTATTCAACCCCTATAAAAACGCAGCAAGAGGCGGACTTATCTATTCAAAATATAGTTCCAAATTAAGGACGACCCAACAAATGTTGAAAGACATTTGGTTTTATCTCGCCGCATTGTTGGTCGTGTTTCTCCT
>Ga0208105_1000585_pt1 | contig 11880 bp, 14 predicted proteins | sample CryBogCBE16Jul07_FD_184574 | JGI IMG/M metagenome (GOLD analysis project Ga0208105, IMG submission 184574) | Freshwater microbial communities from Crystal Bog, Wisconsin, USA - CBE16Jul07 (SPAdes) | ecosystem: Environmental > Aquatic > Freshwater > Lake | place: Crystal Bog, Wisconsin, USA... | reverse complement strand
CACTATTTTTTGCGCTCATCAAGCGCGGTTTAACAATTTCTGCCAGCGCACCCAATTTATTTACTCGCTTACTAGGAGCTTCGGTCACCCTCATATTCTTTACCTATGCATTTGTAAACATCGGCATGGTGAGCGGATTGTTGCCAGTGGTTGGGGTTCCTTTGCCGTTTATTAGCTATGGCGGAACTGCCCTAGTAACGCTAGGGTTTGGCGCGGGAATCTTAATGAGCATTCACAGACATAGGCGCTTAGTTCAAAGCTAAAGGTTGCGCCCCCAAATCTGAATATATTCTCAGGAAATAAAAAAGCCCGGCATGCCGGGCTTTTTTATCAACAAAGGCAGAATTACTTCTTACGCTTGTTAACTGAATCTTTAAATGCTTTACCAGCAGAAAACTTAACAGTTTTTGCAGCAGCGATTTTGAGTGGCTCGCCAGTTTTTGGGTTGCGGCCCATACGTGCGGCACGCTTACCAGATGCGAAAGTACCGAAGCCGATCAGTTGCACTGAATCGCCTTTAGTAACAGCTTTGATAATGTTCTCAATTGCAGAATTCAATGCGAATTCAGCTTTGGCTTTAGAAATCTCCGCGTCGTCAGCAATCGCTGCGATTAGTTCGGCTTTGTTCAAGTGAAGCTCCTTAATGATATTGATGTCGGCGCACATTGCGCTTACATGATTTTAACCACAAAAAATTACAAAAATAAAGCTTAGGCACAACAATTTTTAAAACCACTACAAATCATTCATCCAGCACTTCTATGCCAGAAACGAAATACTCAGTATCCCCAAAACAGGTTGTTGGCAATCCAATATGTTGATCATATTTTAGGGCAACTTTTTTTCCTAGATTAGCATTTATTTTTTGCGCCACAGCATCATCGCGCACTGTAAAGAGGAATTTCTCTGACAACGTTCCAGGCATTGAAACCATAGCCAACTCACCTTCCCAGGTTTTGCAAATATAGCCACGTTTAGAGAATTTCTGCACGTATCCAGCTCGTTCTCCACTGCCATAACTCCAAGTCAGCATGAACCATGTGTAAACTGAGATACCCACTAAGCCAATTAAAACAAGGCTTAAGAGCCATTTTATAAATCTCTTCATACGTTTCTCTCCAATCCATATCCACATTAACCCTAAGCGGGAAATTATCTTGATTTACGTCAAGTATATGAGCATATAAAGAGAAGAAATAGTCGAAAGAGTGCTCACTTCCAAATTAAAATCTATTGACCACTTTAAATTGGCAAATTGAATGCAAGCTCGTCACATCATCTTTTTTATATTTGTAATATCGGCAATTTACGTCTATTTCAGAGGCAGAGTGCGCTTTGGGGTGGTGAGATCCCTAACCGACTATCAAGTCTTATTAGCGCCAATTAATGCATTGCTCTATTTATTTTCAAAGGTAAAAGCGAGCGCGTTTATCCCAGTAAGCCAGTTTCCTGAAATGCAGCCTCTAAAAGACAACTGGGAAGTAATTCGTCAAGAAGCGCTTTCTTTGAATGCAGATGGCGCAATTGCAGCAGCAACTGGCTATAACGATATCGGCTTTAACTCTTTCTTTCGAACAGGGTGGAAGCGTTTTCATCTCTATTGGTATGGCAAAGATCTAGCCTCAGCCCAAGCAAGCTGCCCAAAAACCGTTGCCATACTCAAATCCATTCCATCAGTAAAAGCGGCTATGTTCGCCTCTCTGCCCCCTGGAGCAACGCTTGTGCGACACCGTGACCCTTATGCTGGCTCGTTGCGTTATCACATTGGCCTAGTCACCCCAAACGACCCAAAATGCTTTATTGAAGTAGATGGTGAGCGCTATTTCTGGAAGGATGGAGAAGCGGTCATGTTTGATGAAACCTATATCCATTTTGCCGCTAACGAAACCGATCATCAACGGATCGTCTTATTTTGCGACGTTGAGCGGCCAGTTCATACCAAAGTAGTACAACTACTTAATCGCTGGTTTGGACGCTATGTGATGAGCGCCGCCGCCTCTCAAAATGTTGTTGGGGAAAAAGTAGGTTTTGTAAACGTCTTATTTACCTACTTTTATCACTTGCGCGCTCAAGCTAAGAAGCTCAAGGCTAAACATCGCTCCGTATATTACATTGGCAAGTGGGTACTTATTTTGGGAATTTTGTGGGCAATCTTTTGGTGAGCAATTACTGTTTTACGGCTTGAGAGTCTGAATAATCTGCTCTGGACTAATTGATCCCCAGATTTCAAGTCGTTTTTTTCGGCTGTTTTGTCCAGAAATAAATTGAATTTGCTTTTGTGGGATTTTTAACTGTTTAGATAGCCAGCCTAACAAAAATTCATTAGCCTTATTTTCTATCGCTGGAGCTTGCAAGGAAATTTTTAAGCAATCGTCATGCAGTCCCACCACTTTCGTCTGTTTAGCGCCGGGCTGACAATGGAGATTAAGGACAATTCCAGTGGGGGTTTGTTTTAACCAAATAGGTGTCATTAAAGTACTTTAAACTTAAAGCATGTCATATAAAAATTCCCAAGCCCTAGAACAGTTATTTGAGAATAACCGCGCCTGGGCTGACAGCATGGTGGCAAAAGATGCTGACTTCTTTAGACGGCTGGTCTCCCAGCAGGCGCCCGAATATCTCTGGATAGGTTGCTCTGATAGCCGCGTTCCAGCGAATGATATTGTGAATTTACTTCCAGGCGAATTATTTGTTCATCGCAATGTCGCCAACGTTGTTGTTCATACTGACCTGAATTGCTTATCCGTGATTCAGTTTGCAATTGATCTTCTGAAAGTAAAACACATATTGGTGGTTGGTCACTATGGCTGTTCTGGCGTACATGCAGCGCTAGCAGACAAGCGAGTCGGTCTAGCCGATAACTGGTTGCGTCACGTGAAGGATGTACATCAAAAACATGAGCGTTATCTAGGCGATATGATTCCAACCCCAAAACGTCAAGATCGACTATGTGAGCTCAATGTCATTGAGCAAGTGGTAAATGTTTGTGAAACGACCATTGTTCAAGATGCGTGGGCTCGCGGACAAGAGCTCACCGTTCATGGTTGGGCTTACCGCCTTGAAACCGGCCTAGTGAATGATCTAGGAATGTCTAGTAGCTCTACAGAAGAAATGCTCGAACGTTACGCTAAATCGATCAATCGATACAAAATAGAGTAGCTTTCGCTTGTTTAAATCTATCGTTAATTATGTAGGAGTAGTGTTTCTTAAGCTCCTATCTCTACTGCCCTATCGACTTCTGGTATCTATTGGTTATGGCTTAGGCTATATCGCCGCTAGATTGCCTAGCGACAGAAATCATGTTGTCAAAACTAATCTTCATTTATGTTTTCCCGATTTAAGTGAAGATGAAATTCATAGTCTCAGCAAAAAACATTGGCGCCTACTTGGCCGAAGTCTGGTAGAGAAAAGTATTATTTGGCTTGGTAGCGAAAAACAATTAAGCCAAATGATTGAAGTGAAATCAGCGGTTGATCTAACGAGCAGAAAGCCTCGCATATTGGTCAATATGCATTTCACCGGAATTGAAGGCAGCATTATTCTGAGCGCCCTGGCAAAAAGAATGGACTGGCCCCGCACCTCAGGATTTTTTCAGCGAATGAAAAATCCTTTTTTTAATCGAAAGATTATTGAATGGCGCAACCGTTTCGGAGGCAATTCGATTGATCGTCAGGGGAACGCAAAGGCGATTATTCGCGAGATTCGCAATGGAGATTTCATCATCATTGCGCCTGATATTGATTTGGGCGTCAAAGACTCTGAATTTGTGCCCTTCTTTGGAATTGAAACCAACACCATCACAACGATCTCTCGTCTGGCTACCATTACGGATGCAGATGTATGCATGATGGTTACAACTCTTAAAAAGGATGAGTCCGGATACCTCTGTGAGATCAGCAAGCCTTTAGAAAATTTTCCGAGCGCTGATGTGAAAACTGATACTGCTCGTCTGAACGAATATTTTGAAAAGGAAATTCGACTTCGGCCTGCAGAATATTATTGGGTACATAAACGCTTCAAAAACCGTCCTAACCACGAAACAAATCCCTACAACCCTTCTAAGTAAAGGACTTTTGTCCTATCATTAGAAGATGTCAGAGCGTATTGGGCTATTTGCCGATCTCCACAGCAATTTAGAAGCCTTCGAGGCTTGCATTAGCAGAGCAGAAGAGCTTGGTGTAACACGCATGGTCTTTTTGGGTGACCTCGTTGGGTATAACGCCGATCCCGCAGCCCTCATTGAGCGCATTGCTGATCTAGTCCATTCAAAAAAGGCTATTGCTATTTTGGGCAATCATGATGAGGCCGTCTTTAAAGACTGTCGTAATCAAATGAATGCGAGTGCGAATACTGCAATTGAGTGGACAAAAACGCAACTGAGCGATAGCCATGTCCAGTTTCTAAAAAATCTGCCCCTGATTGTTCAAGAAGAAAATATCTGCTTCGTGCATGCTTCTGCCCACAATCCAAGTGACTGGAATTACGTCACCGACAGTATGAGCGCATGGCGTTGTGCGCAGCACTCGGGAAAAAGTTATACCTTTGTTGGACATGCGCATGAGCAGGCACTGTTTTATCAAAGTGCCGTGGGCAAACTCATTCGCTTTGCGCCACATCCCGGAGATGAAATTCCGGTGTTACCACATCGCCAATGGGTTGGAGTGGTGGGCTCCCTTGGGCAACCACGAGATGGCAATCCAGAGGCATGTTTTGCGGTATTTGAGCCGGCGGCTGAAGCATTGACTTTTCACCGCGCCCCCTATGATCACTTTGCAGCTGCCGATAAAGTTCGTCGTGCAGGCCTGCCGGAAGATTTAGCAAATCGCCTAATTACTGGCAAATAATTAATGCCTATTAACTCCGATATTCAAGCTGTAGACGACATATTCCAAGAAGGAAAAGTGGTTGATGGTTTTGTCATCGGCAAAGAAGTACATCGTGGCGGTATGGCGAGTCTTTTCTCGGCAACCAAAGAAGGGGTTGATGTCCCTATTCTGCTCAAGATTCCTCGCGTCGGAAGAGATCAGCCGGTTGAAAGCCTGATTGGTTTTGAAACTGAACTCACCATTTTGCGCGCCCTCAAAAGCCACTATGTCCCCAAATTTTTAGGCGCTGGCAATATGGCAACACGCCCCTATATCGCCATGGAGAGAGTTGAAGGGAGGCCACTGGAAGACCTCATCAAAGAAGGCAAAGTATTTACGATCGATGAAGTTGTTCGCATTGGTGCAGATCTTGCTCAAGCCGTGCAATCACTGCACGCACAAGATGCCATTCATCTCGATATCAAACCAGAAAATATTTTGATCGATGAAAAAGGCAAATTAACGTTAATCGACTTCGGTTTATCGCATCATGCTCGATATCCAGATTTACTGGCCGAAGAAATGCGTAAAGGCGTCGGCTCTGCCCCTTATATTTCGCCCGAACAAGTTGCTGGTATTCGCTCTGATTCTCGCAGTGACATTTATTCGATCGGCGTCATCATGTACGAATTACTAACGGGTGAATTGCCCTTTGGTAATCCTCAAACAATGACCGGCCTAAGAAGACGTATGTGGGCCGAACCATTTCCACCGCGCGCTATTAGACGAGAAATTCCTCGCTGGCTACAAGAAGTCGTACTTAGATGCTTAGAGCCTAGAGCAGCTGATCGCTACCAAAGTGCCACACGTTTACGTCAAGTTTTACGTGATCCTGAGGGCGTAACCCTCACCGAACGTGCCGATCGCATAGAGCCCCCAAGCTTCTGGGAAAACCTCAAAGGCTTATTTAAAGCAGTTGGCTATGAGCCTTCACCAAGCCCAAGACCGAGCATGGGTAACTATGATGCGCCACTGATGATTGCCGCCATTGATACTAGGCAATCAGATGAAGATCTTCGCGAACGTATGCAAAGAACGGCGAAAAATTTATTACAAGCGTATCCCGAAAGTCGCCTCGTTTGCATCAGCACTATTGCAAGCACGCCAACCTATGAAGGCAAGCATGAAAGCGAAACTGCGAGTGGTATTGTGCGCGGACACTTAGTGCAACTCATGGAATGGGCCAAACCGCTTAAGCTGCCACCTGAGCGCATTTCTTATCATGTACTCGAGGCCATGGATCCTGCCACACGTATTGTCGAATTTGCAAAAGACAATGATGCGTCGCTTATTTTGATTGGAGCCTCTCATAAGCTCCCCAATAAAGTTACACCTTGGAGAACCTCAATGACAAAGATTGTCGAAGAGGCTCCCTGTAGCGTTCATATCGTTCGAACTTAGCTGTTACTCGGGGAAACGGGGCAAGCGCTCATTTCCAATTGGCGCAGGGCCTTTAGCCATATTCATTTCCATGGCCAAGAAGGTGTAATAGCCAGCAATTCCTGCTAAATCAACCGCGCCTTTTTTCCCAAAACGCTGTTCAGTTTTAGCAAAAGTTGCGTCAGAAACCTGTTTATTTCTTTGTAACTCAATCGTAAAGTCATACACAATCGATTGATCCTGGCTCATGCCTTCAGGCCTGCGCCCCTCTTTCAATGACTGTGCAATTTCTGGCTTCAGTCCTGCCTTGATTGCAATTGGGTAGTGCACAGACCACTCATAATCCTGACCCCACTCACGCGCAGTGATCAAAATTGCAAATTCACTAAGCGCGCTATCGAACGCAGAGTTATAGCGCAGGTAGTCACCCATAGCGCGAGCATTATTCATGAGTTGCGGGCTATACATCAACATTGCAAATGGCCCCCAAGGAGCCTTTTTGCGCGCAACTTCAAATTCTTGCGCAGCTTTTTGCTGCTCTACTGTGTATTGATCTACGGAAATTTCTGGAAGGCGCGTTTGTGCAATTGCCACTTCATGAAGTGCTAGCGCCGTTATAAGCGACAAACCTATTTGTCTTATTTTCACAGCGCCTCCAGATTGAATCATTACTTCATTTTCTCTTGTCGCTGATCCAAAATTACCTCTGGATCTTGCGCTTCAATCCAATTATCGCGATTGAGGACGCTAGTCAGTTGCTTTTGATCAAGCTCACCAGTCCACTTTGCAACAACAATTGTGGCCACGCCATTACCAACCAAATTAGTTAACGCGCGCGCCTCAGACATGAAACGGTCGATACCAAGAATAATTGCCAAGCCAGCAACAGGAACGTCCCCGACCGCAGAAAGTGTTGCGGCCAAAACAATAAACCCGCTACCCGTTACGCCTGCAGCACCCTTTGAAGTAAGCAGCAAGACTAACAATAAAGTCACTTCCTGCATGAGCGTCATCGGGGTATTGGTTGCCTGTGCAATAAATACTGCAGCCATGGTCAAGTAAATCGATGTGCCATCTAAATTAAATGAATAACCCGTTGGGATCACCAAACCAACACAAGTTTTCTTAGCACCCAATAACTCCATCTTTTCCATCATGCGTGGCAGCACAGATTCCGACGAAGAAGTTCCTAGAACAATTAAAAGCTCCTCTTTTATGTAACGCACAAATTTGAAAATACTGAAACCATTCAGGCGCGCAATAATCCCCAGCACAATGAATACAAAGAGCAGGCAAGTTAAATAGAACGAACCCATCAACTTGCCCAGCGAGAATAGAGAACTGATGCCGTATTTGCCAATCGTGAACGACATTGCACCGAATGCACCAATTGGTGCAAATTTCATAATCACACCAATCATGTCAAACAAAACATGTGATGTTTTTTCGATCAAGTCGAACACCATTGTTCCGCGCCCGCCAAATTTATGAAGCGCGAATCCAAACAAAATCGCAATAAAGAGCACCTGCAAAATCTCGCCTTTGGCAAATGCATCTACTGCACTGCTAGGAATAATGTTCATCAGGAAATCTGTGGTTGTGCCCATTTTTCCTGGGCCGGTATAAGCAGCAATACCTTTGGTGTCTAAGCTCGCTGGATCAATATTCATTCCGGCGCCTGGCTGCAATAGATTCACCACAATAAGCCCAACGATTAATGCAATTGTGCTCACAATTTCAAAGTAGAGAAGCGCAAGACCGCCCGTTTTGCCAACCTTCTTCATGTCTTCCATGCCAGCGATCCCCAACACCACCGTACAGAAAATAATAGGAGCAATTAACATCTTGATGCCTTTGATGAAAGCATCGCCGAAGGGCTTCATATCTGTGCCAAGGCTTGGGTAGAAATGGCCCAATAAAACGCCAATTACGACAGCTACAAGTACTTGAAAATAAAGGATTTTATAAATCGGCGGTTTTTTTAAGGCAACTGTCATAGCGACTTCCTTTATTAAGTAATTTCTAAACCAGTAGTGTAGTCAAATTGAAATGTTGCCTCGCACCATATCTAGTCGGGCTTTAACGGATAATGCAGGCATGGAAGAAAAAGTTCGCGTCTCTAAATTACTATCTGAGCTTGGCCTATGCTCTAGACGCGAAGCTGATTCTTATATTGAACAGGGACTCGTCACTGTAGATGGTGAAGTCGTAAATGAGTTAGGTGTGCGCGCCTATCGACATCAAAAGATTGAATTGCAATCTGGCGCTAAGGCACAACAAGCATCACGTATTACTGTCATTCTGAATAAGCCGGTTGGCTACATATCTCATTACGATGATGAGCAAGAATATCAACCAGCTGCATCACTCATTACACCTGACAATTACTTTGGCAGCCCACTCGATAAAGGTAGAAACCCGCGGTTTAATACCAAAGGTCTCGCACCTGCAGGTCGCCTCGATATTGACTCTACTGGCCTACTTGTTTTGACTCAAGATGGACGAATTGCAAAGCTCTTAATTGGTGAAAACAGTCCCATTGAAAAAGAATATTTAGTCCGCGTTGAAGGTGTGCTCTCTTTCGAAGATTTAGACCGCCTCAAACATGGTCTTTCGTTAGATGGTGTTGCACTCAAACCGGCACAAGTGAGCTGGCAGAATGAAGATCAACTCCGATTTGTTTTACGCGAGGGTCGTAAACGCCAAATTCGTCGTATGTGTGAGATGGTCGGATTGAAAGTACTCGGATTAAAACGTGTCAGGATGGGTCGCATTTCATTAGGCCCTTTACCGCCCGGTCAGTGGCGATTTCTCAGGCCGGAAGAGCAATTCTAAAGAGCTCACCCGCTTATAATTGCGACCGAAACCAGATTAACCAGCGCAGAATTACCATCGATACCTCTACCTCCAGCACCCCAGCCGCAGAAGTACTTAGACGTCGCAGCTTTGCCATCATCTCTCACCCAGATGCAGGCAAAACAACATTGACTGAAAAACTATTGCTGTATGCGGGTGCGATTCAGATTGCGGGTAGCGTTAAAGCACGTAAGGCCAGCAGACACGCTACCTCTGACTGGATGGAAATAGAAAAGCAACGCGGAATTTCTGTTGCAAGCTCTGTAATGCAGATGGAATATCGTGACTGCATTATTAATCTTCTCGACACACCAGGACACCAAGATTTCTCGGAAGATACTTATCGCGTCTTGACCGCAGTAGATTCTGCATTAATGGTGATTGATGCTGCAAACGGCGTAGAGTCCCAAACTTTGAGGCTCTTAGAAGTTTGTCGCGCCCGCAACACACCGATTGTTACCTTCATTAATAAGATGGATCGCGAAGTAAAACCGCCCATGGAGTTGATGGATGAAATTGAATCTGCGCTCGGTATTGAAGTTGTTCCATTTACCTGGCCGGTGGGCATGGGCAAATCTTTTGCCGGCGTCATTGATATTGCTAATATGCGCATGCGCATGTTTAAAGCTGGTGAAGATCGCGTAACCGAAGATTCCCATGCAGTAGTTGACGTGAATGATCCCGCTCTTAAAGAGCGCCTTGGGTCCGACCTGGAAAACGCCTTGGCGGAAGTTGAACTCATCAAAGAAGCGATGCCTGCCTTTGATCGCGAGGCATTTTTAGCTGGCCGCCAATCACCCGTATTCTTTGGCTCTGCAATTAATAACTTTGGTGTTCGTGAAATTCTCAACACCTTAGTTGAATTGGCCCCATCGCCCGGATCACGCAAAGCGCTGCAACGTGAAGTAAGCCCCGCAGAAAATAAATTTTCCGCCGTCGTGTTCAAAATTCAAGCCAATATGGATCCAGCGCATCGTGACCGCGTCGCATTTTTACGCATTTGCTCCGGTCACTTCCAACGCGGCATGAAGCTCAAGATTTGCCGCAATGGTAAGGAAGTGCGGACTAATAATGCGCTCTCATTTTTATCGCAGCGACGCGACATTCTTGATGAAGCCTTTCCAGGTGACATCATCGGACTTCCAAACCATGGCCTGCTTCGCTTAGGTGACACACTAACCGAAGGTGAACAATTACAATTTACAGGGTTGCCGTTTTTTGCCCCTGAAATCTTCCGCATGGTTGAGTCTGCAGATCCACTGCGCTCCAAGCAATTGCGGACCGGCTTAATGCAGCTTGGCGAAGAAGGCGCTATTCAGGTGTTTCGTCCAATGGCAGGCGGAACAATGTTGTTAGGTGCTTTTGGCCAATTGCAATTTGAAGTTGTTAGTCATCGTCTCCAGACTGAATATGGCGCTGAAGTCCGCCTGCTTCCTGCTCGCTACAGCCTAGCCCGCTGGGTTAGCTCAGAAGATCCCATTGCCCTCAAAAAGTTTACCCAGGAAAATATTCATCGTATGGCTGAAGACGTTGTTGGAGCCTCTGTATTTTTGGCTTCACACAAATCCGAGTTAGATGTTGCTCAACAGCGCTGGGAATCCATTCAGTTCCACGCTCTTAGAGAGCACGCAGGCCTCATCTATCAATCTGAATTAGCTGGATAAATTAGATTCTTTATTGACGTACAGCATTGCAGTTAAATACCGCAAGCAAAGACGAATCATCCTTTTTAAAAGAAGCTGTTTTGCCATACTGGGCACAGTAAGCATTGGCTTTTTGAGTAAGCTGCTCAATTGACTCGTCACTGCTATTTAAGAAAGTGACATGATTTGCATCAGAGGCGTCTGTGTAAACTGCTGCGCAACTCATTAGGATAAAGCTGGCAATTACCAGTAACAAATAGCTCTTCATTTTGCCCCTCTTAATTTTTCAAGAATGACTGCCGTCACTTTAGTGGCGAAGGGTCTGTAAATCAAAATACAAATGATGGCTACAGGGTAAGCAACTGACCAGACCTCTAGCCAGATCCAGAAAAAATTCTCTACAGGACCAATGCGAATAAAAGTCGTTGCAAGCGTAATGCTTGCCGACATCAAGAAGCCCATCACCAAAGAAAAAATAATACTAGGAAGATTAATCATCCCACAATCATAGCGCCTGATCTTTTTAACTGTTATTCTGAATCGTGATCACTATCTCGCGCCCTATACAGGGGAATCTTTTGAGTAACGCCCTCAGATTCATCACCTTTCCAATTAAGGAATCAGAATGGCTGTAGGCCAAAACCAGAAAAATAGAAAAAACGACCCCATGCTCACCAAAACAGGCAAAACACGCCTGGGGCCTCTTAACCCAGCTCAGCTTACTAAGCTAATGGAAGCGAGCACCAAGCCAAAAGAGAAAAGCAAAATTTTGCGAGCACTCAATAAGATTCAAGTTGTTGCAGCATAAATAACAAGCCCCGATAAACGGGGCTTTTTTATTGTCATTCGAAACTTAATTCCGTTTGACCAACATTTTTTTACTCAAGATAACCGTCGATACCACTAAGAATGCAAACACCATATTCATGAGAGTAAGGTGATCTCCCAAGAAAATACTTGCAGCCAGTAAAGTGCAGAATGGCTGAATCAGTTGCACTTGACTCACCCGAGCAATGCCGCCAATTGCGAGACCTTCGTACCAAAAGAAAAATCCTAAGAACATGGGAAACAAGCTGAGATAAACGAAGCTGGTCCACGCAACTAGATCTGCGCTCCAATACTCTGCATGAAAGGTG
>Ga0208105_1000583_pt1 | contig 11887 bp, 8 predicted proteins | sample CryBogCBE16Jul07_FD_184574 | JGI IMG/M metagenome (GOLD analysis project Ga0208105, IMG submission 184574) | Freshwater microbial communities from Crystal Bog, Wisconsin, USA - CBE16Jul07 (SPAdes) | ecosystem: Environmental > Aquatic > Freshwater > Lake | place: Crystal Bog, Wisconsin, USA... | reverse complement strand
TGATCGCCAGACCCACGGCCACCTCGGCGGCCGCCACGGTGATGATGAAGAACACGAGGACCTGCGCGTCGAAGTTCTGGTGCCCGGAGACCAACCCGTAGCGGGAGAAGGCCACCAGCGAGAGATTCGCGGCGCTGAGCATGAGCTCCAGGCTCATGTAGATGATGATGATGCTGCGGCGCAGGAGGACGCCGGCGAGGCCGACGGAGAAAAGGAGACCGCTTGCGATCAGGTAGTTGGCGAGTGTCGGCGTCATGGAAGCGATCAGCGTAGGGACTTGCGGCTCAGGACCACAACACCGACCGTGGCGGAGAGCAGGAGGACACCGACCACCTCGAAGGGGAGGCCGTAGGAATGGAAAAGGGTGAACCCGATCATCTTCACGTCGGAGGCCCGGGAGGCGGGAAGCGCCGGCATCGGAGCGGAGAAGGCCGCGGAGGAGCGGATGACCTTCACGAGAATCGCAAGGAAGGCCGCGACCACCAGCGAACCGCCGAGGGTGGCGCCGAAGTTGAGCCTGCGGGATTTCTCCTCGCGGAGATCCAGCAGCATGATGATGAAGAGGAAGAGCACCATCACCGCGCCTGCGTAGACGAGCACCTGGATAATCGCGATGAAGGTGGCGTCCAGGGTCACGAAGAGCGCCGCGAGGCTGATGAAGCACATGACGAGCGACATCGCGCAGGAGACGGGATTACGGAGCAGGATCACGCTGAGACCGAAGAGGATCGTCAGGGTTGCGAAGAACCAAAAGGCGGCGAGGAGCATGGCGTTACTTCAGTTCGTTCCACTTGTTGACGAGTCCCGTGCGGACGCCGCCGAGTTTGTAGAGGGTCTCCTTGTTATGGATCATCTCGTCGCGGGTGAGTCCGGTGATGGAGTAGTCCTTGCGGAGGAAGATCGCCTGCTCGGGGCATACCTCCTCGCAGAGTCCGCAGTAGATGCAGCGGGTCATGTCGATGTCGAACTCCTCGGGGCGCTTCTCGACCTTGCGCCACTTGTCGCCGTCGGGGATCTCCGCGGGCTTGATGGTGATCGCGCGGGGCGGGCAGATGAACTCGCAGAGCTGGCAGGCCACGCAGCGGTCCTTGCCATGTTCATCCGTCACCAGCGTGGGGGCGCCGCGGTACCACTCGGGGAGGTTGGCGTCCCACTTCTCCTCGGGGTACTGCATCGTGACGATGCCGCGGTTGAAGATGGCGCGCTTGAGATGCTTCCAGGTGATGGCGAGCCCCGCCACGATGGAAGGCAGATAGAGCTTCTCCGCGAGCGTCAGCTTGGGGCGTTGGACGACGATGGCCATGGGATGATCTCGGTTAGCGCACGAAGGCGAGGATGAGGGCGGTGATGAAGATGTTGATCAGGGCGACGGGAAAGATGCCGATCCAGCCGAGCTTCATCAGCTGGTCATAGCGGAAGCGGGGCAGCGTCCAGCGGATCCAGATCATGAACAGCAGGCAGAGGGAGACCTTCACAAAGAAGGTCAGGATGTTGATCAGACCCCAGTACCAGCCGTGCGAGCCGTCCGGGATGCAGGGAAGGCTCCATCCCCCGAAGAAGATCGAGACGATCGCGCCGCTGCCGGCGAACATCGCGGCATACTCGCCGAGGAAGAAGAGCGCGAAGTTCATCGAGGCATACTCGGTGTGGTAGCCGCCGACGAGCTCCTGCTCGGCCTCGGGAAGGTCGAACGGGAGGCGGTTCGTCTCGGCAAAGATCGAGATCGTGAAGATCAGGCAGGAGATGAGCAGCGGGATCCAGAGCAGGAGGCGCTGGAGGCTCAGTCCCGCGGCGAAGCTGTGGAGCAGGGCGGCGGGGTGGACGAGATCATGGATGGAGAAGCCCTTCGGCCACCACGGGGCGACGAGCCACCCGTTCTTCACCTGCCAGTCGATGATGTCGTTGAGGTTGAGCGACCCGCAGATCATGAAGATCGGGATGATTGAAAGGCCGAGCGAAAGCTCGTAGGAGATCATCTGGGAGGAGGAGCGGATGCCGCCGAGGAAAGGAAACTTCGAGTTGGAGGCCCAGCCGGCGAGCGTGATGCCGTAGACGCTGAAGGAGGCCACCGCGAAGATGTAGAGAACGCCGATGCCGATGTTGGCGATGGTCATCTCCACGCCGAAGAGCGAACTGCCGTAGGGAAGGACCGCCAGCACGAGGACGGGCGGGATCATCACGAGCTTTGGCGCGAGCCAGAAGTAAAACTTGTTGACCCCGGCCGGGACGAAGTTTTCCTTGGTCAGGAGCTTGACCGGATCGGCGATCATCTGACCCAACCCCCAGAGGGTGGGATCCTTCTTGGCGCCGAGGATCGTGAGGGGGAGACCGACGCGGTTCGGACCGGTGCGGTCCTGAATGAAAGCGCTGACCTTTCGCTCGGCGAAGACCGTCACCGAGACCACCCCGAGCACCACATTGAGGAGGATGAAGGACTTCAGGAACGTCGTCCAGAAGAGGAACACCCAAGGGGTGCTGAGAAAGTGACAGATCAGAGAGGTGTCCATGCGATCGGTGAAAATCGGAAAGCCCATATGCTATCTCCCCCCACCTCTCTGTCGAGACGCAACAGAAAATTTTACGAGCCCGCCATCCCGACAGATGAAATCGAGCCGGCGACTAGGCTTCCGAAAGCCAGTCCAGAACGCTTCTTAGAACTTCACCCCTGCGGACCAGAAGATGTTCTGGCTGACCAGATCACTGTTTCCTGCGGCTGCATTGTAGAAGAAGGATGTATTCCACCTCTTGCCAAACTCCACCGTGAAGCCCACACCCGTGTAGAGGTAGTCGCGGATACCGGTCGCGCTCCAGTTGCTGAAGGTCGGACTGGTTCCCCCAAGGTTGCCGCTGATGGCGTAGGGGTTCTGCATGAACTCATGCTGCCAGTTGAGCGAGATTTGGGGCACCACGAGGACATTTTTGCCTGCCTGCCAGTTATAGGCTGCATGCGCACCCACGCTCGAGAGCATGCTGGAGCTGTTCCAGCCTCCCGAGTTGAAGTTCAGGCTCTGGGCTCCGGTTTCATTGACGGAGTTGACTCCCAGGTAGGTGTACTGGAGCGAGGCCGTGGGGCCGTAGGTGAAGTTCCCCTTCTGGAGGTCATATCCTGTCGCGAGCATCGTATCGAGTTCTCCGGCTCCCGGAGCGCTGTTGGCTGTCCTGTCGAGTCCCGTGAACTGAATGACGCGGGTAGCCTTGAGGTTGTGATAGGCCCCTCCGGCTAGGGCATTGGCGTAGAGCCCCTTGCCGTTCTCCTGTCCGCAGGTGCCAAAGACTCCGAAGCGCACAGCATTGTCGATCAGGCTGCTACCGGTTCCGAGCCCTGATCCGTTGGCTCCGCTCTTGGTGTAGGTCCCTTGGTAGCCTGCGTAGATGCCGCTCGCGACGTTCTTGTTCCACTTGTAGGTCAGTCCTGTGGTGACGCCTCCGCTCTCCGAGTTGTAGCCAGGGAGCATGTTGGCGCTATTGGCTTGGGCAAAGATGCCGTTGCCATCGACGAACATGCCCCAGCGGTTATCGAGTCCGGGGCGCAGGATGTCCTTCTTGGCATCGAGGACTCCCTTAACCGAGCCGTCTCCGATGCCTTCCTGGATCATGGCGTAGTTGTCAGCCAGACCGCTCATGCTGAATCCCCCACTCTCGGCGACACGAAGTCCCCAAAGGCGTTGGTTGAGCTCCATGTTCTGGGCATTGGCCTGATTGAAGGCGATCGTTGCAATCTGCTGGTAGAAGGTCGGCATGATCGCGTTTAAGGCCTGGTTGTATTGGCTGGCTGTCAGGCTGTCCAAGGTGGTGGAGACGGTAAGTTGGTCTCCACTCGTGTAGGGGATGAAGCTATTGAGCGCCGTGGCCACATGGAGCTGGTTCTGGTTCTGAGCCAGTTGGGTGTAGCTGGCGGGAGCAATAATCACCGAGGCCGTAGGATCTCCCTCGATCACGACACGACCGCGATAGCCATCGGGAGCCACGATAGAGCTAAAGGTACCGCTAATGCTATCAGCAGTGAGAAAGGTGATCTTCTCACCGAACTGCAGGGAAGCTCCTTGCGAAGGCGTAATATTGAGGGTGCCGTTCAGAACAACACTTCCCTGAACGTTAACCTGATCATGGACTGAGGCACTGGCAATTGAGAGGTCAAAAGCAGATCCCTTGCCGAGAACGAAGTCACCACGAATCGAAAGAGTTGATGGCGTCGATGATACGAGTAGTTGGCCGTTTTCCGTCAGATTCCCTTGGAAAATTCCCGACCCATCATAGAAACCATTGCTTCCGATAGTCAGGTTTTTCACCACAAGAAGACCATTGTTCACAATCACACCTTCTGCTGTGGAGATATCGGATGAGAAAGGAGAAACCTGCACGACCCCTGTCGATGCAATCATGAGCATCGTTCCGGGATCGAGATTGAGACTTTTCTCAACGTTCATGGTATTGGCCACGGTGAGAGCACTCCAATATCCCGTGATCTGAAGCTTGCCGGGAATGGTGACCGGCTTGACCGAGGCATCCACCACCAGCGTTCCACCACCCATGACGGTAAAGTTATTTGGAACGATCAGGCTATTACCTCCCTGAATGATTCCTGTTGCAGGGATGGCCCCGGAGAAATTGGTTCCGATAACATTAAAGGCCCCATTGGAAACAGTCAGATTCCCATTCAGATTCAGAATTCCGCCATCATTGAAATTCAAGCCGTTGATGGTGTTGGAGACAAAGGACGTCTGATTGAGTCCATCGACCGTGAACGAGTAGTTCGGATCAATTGGTGTATCGGAGTTGGCGTTATCGAGTGGGACAATAAGGCGATTAGCCTTGAGGAAGAAAATGCCTCCTCCTGAAACCCTAGAAATATCGTCCCAGTTTGTCCCGTTATCTGAATAAATGGATATTCCGCCCGTATTGGTTAGCCCTTGAACAACTTGGGCTGATTCTATGTCCACGGGGATTGCCCCCCCATTGTTTGAGCCATAGTTGACCTCGACATAGATATCCCCTCCGGCAGTTACCCTCAGCGGAGTAGTTAACTTCACAAGATTGTAACCGGGACCATCGGGATTGAGGGTATTCGTCTGCGAGGCGATCGTATTACCAACAAATCCGCCTCTACCTGTGCTGGGATCAGTAATACTAAAATTTGTATAAACATTTAGGATCACCGTCGTATTGGAATAAAGTTGCCATAGCCCAAAGGCTCCAATGTAAGAATTAGCTGGGGTTGCTAATTTCTCGGCTGCAATATTTTCAACCCCTACATTAAATCCTATACCGTAGGATTTTGGAGCAAAGATCTGATTTTGAATTAACGAGGGTGCATAGGTGTATTGAGCACCATTATTAGCATTCGAATAGACATTACTTGAAACCACATAAGCTGTTGCGTTTTTGAAATTAGCTGCAGAAGCATCGGCATAAAGACCATAAGTATAACCATTCTCTTTAGTTATAGGATCAGGGGCAACACCCCCAGCATTCGTGCCCCAGGAGTTTTGCAAAATCCATGAGCCTGTAAAATTTGTAAAAGAGTTAGATACTGATATTGCGTCATTCCATCCAATCAATGAAATCGAATGATTAATTACGTTAGTGGCATCAGCAGATAAATACTCGACAGGGGCGAATTGCGCACAATAAGTGATGGCTAGCGCTCCATACTTTAGAATAGCTTGCTTAAGACTCTGCTGGTAATTGCCAAGTGTGTTTGTATCACCATTCCATAAAAAAGTTACTGACTGATTCAGCATGAAGGGAGCTAAATTCTGAGAGGCTGGAGGCACATACGCGTTAAGAATTTCACCATTACCGATAGCCGTATTCGCATAACGATAGTAATTGAGAATGTTGTTTGTTTTATAAACAGGACCGCCACCCGCCACGGTAATCCCGTTATCAAATTTGCTGGTGATATTCCATGCACCTCGACCTCTCGTCCAATAAGCGACTGCCATACCGCTATAACCTCCCCAACCTTCATTGGTATTTAAATTAGCTCCATTTCCATTCATGGTTGCCAAATGCCAGGTGGAGATATCCAGGGCAGGATCCGAAGGGTTAGAGGCAAACCCAGCCTTGAGAATAGCGCTCTGAAAAGCAGTTGTATTCCCGAAAGCCCAGCAAGTCCCCAGATTCCCTTGATCCTTAACCGGAGTGAGAAGCCCATAGGAGTTGAGATCGTAGAATGAGGGGAGACCTTGCGCCTTAAGGCTGAACGGAAAAATCAAAACTCCAAACAGGATAAGAGTTGCGAAGAGAACCTCCTGTCCGAAAAGAAAACCAGAACGTAAGTTTCTCATGAAGAGTCTATTGCAATTCATAGGATAGTTTTTTGAAATGTGATGGTCAGGCAAGCACCCCGTAAATTGAGAACTGATTTCTAAACCAATACGAGGAATTTCCGACTTCTTAAGTGACTATTGCAAAAATGTCACCAAATCACCTGCCTCAGCAAAGACGCAATGGGGAAAATTTGGCGGAAACGGTCCCGAAAAGAATCCCGCGGAGGCGCTGAGATGCGGAGATTTTTGAATCAGGAACTCAAGAGCTCAGGAAAAGACCCTACGGTGAGACGCTAGGTTTGGAAGTCGGGATGCCGCGATAGGCGTGTGAGCGAAGCTATAGTTTTCCTACAGCGAGCGAGCAACAACAACGCGCGGCGCCCGAATCCCGAACCTCAGCGGTTGTTGCCGCCGCCGTTGAGAATCGCGAGAAGTCTCAGGATCGAAACGTAGAGCCAGACAACAGTCACGAGCAGTCCGAAGGCACCGTACCACTCCATGTACTTGGGGGCGGAAGCGGAATCAGAGGCCTGCTTGATGAACTCGAAATCGATGATCAGGTTCAGGGCGGCGATGATGACGACCGCGACGCTGAAGATGAGTCCGAACTGGCCTGCGCCGAAGATGGCATTGTTGAGGCCGTTGATGTGGAAGAGGGAGAGGACCATCCCGAGCAGGTAGGTCACGAAGATCCCGAGGGTGGCACCGACGACGACTTTGATGAACATCGGGGTGGCGCGGAGGATGTTCCCCTGGAAGAGGAAAAGCATCCCGGCAAAGGTGCCGAAGGTGAGCATCACGGCTTGGGTGGTGATGCCGCCGGTCTTGGCCTCATACATGGCGGAGATACCGCCGACGAAGAGCCCTTCGCAGAGGGCGTAGGCAGGGGCGGTGACGGGAGCCCACGACTGCTTGAAGGTGGTGACGAGCGCCAGAATGAAACCGAGGATAGCCCCGACGGCCGTGTAGCCCATGCCGGCGGTGGCGTAGCCGCCGCGGGTGGCCGTCCAAGTGTAGGCGGCGGCGACGATCGTGAGGATGAGGAGAATCGCGGATTTGTTGACGGTACCGCGGAGGGTCATGATCCCGGAGGCTCCGGGGACGACTTCAAAGTCTGCACGCTCAAGGACTGGATTGGATGCCATAATCCTTTCAATCTAGCCGACAGGCGTACTTTGTCATCCGGAATCCGCCTTCCCTTCTCTTTTTTCCTTCTCGCGGAAAGGACCCGGATACCGGGCGCGGGTTCAATCGCGATCGGGATAGACCAGTGTGGGGATGATCAATCCGATGCCGATGGCGATCAGCGTGAAAGTCACGATCACGAGCCCTTCCAGGGTGGCCACGAGCGGCAGGACGGAGGTCTCCGGGTTGGCATGGACCAATGAAAACAGGCCGATGAGTGTCTTGGCCGCCAGACTTCCCGGCACCATGGCGATGCACCCCACCACGGCGATCACCGAACCCTGAAGCGACTGGGCCTTTTGCCATGTCCGGTCGAGCGTCGCCAGTAGCAGCGCCGCAAGAAACGACGAGAGAGGGAGTCCCAGATCATGCGATTGGAACAAGGTTCGCGCCGCAAGCGCAAGGGCACCCGAGGCGAAGCAGAGCCCGAGCAGCCTAGGCGGTGTATTGAAAAGGATCCCGAACCCGGCCGCCGCAATCCCGCCAAAGAAGGCCTGGTGCAGGATCAGCGTCGGCTGCGCGGCGTTGGGGGCCGGGGACATTTTCCAATCCGGCGCCCCCGGAATCACGAATACCTGCGCGAGCGCCAGACCCAATGCCATGAAGAGGAGCAGGAAGGTGATGCGCAGCCCGCGTGCCGCGGCAAGGTTAGGCTTTCCCTCGATGATGTCGATCTGGGCATTGAGCACAGGAATCCCGGGAATGAGCAGAAGCACCGAGGCCACCATGGCGAGAGGGAGATCATTGCATCCCAGCGCCCGGGCGCCGAATCCGGCGATCATCGCCGAGAGGAAACTGACCACCCCGGCGGTCAGGAAGATATTCCTGCGATGATGAAAAAGCGCGTGTCTGAGATACTGTCCCAGCGAGGCGCCGACGAGTGTCGGAAGGAAAGCCACCCAGTCGGACTTGAAGAGACGACCAAAGGCACTGCAGGCAACACCCGTGGCCAGACAGACAAACCAAACGGGATAGCGGGCCGTGGTCGAGGGGACCCTCTCCACCTGGGCGCGCGCCTCGTCGTAGGAAAGTTCGCCGCGGCCGATCCGGTGGATGATTTCCTGAAGCCTCTGGGTTCCGCGAAGATTGACCCCATGCTCACCAACCTTGCCCATCCTAGTGAGAGACTCCCCTCCCCTGGTGAGGACCACGATGATCGCCGCATGCTGGCAGAAGGCCTGGGCCGAGTCGCAACCGAGCCCCGTGGCGACGTGCGAGATGGCCTCGTGGACAACCCGTGCATTCCCGCCCCACTCCAGAAGCATGCGACCCGCCGTAAGGGCCAACCCCGCGATTTCATCGAGGGAAGCGCGGTTCATCTCACCGGCTTGTGTGCTCATCCTTTGGATTCTGATCCCGAAAAAAGACTGTGGAAAGATTCAATAGTCAAAGTGCCTCCAAAGTCCCACGCAGCACAGAAGCCGCCGCGCAGAGCCAAAAAATTTTTATCCCCGGACCGATGCTCATCTCCTCGCGCAGGGCCACGGGCATCAGAGAGAAATTCGATAATCCCGCCTTGATGCAAACGCTCATTGAAACAGAAAGAAACTTACTCCGAAAGCTTGGAATCCCGTTATCGGAACGCCCGCGCGATGCCGCTTGAAGGGATGTAGAAAAAGGATCAGAAAGGATCCATGAGCACGACAAACAACTCCCAAAGCGCCGATCTCGGAAACCGGGCACCGGCCATTCCCCAAGTCACCGAATGGGTCCAATCCATCGCCGACCTCACCCAACCCGCACGGATCTTCTGGTGCGACGGTTCCGAGGCCGAGGATCAACTGATGCGCGAGCTTCTGGTCCAGTCGGGGGCGGCCATCCGCCTCAATCCTGAAAAGCGCCCGAACTCGATCCTGGTCCGCAGCAACCCAAAGGACGTCGCCCGCGTGGAGGAACGCACCTTTATCTGTTCCAAGGCGAAGAAGGATGCCGGCCCGACCAACAACTGGCGCGAACCTTCCGTCATGAAGGCCAAACTGAACGGCCTCTTCCAAGGCTGCATGAAGGGACGCACGCTGTATGTGGTTCCCTTCAGCATGGGACCGGTCGGCTCCCCGATCGCCCAATACGGCATCGAGATCTCCGACAGCCCCTACGTCGTCGCCAACATGCGGATCATGACCCGCATGGGCTCCGCCATCTACGACCAGATCGCCAGGACCGGCGAGTTCGTGAAGTGCATCCACTCCGTCGGGGCCCCCCTCGGGGAGGGGGCCAAGGATGTCCCCTGGCCCTGCGACCCGGAGAACACCTACATCACCCACTTCCCCGAGGAGCGTCTCATCATGAGCTTCGGATCGGGTTACGGCGGCAACGCCCTGCTGGGCAAGAAGTGCTTCGCCCTGCGCATCGCCTCGGTGATGGGCCGCGACGAGGGATGGATGGCGGAGCACATGCTCATCCTCGGCGTGAAGGATCCCAAAGGGGAGAAGACCTACGTTTCGGCGGCCTTCCCGAGCGCCTGCGGCAAGACCAACTTCGCCATGATCATCCCGCCCAAACACCTCAAGGACGAGGGCTGGGAGGTCTCCTGCGTCGGCGACGACATCGCCTGGATCAAGCCGGGACCCGACGGCCACCTGCGCGCGATCAACCCCGAGGCGGGATTCTTCGGCGTGGCGCCCGGCACTTCCTACGACAGTAATCCGATGGCGATGGATTCCATCAAGAAGGACACCATCTTCACGAACGTCGGACTGACAGACGACGGCGACGTCTGGTGGGAGGGTATGACCAAGGAAGCCCCGGCCCATCTCATCGACTGGAAGGGTCACGACTGGAAGCCCGGCCAGACCGATGCCGAGGGCAAGCCGGTCCTCTCGAGCCATCCGAACAGCCGATTCACCGCCCCGGCCAGGAACTGCCCCATTATTGATCCCGACTGGGAGAACCCCGCCGGAGTCCCCATCAGCGCAATGGTCTTCGGAGGCCGCCGCGCCACGACGATGCCGCTCATCTTCCAGGCCTTCAACTGGGTCCACGGCGTCTACCTCGGCGCCACGGTCGGCTCCGAGATGACGGCCGCGGCGGCCGGCACGATCGGACAAGTCCGCCGCGACCCCATGGCGATGCTTCCGTTCTGCGGCTACGACATGGGCGACTACTTCGCCCACTGGCTCGAGATGAAGAAACTCGTGAAGTACGTACCGCGGATCTTCCACGTGAACTGGTTCCGCAAGAGCGCCGAGGGCAAGTTCCTCTGGCCCGGATTCGGCGACAACATGCGCGTCCTCAAGTGGATCGTTCAGCGCTGCCAAAGCGGTGCCCATGCGCTGGAGACCTCGATCGGATGGGTTCCCGAATACAAGGACCTGGATATGGCCGGTCTCGAGTCGAAGATCACCCCCGAGGCCTTCGAGGAACTCCAGAAGATTGATCCGACCGAGTGGCACCGCGAACTGGTGCTCCAGGACGAGCTCTTCATGAAGCTCTACAGCCACCTGCCGAAGGAACTCGTCTTCCAGCGCGAGCTCCTCATCTCGAGGCTGTAACACTTCCCCTCACCAAGGCGCCGGATCCCGCAAGGAGTCCGGCGCTTTTTTGTGGGGATCACGGATGCACGAAGCCGCCAGGAAAAACCCACGTGACGGCGCGGGGATTTTTGATGCGGGAGCAGGCGCTATTCCGCAAGACCCGATGAGGGGGTTTCGGTTTCTGATCAGGCGGACAAGGGAAGGCGTGGAAAGCCCTACGCCGACCGATGGCCAACACCGTCAGGGGCCGAAAGCCCCCATCGCTCAGACCTTGAGTTCTTCGTTGGTCAGCGCATTCGCCACGATGAATTTTTCCACATGGAGATTCGGGTCCGACTTGAACGTGAGTCGGCCGGCATATTTGCGCTCGATGTCGATGAGGAGTTCCTCATCCTCGGTGCGGAGGCGGTTGAGCAGCTCGGGGTGGACGGTGATCTTGAACTCGTGGATCTCCTCCTGGTGGCGCTTCATGAGAGTGTGGAGCGCACGCTGGAGCTCGACGCTCATGGTCATGGGGCTCTTGACCACCCCCTTGCCGCTGCAGTTGGGGCAGTTCACATAGAGGGAGCTGGCGAGGCTCTCCTGGGCGCGCTGTCGGGTCATCTCCATGAGACCGAGGGCAGAGATGGGCAGGACGTGGGTGCGGGCCTTGTCGCGGCGCAGTCGTTCGCGCATGCGCTGGTAGACGGCCTGCTGGTCCTTGCGGTTCTTCATGTCGATGAAGTCGACGACGATGAGTCCGCCGATATTGCGCAGCCGGAGTTGCCGGGCGACCTCGTCGGCGGCCTCCATGTTGGTCTGAAAGATGGTCTTGTCCATGTCCTTGCTGCCTTTGTTGCGGCCGGTGTTCACGTCGACGGCGATCATCGCCTCGGTCTCATCGATGACGAGGTAGCCGCCGCACGGGAGCCAGACCTGGCGGAGGAAGGCGCTGTCGATCTGCGACTGGACGGCGAA
>Ga0208105_1000582_pt1 | contig 11899 bp, 11 predicted proteins | sample CryBogCBE16Jul07_FD_184574 | JGI IMG/M metagenome (GOLD analysis project Ga0208105, IMG submission 184574) | Freshwater microbial communities from Crystal Bog, Wisconsin, USA - CBE16Jul07 (SPAdes) | ecosystem: Environmental > Aquatic > Freshwater > Lake | place: Crystal Bog, Wisconsin, USA... | reverse complement strand
GAGTCGGTATCTCCTGACTTTTATGGTTGGGTGTTCCCACATGGCGATACGATCAGCATTGGTACTGGTAGCGCCGATAAGGGTTTTTCACTTCGCAATGCTGTAGGTAAATTGAGGAAAGATATTGGTTTAGAGCATGCAGAGCTAGTTAGACATGAAGGCGCACCATTGCCTATGAAGCCTTTAAAAAAGTGGGACGATGGAAAACAGGTTGTGCTTGCTGGCGATGCTGCAGGGGTCGTGGCCCCTGCGTCTGGAGAGGGAATTTATTACGCAATGCTTGGTGGTCAATTAGCAGGCGAGGCTATTGCTGAGTTTTTAGAAACACATAATCCAGCAAAACTGCAACTTGCAAGAAAAAGATTCATGAAAGAGCATCGCATAACATTTTTAGTGCTGGGAATTATGCAGTATTTCTGGTACTCGACTGATAAACGTCGCGAGAGTTTTGTAAAAATGTGTGAAGACAAAGATGTCCAAAGGCTTACCTTTGATTCCTATATGAATAAAAAATTAGTTCGTAAAAAGCCTTTTGCACACTTCAAAATCTTTATTAAAGATATGGGCCATTTATTGGGCTTAGCAAAAGTATGAAAATTTTCTTTCAACATCAATATCTTTTACTAATTGGTATCTGGATGGTTGCTACTTCAGTACTAGGTGGTCTAGCAACTGAAATAGGTCCATGGTACTTCTCATTAAAGCAACCCGATTGGAAGCCGCCAGACTGGGCATTTGGTGTAATTTGGACAATTATTTTTGTGCTGTCGGCGTCCGCTTGGATGATTGCATTTAATAGCAATCCATCTCAATCCCAGAAAAATAAAATCATTACCTTATTTTTCTTTAATGGCTTTTTAAATGTGCTTTGGAGTGTTCTTTATTTTAGGTTGCACCATCCTGATTGGTCTCTAATGGAGGCTTGCTTTCTATGGGGCTCTGTATTGGAAATTATTTTGGTAATGTGGCCGATTAGAAAATTAGCTGCATTACTAATGTTGCCTTACTTAATATGGGTAACTATTGCAATGCGATTGAATTGGGAAACAATGGTCTTAAATCCAGGGCTTTATTAAAAAAATGTCAGGTATGAAGCTCCTCAATCTCGGTGTAAATCACCACACGGCGCCGGTCGATATCCGAGAAAGCGTTGCTGTCTCGCCTGAGGTTTTACAGGACTCACTTATTGATTTGAGTAAATATTTAAAAGGGGGTGATGCTGACCATAAACCAGAGGTAGCCATATTGTCCACTTGCAATCGTATGGAGATTTATTGCGCAGCGAATGATATTGAATATGCCGAAAACCATCTGGAGGATCGTGCATTCGAATGGTTGGCAGCACAAAATAATGTCCAAAAAGAAGACTTACGCCCATACATCTACTCAGCAAAAGAAAGTGATGCTGTAAAACATGCATTTAGGGTAGGCAGTGGCTTGGATTCAATGGTCTTGGGTGAGACTCAAATCCTAGGCCAAATGAAAAAAGCGATAGAGAATGCTAATCAAGTCGGCACTCTAGGGGCTTACTTAAAACCTCTATTTAATAAAACATTTGCAGTGGCAAAGGTCGTTCGTGGTAATACCCAAATTGGGGCGCACTCTATCTCAATAGCAGGTGCTTCTATTAAGTTGGTTGAAAGGATTTTTGGCCAAGTTGGAGATTGCAATATTTTGTTTATTGGCGCAGGGGAGATGATCGGGCTTTGCGCAAATCACTTCGCAGGTAAAAATCCAAAAAAGATTGCTATTTCAAACAGAACTGTTGACCGGGGTAGTGAATTAATTAAAACTTTTGCAGATAAGAATTTGCAAACTAAAGTATTTCCTTTGGTTGACTTGCCTAAGCAATTACATGACTACGATGTTGTCATATCTTGTACTGCTAGTTCACTTCCAATTATTGGCATGGGAATGGTTAAAACGGCACTTAAAGCTAGACAATCTCGCCCAATTGTCTTAATAGATTTGGCTGTGCCAAGAGATTTTGAGCCTGAAATCAAGAGTCTTAAAAATGCCTATCTTTACTCTATAGACGATCTTGGGGAAATAGTAAGCACTGGAAAGGCCAATCGCCAAGATTCCATTGGCGAGGCAGAAAAGATTATTGAAAGAGGTGTTATAGAGTTTTATGAAACCTTGGAGAAAAGGGCAGTTGTGCCAATCATCAAGTCAATTCAGACCGTTAGCGAACAATATCAAAAGATAGAGCTAGAAAAGGCAAGTAGAAGGCTTGCAAATGGTGATGATCCTATGGTTGTGCTTTCGCATATGGCAATAGCACTCGCTAATAAGTTTATGCATGCACCAATTCATGCCTTAAAGCAATCTACAGATGCAAATTTAGAAGAATATAAACAAATTATCTCGAAAATTTATTCATCTAAATGAGTTTGCTGTGCTAAAAATGACTAACCTACTCGAGACCATATCAAGTCCAGATGACTTACGGGCTTATGAGCTTTCCAAGCTGCCTCAAATAGCAAGAGAGCTCAGAAACTTCATCTTGAGCTCTGTATCGAGTACTGGTGGTCATCTTTCCTCGAACTTAGGGACAGTAGAGCTTGCAATAGCACTGCATTATGTTTTCGATACTCCCTATGATCGTCTAATTTGGGACGTAGGTCATCAAAGCTATGCTCATAAAGTTCTCACAGGTCGTAGAGAGGCTATGTCCGGTCTTAGGCAATTTGGTGGTATTTCGGGATTTCCTAAGCGCAGCGAGAGTGAATATGATGCCTTCGGAACTGCCCATTCATCCACAAGCATTTCGGCAGCTCTAGGAATGGCAGTCGCCGCTAAAACAAAAAATGAGAAGCGTAGTGTAGTGGCAATTATTGGCGATGGGGCAATGAGTGCTGGTATGGCGTTTGAGGCAATGAATAATGCTGGCGTGAATAAAAAAGTGCCATTAATTGTGATTCTTAACGACAATGAGATGTCAATTTCACCGGCAGTAGGTGCATTAAACCGCTATCTGGTGAAGTTGATATCCGGCTCCATGTATGCCGCAACCAAAAGAGGCATTGATAAAGTGCTTTCTGTGGCGCCACCTATTCGTGAGTTTGCAAAAAGATTAGAGGGGCATGCGAAAGGAATGGTCGGCCCTGCAACTATTTTTGAAGAGTTTGGGTTTGACTATTATGGTCCAATCGATGGCCATAATTTAGATGTATTAATTTCTACTTTACAAAATATTAAAACGCTTGCTCAAACTGAAGGTCCACAGTTCCTTCATATCATTACCAAAAAAGGGAAGGGATATTCATTAGCAGAGCAAGACCCAATTGCCTATCATGGCCCAAGCCCATTTGATCCAATGCTTGGAATTGCGACTAAACCATCCACAAAGAAATCCTACACACAAGTATTTGGTGAATGGTTATGCGATATGGCTCAGGTAGATGAGCGTCTGATTGCCATTACTCCCGCGATGCGAGAGGGTTCGGGATTGGTAGAGTTTGAAAAGCGGTTTCCGGATCGTTATTACGACGTAGGAATAGCAGAGCAACATGCAATTACGTTTGCGGCTGGCATTGCTTGTGAAGGGCTTAAGCCAGTGGTTGCAATTTATTCTACATTCTTGCAGCGTGGCTATGATCAACTCATCCATGATGTGACCTTACAAAACTTGCCAATTGTATTTGCTATAGATCGAGCAGGTATGGTGGGTGCGGATGGGGCGACGCATGCTGGAGTATTTGATATTGCTTTTTTACGCTGCTTGCCAAATTTAGTTTTGATGACACCATCAAACGAACAGGAATGTCGAGCAATGCTAACAACTGCTTTTGAGCATCATAGCCCTGCTGCTGTTCGCTATCCGCGTGGTACTGGAATCGGAATGGAAACGACAGGAGTCGCCTTAGAGTCAATACCAATCGGTAAGGGACTCGTGGTGCGCGCAATGGATAAAACTTCACCTCAAAAGAAAAAAATTGCTTTCATGTGTTTTGGACCACTTCTTTATACAGCCCTTTCTGTAGCACAAGAAATGAACGCTACTGTCGTAGATATGCGTTTTGTGAAGCCTCTGGATGAAAAATTATTATTAGAAATTGCTGATAGTCACGATGGTCTCGTCTTTATTGAGGATAGCTCCTCCAAAGGTGGTGCTGGTAGTGCATGTTTGGAAGTTCTATCAGATAACAATGTCCATATTCAGTCCTTGTTGTTAGGCTTACCTGATGAGTACGTAGAGCATGGCGATCTTAATTTGTTGTTAGATAGCTATGGACTGTCTAAGGATAAGATTAAACAAAGAGTTTTGGCGCATTTCTTATAAGGTCTGAGAAAAGTGGAGTCAATTGAAATTGCCCCATTTCGTGATTTATGCACCGATTGTGGCGTATCTCGAACTACTCAACCAAAACGTTGCGCAACCGCTTGTCAATTTATCCAACCTAACTATCCTAAATTTGAGACATTAGTTCACGGCAGGCAGCGGGCTATAAATCAATCTGACGAGGTTTTTTTTGGACCGTATTTGGAAATGCATAGGGCGAGGTTAAAGACACCATTAAAAGGTGCGCAGTGGACTGGAATAATTACGAGAATTTGTGAAGTCCTTCTAGAGCAAGGTATTGTGGAGGCGGTAATTACAATGCGTTCTGATCCTAACGATCGTTGGAAACCTGTGCCAGTGATCGTAACAAGGTCTCAGGATATGGCTCAATGCAGGGGTATGAAGATGGGTTATGCCCCCATCATTCAATATCTCGAGCAAGCAAAAGATCTGGGATATAAAAATGTAGCTATGGTCGGTATTCCATGCCAGGTTTATGCAGCAAGAGCGCTCGAAGAAGAGCTTGGCTTTGAAAAATTACTGATTATTGGCTCACCTTGTTCTGATAACACGACTACTGATCATTTTCATGGGTTCTTAGGACTGCTTTCTGAAAATCCTGAAAAGATTTCTTATCTAGAATTTAGGGCCGACTACCATGTGGAGATTCGCTATGAAGATGGCCAACAGCAAGAGATCCCTTTTTTAAAGCTGCCACTATCGGATTTACCTACAGATTTTTTCCCTACAACTTGTAAGACCTGTGTTGACTATGTAAACACACTCTCAGATATTACTGTTGGGTATATGGCGGGTGCAGGTGAGCAATGGATCATCATTCGAAATGCAAAAGGAAAGAGTCTAGCGACTTTGCTTGCGGCAGAGCTTGTTTTGGAGCCTGTATCTTCAGCTGGTAATCGGTTAAGTGCTGTAAAGGGCTTTATGAAGAATGTGGAGTTAGCTGCCGGTGGGTTACCCCTTCAAAGGATGCCAAATTTTTTAAGAGGAATATTTGCGTGGGTAATGCCAAGGTTTGGGCCTCGTGGTCTTGAATTCGCAAAAGCGAGAATTGAGATGAAGGCAATCGAGTCAATCATTAATTTACGAAATATTGCTCCGCACAAAATAAAGAATATGGTCCCCAATCATCTCTGGAAGCTTAGTAGAAAATATGGTTTAGAGCCTCAATTTGATGAAGTTAAAAGCTCTAGGGAAAGCACCTAGGATTAATTGTTTGTGAAATTTTCGGAATGAATTTATAAAGTATGTATTCCAATTATGAGGCTCTTAGGCAGCCACGGTATTCTTTAAAAGCTCTTTTAAGACCGTGTCTTGATCAAGTGATGTTCATGAATTTATCCAAGCTAGTGAGTATTACAAGTTTTAAAAAGAAATCTACTCATGACGATTTCAGTTCAGAGCGGCAACAAGCAAATCCTGCGTCAAATGAAATGTGGGAGGACTGCTTAGTATCAAATGCGCCCACAAAATCAACGTTTGACCATAATAAAAAATCTCATCCATTGGAAAAGGCCTGTACTGAAAGTGAGTACCTCGAGTCGCTAGTGAAAACTATTGAAGGAAATATTCTCCCTCACATTATTGAGCAGCACTTAGATTCGTCGATTCCTGCGCAATGGCCAGTCAAGCAAGTCATTGATCAAAAAACAGTTGAATCATTAACTAAATTAGTTTTACAAGAAGATGCCCGTATTTCAGTTGAATATGTAAAAGAGATACATAGCTCAGGCACTACCTTAGAAGATATTTATTTACTCCTGCTAACACCAGTAGCTAGAAAATTGGGGGTAATGTGGGAGGAAGATGAGTCTAGCTTTACAGAGGTAACCATAGCTCTCTGGCGCATCAAACAGCTAATGTATGACTTAAGCCCCATATTTCAGCAGTATGCTCAAGTAGGTAAAACTGGCTCAAGCATCATGTTGGTTCCATTGCCAGGCTCTCAACATAATTTAGGTCTATTTATGGTGTCTGAGTTTTTTGCCAAAGCTGGATGGCGTATATGGGGTGAGTTGGCCGCCACGGAGGAAGAGATTGTCTCTATGGCTGAAAAAGAATGGTTTGATATTGTCGGTTTATCGGCAAGCGTAAGAGAGCAATTTCCACAATTAAAGGAATTAATTAAGACTATTAGGGCCAAATCAAAAAATCCTCATGTAGGCATCATCATCGGTAGCCCTGTATTTAATCAATTCCCGGAGCTTTTAGATGATCTAGGGGCAGATATGGTCGGTATTGATGCTGCGGATGCGCTTGAAAAGGCATCCTTTTATGTTGAACGATTGCGCTAAATTATTAATGTGTATATATGGCAGTCCAGTTAGAAAACGATTTATTTATCAAAGCTTGTTTTTGTCGCGAAACTGATAGAACACCTGTTTGGCTGATGCGTCAGGCTGGTAGATATTTGCCTGAGTATCGAAATACTAGAGCAAAGGCGGGAAGTTTCTTAGATCTGGCTAAGAATCCTGATTTTGCAACTGAAGTAACACTGCAGCCAATTGATCGTTTTGGATTGGATGCGGCAATTTTATTTTCAGATATCTTGACTATTCCTGATGCTATGGGATTAGGCCTGTCTTTTGAAAATGGTGATGGACCACGGTTTGCCAACCCCCTAATTTCTGAGCTTGAGGTAAATCAATTACGTATTGCAAATATGGAGCAGCTTCATTACGTTTTTGATTCAGTGAGCTCAATTGCAAAAGCACTTACATCAAATGGCAAGCAGCAAGTTCCTTTGATTGGGTTTTCGGGAAGTCCTTGGACCTTAGCTTGTTACATGATTGAGGGCTCGGGATCTCGCGATTTTTCCTTGGCTAAGAAGATGTTGTATGAGCGTCCCGATCTAGTGAAAAAAATTCTAAAAATTAATATTGAGTCAGTTAGTGAATATTTGCGCTTGCAAATAGATGCGGGTGCGCAAGCCGTCATGATCTTTGATACCTGGGGTGGTTTATTAACTTCAGGGGATTATTTACAATATTCTCTCGAGCCAATGACTGAGATTATTAAAGACATACGAAGTTACTCACAATACGATGCAGTACCAATAATCTTGTTTACTAAGGGTGGTGGCATTTGGTTAAGCGATATTGCTAAATCAGGGGCAGATGTATTGGGTATCGACTGGACTATCAATTTAGATAGAGCAAGAGGGATAATTAATCAAGCATCCTCTAAGAGACTGGCTATGCAAGGAAATCTGGATCCATCGATTCTCCTATCCAATCCAAAAGAGATTGAAAAAAGAGTTCAACAATGTTTTGAGGATTTAGCTAATGTCAAATTAGCTGAGGGAGATCCTTTAGATGGGCATATTTTTAATTTGGGTCATGGCATTAGTCAATTTACACCCCCAGAAAATGTATCTGCACTAGTTTCCAAGGTGCGTCAATGTTCGGCCAATCTTAGAGTGGTAAAAGTTTAGGAATTTTCATGGCAAGCGAACATCGAATAGTTATAGTTGGTGGGGGTGCAGGAGGACTTGAGCTAGCCACTAAACTTGGAGACAGTTCTGAATCTAGCAACACAAGCATCATTCTTGTAGATAAAAATCGAACTCATATTTGGAAGCCTAAACTTCATGAGGTGGCTGCAGGCTCAATGGACCTTGCTGATCAAGAGCTGGACTATATAGCTCAAGCCCATTGGCATCACTTTAAGTTTCGGTTAGGGGAGCTTATCAGCATTAATCGAGAAAGAAAGCAAATTCAAATTGCTCCTGTGGTTGATGAGGCGGGAGAACTCGTTACCCCAATACAAATTATTCCATATGACACACTGATTATTTCAATAGGTAGTTTGACAAATGATTTTGGTACTCAAGGCGTTACGCAGTACGCTCAAAGACTTGAATCTCTTGCTGATGCTAAGCGTTTTCATTTACGTCTAGTAAATGCTTGTTTGAGGGCTCAAGCTCAGATTGACCCTTTAGCCCCACATCAGCTTAAAGTGGCAATTATTGGAGCAGGAGCTACAGGGGTTGAACTTGCTGCTGAGCTACATAGAACTACTCGTGCAATTATTTCTTTTGGAATGGATAGAGTCGATCCAGAGAAGGATCTCAAAGTAATTCTAATTGAGGCAGCTCCAAAAATATTACCAGCACTTTCAGATCGAATTTCTACTGCTGCTCAAAAACTATTGGTAGATCTTGGTGTTGAAGTAATAACTAATGCAAAGGTACAAAAAGTCTTATCCGATAGGGTGGTACTCTCAGATGGAGTGGAAATACCAGCTGAATTGATTGTTTGGGCGGCCGGGGTAAAGGCCCCCGATTTTCTTAGAGATATTGCTGGATTGGAAACTAACCATGTGAATCAATTGGTGGTCTTACCAACCCTGCAAACTACTCTCGATCCAAATATCTTTGCAATTGGAGATTGTGCGGCTTGCCCTTGGCCAGAAGCAAATAATGGAAAGGGGAGCTTTGTACCGCCTCGCGCTCAAGCAGCTCACCAGCAGGCATCGCACTTATACAAACAAGTTAAGCAAATCATTCGGCATGAGCCGTTGAAACCTTATAAGTATCGGGATTTTGGATCGCTAGTTTCGCTTGGTGAATATAGCAGTGTTGGTAGCATGATGGGAGGCCTCATTGGAGGAAGTCTCATGGTCGAGGGATTATTGGCAAAATCCATGTATATCAGTCTTTATAAACTTCATCAGCTAGCATTGCATGGTTGGGTCAAGGTAGCTCTCGATACCTTGAGCCGACTCATTCATCGTAGAACCCACTCGATTGTTAAGTTGCACTAGTTTGGAGGAATTATGGATATTAATAAGTATTGCAGTATTTTTGAAGCCTTAGGTTTTGAAATTAGATTAAAGATATTCAAATATATTGTCTTATCCGGAAAAGAGGGTGTAGCACCCAAACATATCATTAAAAAGTTCAATGTTGACTCTGGTACCTTAGATTTTCATCTTAAAAAGTTGCAAAAAGTTAAGTTAATAGCAAAGAAACAGGCTGGTAAAAGATCAAGTTACTGCGTTTCCTCCTCCATACCAAAAGCATTTGTGCAAATATTCTTAATTGAGCTTGCAAATGAAGGTGTGGCTTACATACCGTTGCTTTAAGTAGCGCTTATCACCATAAAGATACTTTGGTGCAACGAAGTGCTGAACGTATGTTTCACATATGGAATTTGATTTATTCACGCAAGTGAAGTAAAATTAGAAGTAAGGGAGCTTGTGCTCTTATATCTATAGGCTTTTGGGGTCCCTCCCTCTCCGCCATTCATCAGTACTTGGGACTTGGGTAGACTTGATGAGACAGATATTTTCCATTCTTGTCCACCTTCACTAAAACCATATCCCCGACGTTAACAACCTTGCCCGTGTAAGCCTGAATATTTACATGGTGCGTTACCAAGATAAGAGGCGTTTTGGGGTTTGCGTTGAGTTGATCTTGAATGAGTTTTTCAAGGTCTTGAGTTTGCTTCTTTTCAAGACTCATGTCATCAAAAAAAGAACCTAATGCGGGGGAGGTAGTAACAGGTCCCTTATTCAGCAATCTTGCGGTATCAAGGCAACGACACCAAACACTACTGATTACCTTTGCAGTGCTGATGCCTTGGCCACTTAACCACTGTCCAATGATGACAGCTTGTTCTCTGCCTTTGTCGCCTAGATTCCTTTGAGTAGAGCACTTATCTAATTGATAGCCCGCGGGATCTCCATATCCTGGCGCATCTGCATGACGCATTAGCAATACATGTTGCCCGTCACGAAGATCATTGGCAAGGTTTGCATTTGCACAAAGGGCATTTGTAGCTAGCAATGCACCTACTAATAGAGGGGTAATTATCTTTAGGTATTTCATGGTTTTATGCGTTTTGAGTGCTTCAGTGTATTAAAACTTTTGAACTTGCGCATCCTCCCGTCAATCAATTAAAAGTCCGAGCAGCTAGCTCTGGTTTGTGTCAAACTGACCTAGTTGCTTAACTAATAATAAATATTACGGAGTCACTCATGAACATCAGAAAAACCCATCTACTTCTTGCCACAGCGGTTGCGGGTCTATTTTCGCTTGTAGCTTGTCAATCCATGGAGCAGGGTACAGGTCAAAAAGCGAGCGCTACCTTAGATTCTAGATCAGGCTCACAGGCCAAGGGTGAGGTCAACTTCACTTGGCAAGGCCATGACGTATTAATAAACGGTAAATTCTCTGGCTTAAAACCCAATTCTGAGCAAGGTTTTCATGTTCATGAAAAAGGGGACTGCTCCGCTCCAGATGCAATGAGCGCTGGCGGACACTTTAATCCTGAGACCAAGATGCATGGCGTGCCTGATAGCGGTATGAATCATGCTGGTGATTTGCCAAACATTAAATCCGATGTCAATGGCAATGCAGTGTATACAGCTAAGTTGCATGGTTTTGCTGTCAATACTGGGCCAACCGGAATTGTTGGTCGCTCGGTAGTTGTTCATAGAGACCCAGATGACTACAAGTCTCAACCTGCAGGTAACTCTGGTCCACGCATTGCTTGTGGCTTGATTAAGTAAATCTTTTAAATCCAAGGGTGCCGGCTAGTGAGCTGGCACCCTTTGTATTTAAGCCTGCTTGCCCAGTTGCTCAAACGCATTGATAAATTGCTCAGGTGGCTGTGCCCCTTGCAATAGATATTGATCATTCAGAATAATTGAGGGCACAGAGTTGATGCCTAAGTTGGTGTAAGTGCTTTCTTCAGTTCTGACCTCTTGAGTAAATTCATCCTCACTGAGAACGTACCGTGCTCTATTGCAGTCTAGTCCTGCACGACTCACTGCATCAAGAAGGTTTTCTGGATCATCTAGGCTAACTGCTAGGCAAAAATAAGTATTGAGCAATTCTTTCTTTAAGAGTGCTTGCTTCTCGAGATTAAATTCTTTGGCCGCCCAATAGAGAAGGCGATGGGCATTGAAGGTGTTGTAAACCCGTTTCCTACCTTCTGGATGAAACTCAAATCCGGCCTCTAATGCTTTGGCTCGGATATTAGCTTGATTGGCTTTTACTTGCTCTACTGACAAACCATATTTTTCAGTGAGATGTTCAATGGCATCTTGGCCGCCTTGAGGCATCTTTGGATTCAGCTCAAACGGACGGAAATGAACCTCAAAATTGAACTGATCACTCAGCTTTGCCATGGCTTGATTTAAATTGCCAAGGCCTACAGCACACCAAGGGCAGGCAACATCGGATACAAAGTCAATTTTGATGGTCGGTTTCATGGTTTTGATTCTACAGATAATGAGTATGTAAGGTGAATAGGGGGTGTGCAAATCTGATAGAGTAGTTTCTATGAAACTGAATGTTAGCCAATCCTCTATTTTCTTAGTGCTCTGCCTTGCCATCTTATTGTCGGCCTGCTCAACTCCGCCAAGTAGATTTGGTGTGTATCAGCAGTCTGATGGAACGATAGGGGTGCACTCTCCGAAGGATGCTAAAGAGGAAGAGGCTCAGGAAATGGCTCTTGCAGAATGTAAGAAGCTCGGAAAGAGAACTGCAACGATTATCGACAGTCGGAAAACGGTCAATGACCGCTTTCCGATGACGTACAACTATTTATGTAGATAAGACAAGAATGTGATGCCTGGTTTAGCTAAGCA
>Ga0208105_1000581_pt1 | contig 11916 bp, 9 predicted proteins | sample CryBogCBE16Jul07_FD_184574 | JGI IMG/M metagenome (GOLD analysis project Ga0208105, IMG submission 184574) | Freshwater microbial communities from Crystal Bog, Wisconsin, USA - CBE16Jul07 (SPAdes) | ecosystem: Environmental > Aquatic > Freshwater > Lake | place: Crystal Bog, Wisconsin, USA... | reverse complement strand
ACTTGGTCTTCCGTGGCATCGCCTCGGTGAGGCCGGAATCATTAAGGTTTTATGACAAATCACTGCATGAATTTTGCTTGAAATCTGGCGTAAAAATCAATTGGTGAATCCTATAGTTACGTAGTAATTAAGGCTGTGAAATACTGTCGTCATGGTCACTGCACACACGCTCGAGAACATGGACGCACAAGCTCTACGCGAGCTTGCCTTCTCGCTGATGACGCAGATCACAGATCAGAATCGCGAACTTCTTTATCGCCAGACAAAGATTGATCAGCTCGCACAAGAGCTCGCCATTAATAGGCAGTGGCGCTTTGGCCGACACTCCGAGAAACTCGATGCCGCACAAGCTAGCTTACTTGATGAGACCTTAGATGCCGATATTGCAGCCATAGAAATTGAGATTGACGATCTGCGTGCTGCAGAGAAAATGCCGCCTAGGGAAAGAGTGCAACCCAAACGTACAGCGCTGCCGACCAATCTGCCACGGGTTGAGTTCCGTCACGAGCCTGACTCAACAACTTGCAGTTGCGGATGCCAGCTCAAGCGCATCGGTGAAGATGTCAGCGAGAAGCTTGATTACACACCTGGCCTCTTTACTGTTGAGCGCCACATCCGTGGCAAATGGACGTGCAGCGAATGCAAGACATTGACTCAGGCCCCTGTGCCCGCGCAGATCATTGACAAAGGGATCGCCACCTCAGGATTGTTAGCTCAAGTTCTGGTCGCCAAGTACACCGATCATTTACCCCTATATCGTCAAGAAAATATCTTTGCGCGTTCCGGGCTTGCCTTGCCTCGCTCCACACTCGCACAATGGGTTGGTGTGTGTGGCGTTCGTCTGCAGCCTCTGGTTGATGCGCTCAGAGACGTAGTGCTCACGCATCGCGTCTTGCACGCAGATGAAACCCCCGTGCCGATGCTCAAGCCCGGTCACAAGAAAACGCACCGTGCTTATATCTGGGCCTACGCGCCAGGTGTTCATGAAGATCTGAAAGCTGTGATCTACGACTTTGCTGAAGGACGATCTGGTGAAAACGCTCGTAACTTTGTGGGCGACTGGCGGGGTAGTCTGGTTTGCGATGACTTTAGTGGCTATAAAGCGATGATCGCCAATGGCGTGACTGAAGTTGGGTGCATGGCGCATGCACGTCGTAAATTCTTTGAACTGCATGTTGCCAACCAAAGCCAGATTGCAGAGTATGCCTTGGGACTGATTGGTCAGCTCTATGAGATTGAGCGTCATGCAAAAGAACTCAACTCAGATGGGAGGCGAAAACTTCGACAATTACAATCCCGACCGATTGCAGATACGCTGTTCGAATGGATGAGGTTGCAAAGAATAAAGATCACAGACGGGACAGCGACGGCTCGAGCATTGGATTACACATTGAAACGGTGGCAGGCACTCACGCGCTATATCGACGATGGCCAATTGCCGATCGATAATAATTGGATTGAGAATCAGATCAGACCCATTGCCCTTGGTCGTTCAAACTGGTTGTTCGCGGGATCGTTACGAGCAGGCAAACGTGCGGCTGCAGTGATGAGTCTGATTCAATCAGCGAAGATGAATGGGCATGATCCGTATGCATATATCAAAGATGTGCTGACTAGGTTGCCTACGCAGAAGGCCAGTCAGATTCAGGAACTGCTGCCACACCGCTGGCAACCAAGTAGCGCTACCGCGTAGAAGCGATAACACAAAACTGGAAATCTGAGAGGTGTCTTTACTGGTCGCTTACTCTCAACCCACTCACTTTCAGATAAAGGCTGTGCGTCAGGATCAGACATAGCTGAAGTAGTGATCTCTAAATCCTCCTCATCTGTCGGCATCACTAACGCAGTTCCAGAGCGATTTTTAATAGTTTTCCTCATATTTTGCGTACTCCCTTTTATTTGCTTTACGCAAACTAATCACTCGCCTGTACAGCCCTCGGTCAACAAAAGCTATGAAAAGGCTAACAGCATTTATTGTAACTACATAAAATCATTTGACATTTTGCACCTAAGCAAAAAACCAAAATTAATCATAAATAATCCCAACGATTGGCCTAATAAATATTGTCGCATCATTGATAAAAATCAATCCAGACGTTCAAAATACGCCTATCATTACTGAAATGCACCGCAGCTAACATTTATTTTAGTTTTGCGACAGAAAAGTAAAAAGCTTAAGAAATTTTAATTTCCAGGTCAAAATTGAACTCCCCCGAATCACTCTACGGTCTTGATTCAAGCGAAGTCTGGACAACCAGCCTCGCTTTCACGCACCTGCAGAACCTCGGTCAGACCGCTACAAAACGCACAGCAGAAAGACGACTGCATGAGTTAGGTATCCTCCCCTGGGAGTTAAATGAAAGCACCTTGATCGATGAGAATGGTCTCCAACCAATACACGCCGTCCTGAGTGCACAGATCAAACAAGCCAGACAGTCACGGCAACTCGTGCTGTTTGCCCAGCTACACAAAACAATGACTGGTAAGATCCTCCTGCACTTGAACGATGCACGGGGCGCCAGATACTGGACGGCTCTGGCTAAAGAATCCAATGAAGATCAGTTAATAAAAATAAAAGATCAACCAACACAGAGAAATGAGCAGGCAACAGAAATTATTCAGGCCCTCACGAGGCTCCAGCGCTACCTGAACAAAGAACTCACCTTATTCCCTCACAGTGCACTGGTCGAACAATTAAGGCACACGCAACCGATAGAAAAGGTCACCATCAACATACACAGCTATCCAAAAATCCTCGATCTCTCAACACAGCACGAACTGCGGCCAACGAAAATACAAAGCCCCCCACATCTGAAAAACCTGCAAGACGAAAGTATCCACATTATCCGCGAGGCAGTCGCTGAAGCAGAAAATCCAGTGATGCTCTACTCGATGGGCAAAGACAGCTCAGTCATGCTGCATCTCGCTCGCAAAGCTTTCTACCCCTCCAAGCCACCCTTTGCACTGCTGCATGTCGATACGCGATACAAATTTCAAGAGATGTATTTGTTTCGCGACCATATAGCCAAAGTCAGCGGCATGGAGTTAATCACACACACCAACCCTGAAGCCATCGCCAGAGACATCAACCCGTTTGACCATGGCTCGGCCTTGCACACCGACATCACTAAAACCGAAGGCCTCAAACAAGCGATTGATCAGCATAAATTTGATTTGATATTTGGCGGAGCACGCCGTGACGAAGAAAAATCCCGCGCCAAAGAGCGTATTTTTTCGTTCCGGTCGACAACCCATCAATGGGATCCAAAAAATCAGCGCCCTGAAGTCTGGAACCTTTTCAACACGCGAAAAGCTGCTGGAGAAAGCATCCGGGTTTTTCCACTCTCTAACTGGACCGAGCTGGATATCTGGCAATACATATATCTGGAAAATATCCCCGTCGTACCACTTTATTTCGCCAAAGAACGACCTGTCGTGATTCGCGATGGCGTGATCACGCTAGTCGATGATGCTCGCCTACGGATCGGTCCTAAAGAAAAAATTCAAATTAAAAAAATACGTTTCAGAACCCTCGGATGCTATCCCCTGACCGGCGCGATCGAGTCAACCGCGGAAAACCTGCCAGAGATCATCCTCGAGTTAGTGACTGCCAGGCAATCAGAGCGTCAAGGTCGCGCGATCGATAGCGATGTCTCCGCCAGTATGGAACGGAAAAAGCAAGAGGGCTATTTCTGATGCCTAATACAGTTGCAAGATCCCCCGCACCGAAAGTAAAGAAGCGGATAAAACCTGAGCAGGCTTTATTTAACAATCAGAATTTAGTTCGCAAGCAGGATCTCCTGCGATTCATCACCTGCGGTAGTGTCGATGATGGTAAAAGCACACTGATCGGCCGCCTGCTTTGGGAGTCACAGCAGTTACTCGATGACCAGATCGAGACACTGAAGTCAGACTCAATAAAATATGGCACGCAAGGCGAAGATATTGATTTTGCCCTGTTAGTCGATGGCTTGTCTGCTGAACGCGAACAAGGCATCACGATTGATGTCGCATATCGATTTTTCTCTACGACCAAACGCAAATTTATCGTTGCCGACACACCAGGCCATGAGCAATACACTCGCAATATGGTCACCGGTGCCTCGACTGCAGAGTTAGCGATATTGCTCATTGATGCAGGAAAAGGAATACTTACGCAGACCAGACGTCATGCCTATCTCTGCTCCCTAATGGGCATTAAGCATGTTGTGCTTGCCGTCAACAAAATGGATACGGTTGATTACAGGGAGGCGACACTCAAAACAATCAGTGCTGATTTTGAACTCATCGCTAAAAAACTAGATTTTTTCTCTATCACTGCCATACCTGTCAGTGCCCTGAGAGGTGACAACATCACCAGCCTCTCAGCGAAAACACCTTGGTATAAAGGCCCCAGCCTGATTGAGTTTCTGGAAACAATACACACCACATCCCAAACCGATGCGGGCATGATATTTCCCGTGCAGTGGGTCAACCGACCTGACTCCACATTCAGAGGATACAGTGGCAGTATCGCTCGCGGCAACTTAAAAGTCGGTGATCAGATCCGGGTCAATGCCTCGGGTCAAACCGCCTCAGTGAAAGCCATCGTCGCACTGGATCATAGCTTCGATCAAAATGGAAACCTTCCTGTCGAACGCTTGGCCGATCGCTATTTGACTCCCTATTACACGGAGCAGAAACACACCAAGGGCGATGCGATCACCCTCCTGCTGGACAAAGAAATAGATATTTCTCGCGGTGACGTCCTCACTCTGGCAGACCAGCCAATTGAACAGCAAACACAATTTCAAGCCAAACTGATCTGGCTCAATGACACGCCAGGACAGGCTGGCCGCAAATACGAGTTAAAACTCGCTACACAATGGACTGTAGCGACTATCAGCAGCATCAAATATCGTATCAACATCAATACTGGTGAAAACGAAGTCAACGCGACATTAGACCGAAATGAAATCGTATTTTGTAATTTAATCACTGACAAACCAATCGCCCTAACGACATACGAAGACTCTAAAGAGCTCGGAGGATTCATTCTTGTTGATCGTTATACGCATGCGACTGTGGCAGTTGGACTCATTCACAAAGTACTCAGACGATCGAATAATCTGCATCGACAAGAACTTTCGGTCACGAGACTAGCTCGTGAGACCTTGAATGGCTATCCGAGCAAAGTGATCTGGCTAACAGGTCTCTCAGGTGCTGGTAAATCCACGATCGCAAACGCGCTGGAACTCGAACTACTCTCGCAAAATAAACGCACCTATATTTTGGATGGAGACAATGTCCGTCTGGGTCTCAATAAAGACCTTGGCTTTACTGACGCCGACCGGATTGAAAACATACGACGTGTCGCAGAGGTCGCCAAATTAATGATGGATGCTGGTCTGATCGTTATTACGGCCTTTATCTCCCCTTTTAAAGAAGACCGTATTCAGGCACGTGAAATCATTGGCGAGGATTCATTTATAGAAGTCTTTGTCGACACACCACTGGAAATCTGCGAGCAGCGCGATCCCAAAGGTCTTTACAAAAAAGCGCGTGCGGGACAACTACCAAACATGACGGGGATCGGGAGCAGATACGATAAACCTGTTCATCCGGACCTGCGGATTGAGTCTGGTATTGAAATAGCAGAGGCGTGCAAGCAGATTATTGAAATCCTGGCAGAATAAGCCTAGTTGTCTGATGTCCTAGAGCCTTAATTTTTGACATACAAACTCAATTGATTTAATATGGAAACAAGTAGTCTAGCTCGCCTAATATTACGGACTTGGTTAGACAGCGTTATGAAAATAACGTGAAAAAAATAGCACAGCGAGGCGCGAAAGCGGCTGTTTTCCGCCACAGTAATGTGGTTTCACCAGGAGTGGAATTAAAGAGTTCCTCGCGAATTTATTTTTAAAAAAGCCTCTTTGAGGCTTTTTTTATTTGGTTTCTAGACTTACTGCGCCCATTTTTCTCCAAGCATCGCTGCAAACTTCAAACTTCGTCTACCTTTTGGATGTGGAACACCCGCTTGTTCAGGATAGGCTGACTCTATAAAAACACGGAGATGCTTGGCCCGACCGGGTCGGATTACAACACTCGAACTCATAAAAATAAAATATGGGATAGGACTTTCGAAATCACGAGTTTGAAATTGAAATAGCTCCGTACGATAAAAATTATCATGTCTAGTTTTGGTAACTGATACATTTTTTTCAATCATATGATCAATAAGAGTGACTAAATGTTTTGAAAAAGAATATCTTCGTTGATCGATTAGGTCGATCGGACAACCATTGATCACTAAAGGCATCTGCTCACCCTATCGAAACCTTATACAAGATCGAAAAAAGCTCGATCATTGAAATAAAATCCGGCATACTAAATGGTCAGATCCCTAATCTCCAATTTTGTTTAAATCGCTTACAAATTTGAAAACGAGTTAATATCAAACCACAGAACACCTCGCAAAAAAGCGATCAAAAACGAAGCGAACACACGATGCAGCCAAGAGCCATCCTCCCCGGTGTACCAATTATTGAGTCACCGTTTTTTAATGAGATCGCAGCATCGAACTATTTCTCCGAAACCGAATCACACATCGCAGCTGAGCTCAATCAATACGGCTATGCAGTCCTGCCTAATTTTTATCCCAACATCAGCCAGCAAGCCGCACAAATCAAAGCTGATCTGATCCCTTTATTCGACGACTGCAAACAAAACGGCGACAAAGCCGCCAAAGGCGTCCAAGCGGATCGTATTCAGGACGGCTTTCGTTTTAGTGAGACGGTCAAAGAGCTCGCCTGCGATCCACGGATTACCGAGCTACTTACTAAACTCTACGGCAGACAGGCTTTTGCCTTTCAGACCCTTAATTTCCAATACGGCAGCCAGCAGGCCGCGCACAGCGATGCCGTGCATTTCCACTCAGCACCAGAACGTTTTATGTGTGGCGTATGGATTGCTCTCGAAGACGTCACACTTGATGCAGGTCCCCTGCTCTATTACCCAGGGAGCCACAAACTCCCCATCTATGATCCCAAACAAGTCGGCTTCATACCGTCGGACAAAACTCAGCAAACCGTCTACGAGCCGCTGTGGAATAAGCTCATAGAGGTCAACGGTCTGGATAAAAAAGTATTTACCGCCAAAGCGGGCGATGCGCTGATCTGGACAGCTAACCTGCTGCATGGTGGCGAGCCCATTATCCGGCCAGATGCTACCCGTTGGTCTCAAGTCACGCACTACTTTTTTGATAGCTGTGGTTACTACACGCCGATGCAATCAGATTTGTTTGAAGGCAAAATACTCAAACGTGATCCAATTGAAATCGCCTCAGGACTCAAGCTGAGCGATTACAAAAAAACAGTTGTCAAACGGCATTTACAACCAGTCAAAGCCTCTACTGCTCACTCCTCCGCGACCTCAGAGACAAACACGATATTTGAAAAACTGAGTAAATTTTTCGCTAAAAAACAAAAACAACCCGAACAGACCTGGATCGAAATCCCCCTGCCTGCAGATTTTGACGCGCAAGCTTATTTATTCCTTAACCCAGACCTACAGCACGTAGATTTTGATCCTAGCCTGCATTACGCCAGACACGGTTATCTCGAACAACGTCCCTACAAAATCAACCTACCGAATGATTTTGATCCAGCAGCCTACCTCGCTCTGAACCCAGACATCGCTGCCTCAGGACTCAGTGCACAAGCCCACTACACCCTGCACGGTTATCGGGAAAACAGACCCACTCACCACTAGGCAAGATCGGGTCCGCAGACATGACAGGCAAAATATATCTCGTCCAGGAAGGTCCCAACCCCTCTACGGATTTTTTTGTACGCCCCGCTCTGGCGCATCACGCGGACGCACTCATCGAATGTAACTGGCATGCCCTGCCAAATGCACAGGCATTACATGATGCAACAGTGATCTTTGTGCGCTATGTACCAACGAACTGGCGACGCCTCATCGAATCAGCAAAGAAAGTCAAAATCATCTATTTCATGGATGATGATCTGTTTGACACCCGTGTGACACGGGGACAATCCTGGCGCTACCGCTACAAACTCGCTCATCTTGCTAGCTGGCAACAAAACTGGCTCGCGACTATGCGCGCCGAATATTGGGTCTCAACACTCTGGTTACAAGATAAATACAAGCACCTGACACCTAAACTGATTGAACCTCAAGCGCTCACCAACATCAGAAAACTCTGCAGGGTTTTTTATCACGGCAGCGCCTCGCACACGGACGAGATCAGATGGCTGTACCCCATCATGCAAACGGTACTCAAAGAAAACGAACATATCGTTTTTGAACTAATCGCAGACGCGGCTACTCATAGGCTCTATCGCAAACTCCCCAGAGTCAATATTGTGTATCCCATGAAATGGCCTGCCTATCAGGCATTCATCGACACCCCCGGACGAGATATCGGTCTCGCACCGATGCTAGAGAGCGAATTTAATCAAGCACGCTCTTATACGAAATTTTTTGATATTACGCGCGCAGGTGCCGCGGGCATTTATGCGGAGCATGGCCCCTGGAGCAAAATACTCACACACCAAAGGAACGGCCTGCTCGTCCCAACAAGCCATACAGCCTGGATCGATGAGATCCTGCGGTTAGCTGCCGAGGAAAATCAACGTAAACAGATTGTCTCGCACGCCCTAAAAACAATCCGTGCGCTCTCGAACGCCCCTACTGCCCAACACCCAAGCCCCGAATGCTGAGCGTGATGGAACAACAAATCGGAATCATGTCTCGTGGGATCGCCAACATCCCAAATCTGGACAAACTGCTCGGACGGCCTATCGTCAAAGCCTTCGCAGGAAAATTCCGTTCCCCCATTCACTATGTAGCTGGCTGGGGGCACAAACCCAGTGCCAGGTCTGCGAGAAACTTCGCAGAAAAAAATCTTATTCCCTATCTCGCCATCGAGGATGGATTTTTACGCTCAATCAAATTAGGCAAAGACGAGCCTCCTCTGTCAGTCATTGTGGACGATATAGGCGTCTACTACGATGCACAAAGACCCTCAAGACTCGAACAGCTCATTAGAAAAGCACTTAACACCTCTCAAAAACAACGCACACAAGACCTCATCGACGAGTGGAAAAAAGCACGCGTCTCGAAATACAACCATTTAAAAGAAATCGCTGCAGAGAAACTACCAGAACGCTATGTCCTGCTAGCAGATCAAACCCGAGGCGATGCCTCGGTCGAGCTCGGACTCGCCTGCGCGGATAGTTTTCAACAGATGCTGGAGGCCGCTCTAAAGGAAAACCCCAGCTCCACGGTACTCATCAAAATCCACCCAGAGGTCGCCGCCGGAAGCAAAGCAGGCTATTTTGATTTAAAGGAAATTAAAAAAAATCCAAGAATCAAGATCCTGACTGAGGATGTCCACCCCGTCAGACTGATTGAATTCTCAGAAGCCGTCTACACCGTCACCTCACAAATAGGATTTGAAGCACTGCTCTGGGGTAAGCCCGTTAGGACCTTCGGCATGCCGTTTTACGCAGGCTGGGGACTCACACAAGACGAGATCCTCCAACCAGCTCGACGTAAAAACATCGACCTCACACAACTGACATACGCTGCACTGATCGAATATCCAAGCTATCTCCACCCTGAGACAAACGAGCGCTGCCAGGTAGAGGAATTAATCGACTGGATCGCATTTCAAAGGAAAATGCGGCATAAATTCCCAGAGAAAATTTATGCTTTAAATTTCTCGTGGAACAAAAGACAAAGTATTAAAAAGTTTTTTTTGAATAGCGAGATCAGCTATATCAAACGAGAGGAGCAAGCCCAAGCAGACTCCTCCATGCTGGTCTGGGGTAGCACACCGATCAATAGGCAAGATTTAAAAATCATTCGCCTAGAGGATGGATTTATCAGATCCGTGGGACTAGGGGCAGACCTCATACGCCCTATTTCCTGGGTCGCCGATATGAGCGGGATCTACTACGATGCGACGGCCCCCTCCGATCTGGAAACGTTACTCTCAAGCTTTGAGCCTGAAGCAAAAATGCTCACCCGAGCAAAGAGACTGAGAGAACAAATCGTTGAAGCAGGACTTACTAAATACAATCTCGCAGGTAGTACCTGGTCAAAACCTGATCATCTTAAAAGCGGACAACGACTCCTACTCGTCCCTGGTCAAGTTGAATCAGATGCCTCGATCGCAAAAGGCGCGGTCACGATCAAAACTAATCTGGAACTACTAAAGGCTGTCAGACAGAGCAACCCAGACGCCTACATCCTCTACAAACCGCATCCCGATGTTGTTGCAGGGTTGCGCATAGCTGGACAGCAAGAGAATAAAGCCAAGGAATTTTGTGATGAAGTCATCTCAGAGGTCGCGATCGATACCCTGATTCGTGAGGTTGATGAAGTTCATGTAATGACTTCGCTCACCGGATTTGAGGCACTGTTCAGAAACCGTAAAGTGGTCGTCTATGGTCAACCTTTTTATTCTGGTTGGGGGCTAACCACTGATATGACACTCAATACTAGAAGAAAGAGATTGCTCAGCTTAGATCAGCTTGTGGCTGGTGTGTTGATTGAGTATTCGATGTATGTTTCGAAGACAACAACCAACTGGGTAAGACCTGAGATGGCGTTAGAGTTGGTAGCAAAGATTCAAAATAGAAAGTTATATTTTGAGAAACAAAGGCAAGCTTTTAGAAGGTCTTTTGCTTTGCTTACGAAATCAAACAAAGGCTAAACCAAAAGACCAATCCAAAAAGCACTGCTGACAATAAATATTAGTTATTGATCATTTATGCTGCTTTTTCAATAAGCACTAAATCATTTAAATAAGAATCAATATGCTCAGGCACTTCATCAATCATACGAATACGCTCATTCGGTAAAACAGGATAGTCACGTCCATTTTCACCATACAAACTTACATACTCGTCCCAATTATCAAAGGCACCCGCATTAGCTTTGATATTACCTTTAGACTCGACCGGTGTTCCGTCAGCAAGAATGACTGAATGTCCCTCGGTCTCAATAGCGTAGTAAGTGAATGTTTCGCCCAAGTGAGATGGCGCTAATCGACGAATTGATATTCCGTTGACTAATTGTCCCGCCACAACAAGAGTATTTTTAATCAACAAGGGATGTGCAGGCATCAGACGCAGATTTTTCTGAGGTATGTTGCTTCCCAAGGCCCCAGCACGGATTTCGACAGGCAAATTGTCAGTGGTAGTAAAAACAGAGGTCATTGTTTTTTTACCGATCCAAAACACTGGCGTTGTACTTCCATCAGCACAAATTAGTTCATCACCAATTTTTAAATTTTCAACAGGTACATCGCCTTTTACGGTCGAGATCAATGTTCCTGTTAGGAAACAGAACGCGCTATCTTGTGCAGTCACTGGAGAGGTAAGTGTGAGGCTACTAGTCAGCGAAGATGGGGCCGAGGAAGATGTATATAGTAGAACGGAACCTGTCGGCGACCCTGTTCCATCACTCAACACCATATATTGAACGCCAGACACCGTGACGTAACCAACATAAGTTTGCTGATCAAAATAATTTGATGCGGTAACTGCCTGCCCGGCTACAAATGTAGATCCAGTCTGACTAACAGTACCTGCATTAGTTGGATCATTATTAGGATTAGATGGTTGACCACTTGGAAAATTATCAGTAACAGTATCAGCAACGGAAAATATGCCTCCGCTATATTGTCCATTTAAAAAACCGCCGTAAGACAGAGAAATAGACATAATTGTCCTTTGTTATCAAAGCAAAATAATTTTACACGAGTAAGAAAAAACCAAACTAGATTTAGCGCATCGTAATTATTGCGTTTCCCAGACCAAACTGGACACTCAGTCCACGGCAAACTGATCACCTGGTCCACGCCAAACTGATCGGCCAGTCCACGGCAAACTGGACAGCCAG
>Ga0208105_1000580_pt1 | contig 11928 bp, 10 predicted proteins | sample CryBogCBE16Jul07_FD_184574 | JGI IMG/M metagenome (GOLD analysis project Ga0208105, IMG submission 184574) | Freshwater microbial communities from Crystal Bog, Wisconsin, USA - CBE16Jul07 (SPAdes) | ecosystem: Environmental > Aquatic > Freshwater > Lake | place: Crystal Bog, Wisconsin, USA... | reverse complement strand
AAAACACTGAACGTCGGTGAGACAATTGTGGTGAAAGTGCCGGCTGATAAGGATTTCGGGGGATAAAAAAATATCGATTTAAAGCACAAATCGATGTAATTCAATATTATTAGTTGCGAACTTTCAGCGACAATAATGAAAAAGCTGGGGAATTTTACGAATATTCTTGAAAAACACCGTCCCCCAACCACCGATACCTGTCTCCGATAATGCACGACGATCTTCTAATGTTTTGCGAAGAATGTTAATGACCGAATGGTTGCTCGCGCCGCCCGTACGCATTTTCGTAATGACGAATGGCAAATAGGCGGCCCGAATATTCGTAGCGGAAAAAATTTTTAGGATGAAGTGATAATCACCGGAAATACGGTAACTAGGGTCGAAACCTCCGATTCGATCATAGACCTCTCTGCGAACGAATAATGTCGGGTGAGGAGGCATCCAGCCAAACTTCAAACCCAGGCCATTAAATTGGCCAGCCTTCCACCGCCGAACTACACGTCCGACATCGCGCTCAGCTACATAATCCAGATCCCCGTAAACGACGTCAATTTCAGGATCTAAGAATGCCTCCGCAACGTGGGCTAGCACTTCATTAGAAGCAAAAAAATCGTCTGTATGGAGGAAACCAATGACGTCGCTACGGCTTAATCGAATCCCCTTGTTGAGAGCATCATATATACCGTTATCAGGCTCGCTATAAACCCTCAACCTCGAAAGTTTTTGATTAAAAAGAAATTCAGCTGAACCGTCTGAACTCGCCCCGTCGATAACCAAGTGTTCCAGATCAACCGAACGCTGACGCTGAACCGAATCCAAGCAGCCGGGTAAAAGACTGCGCCGATTATAACAAGCTGTAATTACAGAAATAGACACCATAAATTGGACCCAGAGAAGCGTTTCACGTTAGAAATAGTTGATTGACAAGAATCAACGAAATTGGACATCTACGGGAAGCAAAAACGATTTTGCTCTGGAGATAAACAGCGGGAATCTAGTCAAATAACCCAGAAGAGCAAAGTGAGCCAACCTCAAATAGGGTGGCCAAACGCTTCCAATGTACCGGCAATGGAAGCCTCCGAATGGAGCGATCCGAATTTACCGCGGTATAACGACTTCTTCAGAAATGGGACCCCTTGGGAAATCAGGAAAAATGGATCGTATAACATTGGATCTCTTCGAGCGAACTGAGATTGAAACCAAAGCGCACCGACTGAAATCTGCTCCGAAGCAACTCTAGCGAACCGAGTCTCTTGCAGTCGGACCACGTCGGAAAAACGATTTAAGCTCAATCTTCTTAACAGCACAGCTGAGAATTTCGAACATAAGTTTGGAGTAACTTCTTTAATAAAAAAAGCGTAAGACTGAATATGATTCTCGAGCGCACAGTGACCGGTAAAGCCAGAAAGCTGCCAAGAAAAACCATTAATAACCGATTCAATCTCCCCGAACGGACCAAATACAGAATCGTTCATAAGGAATACATCAGCGCCAGAAGAATACTTCGCAACCTCATTCAACGCGAAAGAGTAGGCCGAGAAGTCATAGCCCTCAAGGGCTTTCCAGTAGACCGCATCGCAAATGTGGGATAGCTCTTTCGGTACTTGCGCCGGCCCTGGGGAAGCGCAAATCACTCCCAACGCACCTTTGGCTTCCCGCAAGCGCTGCAATGTATATCGATGTGCCGATGTTAATTCACCAGTTGGAAGGAATAAAAAGAAAATATTCCAGCGCTTTCTCTGATCGATGCGTTTATTAATAGCAACAGTGCTAGGAAAGCGGCGAAGACCGGTAACAAAGCTGGCAATACGCAACATCGAGCTGGCGAAATCCGGCCGGGATTGGACAAATGACCAATTGCCAATTAGGCCTGCAGCATCTGATTTTATAGACATAACATGTTGCGCATGAATTATTGTTGATGAATTGATCCTAAAATAAAAATGTAAGGATATATTATTCCTGCCGCATGAACTTAAATTTTCCGAATAAAATAGAGTTAAATCAATCGCGGGAACTTTTCGCAACAAACACAAAATGAAGAAATCGAGAATCAAGACCGAACAGAAATATTAGCGGTATCGAAAAAACATCTGAATACCCCGATCGTACTCCAAAAGTACTGTTAGCGCCACTAATTATTTTACAATGCAAACCACCAACGTGCAGCATACGCTTAATACTCTTAAGAGTAAAAAACCTTAGGTGAGTTTTATCCCGAATCCCAGAATCAGTATAATTCCAATCTCTCTTGAATATTAGGTGTGCCAAGTTTGAATAATGCCTAACATTTGGAATAGAGCCGACTAATATTGCCCCCTTCGCCATCTTCAGCTTAATTTTATGAATAAATTCCTGCGTATCGGCGATATGTTCAATCACGTCATTGCAAATGACGCAATCAAAATAACGGTCCGGAAGTAGATCCACCGCCTCGGAGAAAACCGCATTGATCACAAAATCTAAAGACTGCCGTGCAACATCCGCAGCGGGAGCAAAGGGCTCAACGCCCCAATATTCGCATTCAACTCCGAAATTCGATCGAAACTTGCCTACTCCACATCCGATCTCTAAGTAACGAGCACCAGGCGGAAGTGCGGGAATAATATTCGCAACTTCCGGTCGCGAATTCGCACCATAGTAAGAAAGGTCGTTGTGCTCCATTTTAAGCTAAATCCTTTGCGCCGATCACAAGGTAACTATTTGTCGCTATTGAAACAAGTCAATGTGTTGAACGATTTTATCACTTATTAAAATGACTCGCCAAAAATAACAACGCAATACAATCGAACATCACTCGAGCCGTCCAGGCGTACGCGACACCTTCTATCCCGCCAATTTTGAGAAAAAATATTAGCACCGGTATATAGATACAGAATTCGAATGCATGCAGGATTGCCGTAATTTTGGGCATACCTAGCGCCTGCAGTCGAGCTAATGGTACCTGAGCTAGCCCATTAAAAATTATGCCAATTGCCAAAATTGAAGTAATTGCAGCAGAGTGACGCGCGAAATCCTCTGTTAACCAAAGCTTCAGTAATGAATGCGCCCCGAGAGAAATTGGCACGCATATTGTTATCAACACAACTAAAACAAAAACGACGCTTTTAACATATAAGGTAACCTCCTTCGTTTTGTTCGAAGACCTCAAATTAGCAAGCCGTGGAAATAGTGCGTTTGTTAAGGCGGAGGGAAGCAACAATACCTTCGACAATGCGTCAGCCGGAACTGAATAAAACGCAACTGAAGTCGCACCCAACGCACCTGCAATGAAAAATCTATCTGAATAGACAATTAGTGGCCCGATAACATTCGAAACGGTCATCCATGCGCCGTAGGCTATTAATTCCCGCTTAGTCGATTTACTAATCACAACTTTCGACGGAATTTCCTTTAACTTTCTCGCGACGATTACCGCATGCAACCAAAATATGAAAAATCTGCCGAAGACCAAAGTACTTACAAGCCAAACAAGTGTCTGGTATCCAAAGCTGACCACTATTGCCGGAAGAGCGAAATTAATTGTCCCAAGCAGTATACGCATTAAATTGATTGACTTGAATGACTCAAACGCCTCAAGAATTCCTCTTAGACCAGTAGTAACAGTAGTAAGTGGAATTGCGCACGCAGCTAGAATTAGGGCCCATAAAGCCTCTTGCTGGAGGCCTGGACGAATGTTGAGCCAGCGATGAACTGCGATCGAGGCCAGGAGAGCTAAAATAAGAGTTCCTGCAAGACCGGTTACGGCTGTAAATCTCAATCCATGAACAACAATTGATCTAATCTCATGAGACTGCTCGCCTGCCCTAACAGACGCAATCTGTCGCGTAAGTGCTCGACCAAGTCCAAAATCGAAGAGACTAAAGTAACCAACCAACATCCATACGATCGAAAGAACACCAAAAGCTTCAAGCCCAATCTGCCGAACTAAATACGGAATCGTTATCAGCCCAACAGCAAACGGAACTGTGTTCCCCAGAACATTCCACAAAGTATTTTTTTGTAATGACATTTTAAACGTGTTCCGGGAATTAATTAAAAAAGGTTGGCGCAATTTGAGGCAATTTTGTCTTTGGGTACAAACCATCTACAAAAGGACAGAATATAATGATATCGCCTCGACCTCTTAGATCCAAAGAACGATCTTTCGTAGCGCGTTACCGATTGAAGATTTCCGACGGGCTTCGCTCCAGCTTTTATAATTTGGGAATAATCGGTTTATAATTCTCAAAATTCGAATTTTTTTTGGTCCGAGCGATGCATTATCGACAATTTCGATTAGATTCAATTCACTCAAACCAATTTTGTTGAGAAAACTTTTAGTCGAATTTTCACCGTATTTGAGCACCGTAATCCGATTTGCAAACACTGCGCTCCATTTTTCGATAATATTTTCATGTGGGCAATACCGCTGATCGTTTGCGATCAATTTGCAGAACGCTAAATAATCGATTGAGTGACCCGCGACCATCGCAACACTATAAAGACTGCTTATTATCTCATCTTGATCGCGCGTTACTAATATTATTTCGACGTCAAGACAGAAGCGATCAAGAAACTCTTTAAATAAATTAATATCGCCGATTGCCGTTACTCGCGAAGAGAAATGTTCACTACTCATGATGAGCGTCTTGATTGATGACAGCCGAGAGAAATGTAATATGCTGTTTGTGTATTCTTCTAATATTTCCTTTATTTTATTTTCTATTTTTCTACCCGAAATACCGAATCGTTCAGCGAAGTCAAAGTTTCTGTTCGTGCCAAAAACGTACGCAAGATCAGTAGAGTTGTAATTTTCGCAGGCGATATAGGCAAAACCATTTTTTTCTAATGTCGGGCAATTTTTTTTAAGCGTTTTTTGAATGGACGTTGTCCCCGTTCTTTCTAGACCGATGTGTAAAATTAGTTTCTTCACGGCGAAATCTCTTTAATATGCGTTGCGAATTTTCGAAATAAGGCTCGGCTTAAAAAATTACCGAAAAAGGCGGATTAACTCATAGAGCCCGTAATAAATTCTTCTTGATACAATCTTGAAGATATTATTTCCATCGAAACAGGAAATGAATCTGCTGTTAGCACGTCGTAACCGCAATGACAAGTTGTGCTCGAGTAATATACACTGCGCTTTTTTCAAAACATCTAAATTTAAATCCTGCAACTCTCTCGCACCATACCAACGATTTCGGCCCTTTGTGTCCGTAAGCCAACTTGTAACGAAGTTATTGTAGGCGGAATCATCGGACTCTACGATAGACGTTCTAATTGGTGATTCGGATATTTTCGCCCAGTCTGGCGGCACGTCGATGTTAGGTAATACTTCGGCCGCCACGTTATGCGACATAACTAGGAAGAAAGAGGAAAAATATTCCGTAATTAGGGTGAAATTTTTATGTTCTAGAACCCCAACTGTCCAGGCACCAAACGGATCAGGATTCAAACGAACTTTTGAGATGAATAGTGTTCTTAGGTAATAAAAAGGCTGATGAAAGCAAAAAGTATCGTTGGAAATGATAAAAAAATCATAAACCTCGTGTGGTTTTTCTTCTAATAATCGCTGATATCCTTCGCGCCACGCCGAGAATTCGTGGAATTTATTTGATCCCGACTGGTAGAAATAATTTAAATATTCCGTAGACCTGTCAAAATAATTCGAAATTTCATATCTAGAATCACTGTTGTTGTTGACAAAGACATAATCGACTTCGCAGGCCAAATCTGTAGTGAAACGGGCAGCTTCTTCTATACATTTTTTTATTCGGTTATCATTATAATTACAATGAATCCAAGCGCATCTGATCATTTTAGACTTAGACATTTTCGAAGCTTACTCCGCTTGGATAGTTGCCATCCCAATAGAAATCCTGCGCAATGAGCACGATATAAATTCCTCCTGCGAGCGCCAGGAACATATAACAATAGGAAAAATACTTCCCGTATGACATAAGCCGAATGTTATAAATGTTCTGCACCACTCGAAAAAGCATGAATGGCAAAAAGACGAATGCGATGCGAGCTGTAGCACCCGAAATTTGCACCAATTCGAAATAAGCGACTATAAATAATGTTGTGACGAATGCCCAAATACGTGAATTTTTTTGTTGGTAGAATAGATTTTGGATAACTTCCGGCGTTATCATCAAGAAAGCCAAATAGAAAAATAATAATTTACCGGTCTTGAGTTCTATTGCGGTATCTTCGTAGATATATCTCCCAAGATAAGTGGAGACAATATTAAGTTCGCCAATTATGTTAAAATTTAAATAAACCAAATATCCTGCAACAAGTAGGCCGACGCCTCCTACGAGAAACCTTTTATAATTGGGTTCTTTTTCAACCAAGAGAATTGGAAAGGACAGAGATATAGCTGGGTGCGCGGCAGCAGCCAAAACAAGCCCAACTAGCGACCTGCGATAATGCCTTTTCCTCCATTCAATGTAGGCGTGAAAAATAAAGCCCATTGCGAAGCATTGACGAAAAAGGCCTAAGTAATCAACCCCGATTCCAGGAAGAACTATTATCAAGAAGAAGTACAGTGAGGGCCATTTCGTAACTTCAGATATCCTGCTCAATCCCGAGATAAATACTGTGTATCCGATAGCATATGGCAGCGCCCGAGTGCCACTGATCGAATAGAGCCAACGGAGTGCTACATACAGTAGACCATACTTCTCCACATATCCATTTTCAAATAATACGGTGTATTTTAAAGTATCGTAGCCGAGTGGCGCTCCAATAAGGAATGTAAGAACTGCAACCACTGGCGCGATTCGATTTAATGCGTCTTTCCTGACTGCGAAAATAAGAAAAATTATGAACGCAAAAATAACTATTATCTGAGTCTGAATCTGGCTCACAAAATAATGTCCGTGTTTTAGAAAACCGTAAACGCTCTGCTTGGCATTTTTTTGTTATTTCAAAACCATGATTCAACAAAAGCTTTCCATCACCAATTTTGCTTGAGATTCCCAGGTTAACGCCTCAATGTCTTTAAATTTTTCGCCTAAATTAATCGCAAATTCGTTGTCTTTTAATTCTTCACGAAGTCTCGATACTAATTCGATTAGAGATTCTTCCGTGCTATATCTGTATATGAATTTATAATTCGGCGCTATATAATCTATTTCCTCCTGAACATCTGATCTTGTTAATATAATATCGCCAAAATAGATCATCTGCATTAATTTTAGTTTAAATCCAACGGAAAATCGATCGGTTATTAAGCCGAATCCGGATTTCATAGATTCTTTAAAGTCCAATAATAAAAAATCTTTTTTTTCTAACTTTTCTTTTGTTTTCATCGTTATATTCGAAATACGCTTAGGTAGCCATTTGTCGCTGCCAGAAATATGCAAATGATTCAGGTTCCGACCAGCCTTGGGTACTTTACCTGCTGGCGGCGTTAATATTGAGTAGTTTCCCCTGATGAATGGAAAATCCTTCTCAGCTTGTCTCGCGTCCATCTTCGATAGAAAAAATATGTGACGCGCTTTCCTAAAGGCCCGTTCGAAATACCCGATCGAGCCGGCTTTGTATAGGAACTCGATATCCATTCTCCCTTTGAAAGAGAATCGTGGAAAATAATTATGAACGATAATCGAAGCGGATTGTTCTTCAAAAAGCTTAAGTGTTGCGAATAGGGATTCGTGAGAGATAATTATTTCGCTTCGTTTATTTTTTAGATGGTTATTATCGATGCTATACCCTGTTATTTTGGATTCCCATATGGGTGCTGAAAATATCGCTTTTCTTTTTCGTGGGATTGGCTCTTCGTATACAGTATTTCCGATGTTCCTAAGAGCCGAAATTAAATTCGTGTCGAAGATGCAGTCTCCAGCCCCATGCTCGTTTCCGTAATATTTTGGGTATAGATAATGTATTTGCATAAGATTCGGTAATTTTATATTTACGAGGGTGTTTCTGAAAATCTTCACGTCGTCGATATTGCAGTATTTTGGGCTAATATCCGGCCGGTTGAATTTTGACTCATAATCGGATTTCTAATGTCAAGAAAAAGGGGCCATAAGGCCCCTTTTTGCTGTTTAGCCCGCTGAAGCCGGCCGCTTCATCCGTCGACGTCCTTCATCGACAACCGCACGCGTCCCTGCCGATCCACTTCGATCACCTTCACGCGTACCACGTCGCCCTCATTGAGGACGTCGGCCACGCGCTCAACGCGCTCGTTGGAGATTTGCGAGATGTGCACGAGTCCATCGCGACCAGGCAGGATCGAGACGAATGCACCGAAGTCCATCAGGCGAACTACCTTGCCTTCGTAGATTCGGCCAACTTCGACGTCTGCCGTGATCAGCTCGATGCGACGCTGCGCTTCACGCGCCTGCGCACCGTTGACCGAGGCGATCTTGACGGTGCCGTCGTTCTCGATATCGATCGTCGCGCCCGTTTCTTCGGTGATGGCACGGATGACCGAGCCGCCCTTGCCGATGACGTCGCGGATCTTCTCAGGGTCAATCTTGATCGTCGTGATCGTCGGCGCCCACTCGCTCATCTTCGCGCGCGGGTGGTTGATCACGTCGTTCATCTTCTCGAGGATATGGAGACGGCCTTCGCGGGCCTGCGCCAGCGCGACCTTCATGATCTCGCTCGTGATCGAGGTGATCTTGATGTCCATCTGCAGGGCGGTGACGCCCTCGGCGGTACCCGCCACCTTGAAGTCCATGTCGCCGAGGTGATCTTCGTCACCCAGAATGTCGGTCAGCACCGCGTAGCGGTCGCCTTCCTTCACGAGACCCATGGCCACACCGGCCACGGGCGCCTTGATGGGCACGCCCGCGTCCATGAGCGCCAGCGACGAGCCGCAGACCGAGGCCATCGAGCTCGAGCCGTTCGACTCCAAGATCTCCGACACGATACGCAGCACGTACGGGAACTTCTCCATGTCCGGCATGACCGCGGCGATACCGCGACGCGCCAGGTTGCCGTGGCCGATTTCGCGGCGCTTCGGCGAACCGATCATGCCCGTCTCACCCACCGAGAACGGCGGGAAGTTGTAGTGCATCATGAACGGCTCTTTGCGCTCGCCTTCGAGCGCATCGATAATCTGCGCATCGCGACCGGTGCCGAGCGTCGTTACGACGAGCGCCTGGGTCTCACCGCGGGTGAACAGTGCCGAACCGTGGGTTCGCGGCAAGACGCCGACCTTCACGGTGATCGGGCGGACGGTCTTGTGATCGCGGCCGTCGATACGCGGCGCGCCCGAGAGCACGCGGTCGCGGACGATGCGGTACTCGAGGTCACCGAACACCTTGGACACATCGGCCGCGGCGTACTTCGGGGCGTCTCCCGAGGCCAGTGCTTCGAGCACCTTGGCCTTCACGGCCGAGATTGCGTCGCGACGCTCGAACTTCACAACGAGGCTGTAGGCCGCATTGAGGCCCTCGGTCGCGAGCTCTGCCACCGCGGCTTCGAGTTCCGTGTGCGCAGCAGGTGCCTTCCAGTCCCACTTCGGCTTGCCGGCGGCAGCCACCAACGCGTTGATCGCGCCGATCGCAGCCTGCATGGCCTCGTGACCGAAGGTCACCGCACCGAGCATCACTTCTTCCGAGAGGCCCTGCGCTTCGGATTCGACCATCAGCACGCCGTCCTGCGTACCGGCGACGACGAGATCCAACGCCGAGTCCTTCATCTGGGCGACCGTCGGGTTCAGAAGGTACTGGCCGTCCTTGTATCCGACCTTCGCCGCGCCGATGGGGCCTAAGAACGGCATGCCCGAGAGGGCCAAGGCTGCCGAGGCACCGATCAGCGACGGGATGTCCGCCGAGACGTCCGGGTTCAACGACACGACGGTGGCGACAACCTGCGCTTCGTTCAGGAAGCCTTCCGGAAAGAGCGGACGGATCGGACGGTCGATGAGACGCGAGGTCAGCGTCTCACGCTCCGAGGGGCGACCCTCGCGCTTGAAGAAGCCGCCCGGGATGCGGCCCGCAGCGTAGGTCTTCTCCTGGTAATTCACGGTGAGCGGGAAGAAATCACGGCCCGGGACCGCCTTCTTGGCGCCGACGGCGGTGACGAGAACCACGGTATCGGCCACGGTGACGACGACGGCGGCGTCGGCCTGACGGGCCATCTCACCGGTCTCAATCGTGTACTCGTGGGGACCGTACTGGAAGGTTTGCTTGTGTAACGACACTTATAGAATTCCTTTGCGATGAAAATGCAACGGCCCGCCGAAGGGCGGGCCGTGCTGGGGTCTGCTTAGCGACGCAGACCGAGGTCCGCGATGATCTTCGCGTACCTTTCGGGGGTATTGATCTTGAGATAGTCCAGCAGCTTGCGGCGCTGGTTCACCATCTTCAGAAGGCCACGGCGGGACGAGTGGTCGCGCTTGTGGGCATGGAAATGTGCGCCGAGGCTGTTGATCCGCTCCGACAGGAGCGCGATCTGAACTTCCGGCGACCCAGTATCCTTAGCGCCGCGGGCGAACTTCGCGACGATACCGGCTTTCGCGGTGTTATCGAGTGGCATTGAAAAGTATCCATTGAGTAGGTAGAAAACCGCCGAATTCTAAACCGAATCCGCACCTTAGGCAAATTAGGCTAACGCCTCAGCGCGCCGGATGACGCGCTTAGGCGCGGGCTTTACGTCTCCCGCCGAGTCTGAAGCGCCGTCACCGGCGCCCCCGCAACCCGTAAGCCCCCGGATTACGTGGGCTTTTCAGGATTCTCGCTGCCGTAACGGTAGCCGTACTTCTGCTTGCCGTAGCGGTAGCGGTAGCTGTAGCGATACCGACCGTAGCCATACCCGTAGGCGTAGCCGTAGCGCAGACCCGTCGGCTGGTGCGAGTTGAACACAACGCCCGCCACGACCACCCCAACGCGCTTGAGTGCGACGAGCGCTTCGCTGACTTCGGCAATGCCAACCTCGTTCTGCCGCACGACAAAGAGCGTCTCGTCGACGTGCTTGGCCAGTTCCAGGGTGTCGCTGACGGCGAGGACCGGCGCCGAGTCCACGACAATGAGATCAAAGTGATCCACCGCCCAGTCGATGACCTTCGCAAACCCAGCGCCCGACAGCAGGCGGCCCGGATCCTTCTCGGCGGTACCCGGCGGTAGCACCGTCAACCCGTCGCCCAAATCGACCAGCGCCTCGGCCGGGGACGCCAAGCGCCCCGTCAGGATATCCGTGAGGCCGACGCCACCCACCGGCAACGGCAGGTACTCTTTGAGCGAGCGCTTACGAATGTCCGCATCAATAATCAGCACCCGCCGCCCCGACCCTGCAGCAAACAGGGACGCCAAATTCGCCGCAACGAAGGACTTGCCCTGCGACGGGGTCGCGGACGTCACCAGGAGCACCTTGCCGCGCGGCAACGCAGACAGCGAGAACAGCGTCGCGGTTCGGAGGCTGCGCAGCGCCTCGACGACCGGTGAGTTCGGATCCGTGGTCGTGAGCAGATACGCCTTCCGCGACGCCTGATAGTCCTGCTGCGCCTGCTCGTCCGAGTGCGGAATGAGCGCGATCACGGGCAGATTCGTCGCCTGCTCCAGCTTCTTCGGCTCGCGGACGATCCCCGTCAAGAACGACATGAGCTGCGTCGCCGCAAAACCGAGGACAATGCCTAGAAGCCCAAAGATCGCGATCATGTAGGGCTTCTTGGGGCGTGCCGCCTTCTCCGGCACTTCAGCCCGATCGATGACGGAGACATTACCGACGGTACCGGCGCGCGCCACTTCGAGCTGCTCGGCGTTATTGAGCAAGCTCACGTAGAGCTCGTTGTCGACCTGCACGTCGCGCTCAAGAGTCAGGTAGCGCTGCTCTTTCTCCGGCAGGCGGCGGATCTCGATTTCCGCCTTCGAGATGTTCTTTTGCAGCGACCGCAGTTGCGCGTCCACGGCTTTGAGTGCCGGGTGAGCGGGCTCGTACTTCAAGCTCAGTTCCGCGCGCTGCAACTCGAGCGTCTGGCGCCCGGTC
>Ga0208105_1000577_pt1 | contig 11943 bp, 1 predicted proteins | sample CryBogCBE16Jul07_FD_184574 | JGI IMG/M metagenome (GOLD analysis project Ga0208105, IMG submission 184574) | Freshwater microbial communities from Crystal Bog, Wisconsin, USA - CBE16Jul07 (SPAdes) | ecosystem: Environmental > Aquatic > Freshwater > Lake | place: Crystal Bog, Wisconsin, USA... | reverse complement strand
CACATCAGGCGTGATCACCAGCCACATTCCAACAGTAAACACCGGCAGCCTCATAAGCCTACTGAGCACGATAGCCACTCACATGCTCAGCCTCTCCTCAATCTACGCAAAGCAAGAACAATCGGAAAACCACACAATCGTCGCTGTTCTAAATTACGAACTGGAAGAAGTCGATGTCACACCAGACAACGGCTACGATTCCGTGACTCCCTGGACTATGGCACATACAGTCATCAATCGGATGCTGAAGCATTTAGACTATCTCTTCAGCAACTCATCCCTGGAGCCAGGCCACGACTCGAACGCAAGCGAACCACCAAGGCCCAACGGCGTCGCAAAACCAAATCACTCAAACGGCTGCAATGGAAGTCTCTAAAGAGGCGACTACTTCAGTCTGACACGGGTCTCTCCCACGACGCACACATCTCGCAGAAACGGACTAGGACCCGACCACTGATATTACACTGGATACAGGCTGCTATCTCACACGCGACTCGCTGTCTCCTCCGCTGGACACTGCCATCAACGCCAATAAGACCAAGCAGTACGTCGACTGTCTACAACCACACTTGTCCAAAAACATCGTCTGAGCTGGGTACTGGTCCTGAACTTACAGGCGGGGGACCGCTACATATTAAGCGGCCCAAGAAACACACTCCAATATGCCATCCAGAGGAATCACTATGGCCCTACTACATCTCGTCTGTGGCGCACTGGAATGATCACAACCAGGTGGGTGCTCCACGCCCAGTTCTCACCCAAGCACAATTTGAGAACAAACCCAGACACTGGCAGTACCGAGAATTCGCTCTTCTTGGGCACGCTTTTGATAGCCCTGAAGAACTTCTACTCCAACTCCTCCCAATGGGAGAGGAGATCAGTAAAATGTACATGACCTATGAACTTCCGGACATTCAAATTGCGACACTAACAATTCAAGAGGCAATCTGCCATGAACGCATACTCAATGTTCATATATCTAATCTCGTGAGACATCGGAACCGGATCCGTCACGCAATGGCGCATCTGGCCAAAGCCAGGAGGAGAGGGACACCAAGCACTCTCCCCTGTAAAGCGCCATACACATCATGGACTCAATTAACGCTTGAACTATATCGTGTTCGGCACGTCATCGAACAGCACCGCACAAGTCTCGAACAAATTCTACGCCGCAAAAAGACTGCCATGAAAACCACCAAATCCAAGCTTCCTCCATCGATATCTATCCCGGCTGAACGGCTCAATCTACCGGAGCCTGCCACGACAGAAGAATACTCTGGCCCACGCAAAGACTGGTCAGATTTCCGGCCAAAGCCTTACCCCAGCAAGCAGCAACGACAAGTCGAGCTTGAAAGAATCAACAAGCTACCAAACCCTCTCCTAGCCCCACAACCGACAACGGACACCTACACCGCCATGTCAAATCTGATGAGAGACCTCGCCACACACGGTCCACGGTACGAGGGCATGACACCAGAACAGGCATTCGATGTCATAGGCGGATTCCCACAAGCCTCTCTCTCCATGAATGCAAGTACACTTGCAGTCGGCACTCTGAACGTTGCGGGCATGGATGACTTCAAACTTGGTATGGTGCTGCTCCTAATGCTGCACAGTCACATAGATGTCATGATACTCACTGATACACAACACACTGAAACTTCAGCTACATACTACAAGAAGATCGTACAGTCTCAACTCGGAGGAGCAGCAAAGGTCTTTGCTTCTCATACATCCCCAAGAGAGCACGACCGACGAGTTAAATGTCCCACTCCAGGCAAACGTCGTCCCAGCTCAAACACAAAACAACAACACAAGGCCTCAGTCAAGGCAGCCAATAAAGGGCCAGGAGGAATTATGTTCATCATCGGTCCCAAATGGGGACCCAGCTTACGGAATGGCAGGAGTGATGACTCTGGACACGGGGCTCTTGCGGAAATTCAGCTCAACACTCAAACGGGACCCATCAACATCATGGGCACGTATTGGCCAGAAATACCGGACAACACACGCATCCACACCACGGCAATGAACCTATATTCGAAAGTTGCTACATGGTTGCACAACAGACATATTCACAAGGTAAACCCCATCACGTACCTACAAGAACTTGCCTTAAAGTGGGCACATACAGCGGCACGAACCGGCAGCAATGCGGTGATATTGGGTGGCGATCTCAACTCCCGCTGGCTACCAGCAGAACGAGGTGGACAACGCTCCATTGAAGACTGGTGTGACACAAATTTCTTCATCAATGGACCCAGACAAGTCGCCGATGCTCTAAATACGACTTTCATTACAAGAGGGCATGAAACTGACACTGGCACCTGGATAGACCACATCCTACATCTCGGGCACTCAGACAATATCCAAGTACTGGGGGCGCTTAACTCACAAAACTCGGAATGGGAAGGTGTGACTGATCATCGGCCACTGTGGGTGCACTATGCAACGGCGCAGCCATCAACCGAGCCCCCTGTCCGACCTCAGCAACTGAAACCCAGAGTGGAACTTCCACTTGGTGATCGCAGACAGATACGCGATTTCCAGGACAGGCTCAATGACGTTGTCACTCAGATACCTTACGATGGAGAAGACAAATTCGCAGCAGAACAGTACCTAGAACAACTCACATCGTTTATTGTCGACTCCACAGAACAAATCAATAATGCGTACAGACGACACCAACAGCGCGATCATTTCAAAGACGGATTCAGCCCGGAATTTCTCATACACAAGTGGCATTTACAAGCAATTATCGAAATACGCAGACACCTTCTTGGCAAAAAAGGCAGGAACCGCTGGCCCAGTTTGCGAGATCGGCAGCGAGACCTTCGTCTAATCTTTGCTACTCTCAAGCAACGAGTACTAGGACTAGGGCTTTCTAAGGCCAAGGTCACCTCAACTTTAACAGAGACTAAGAAGGGCCCAGAATGGTGGATCACACAAGACATGATCACAGCAGACCACTGCGACACAGAAATCAAGGCGCTGAAACAACTCATGCACGGCCGGAAACGATCAGACATGCGGCGCAAATGGAAACGCCGCACTGCCTTTCTCGAAAAAATGTCAGCTCAGGGTAAATCTGGGAAAACCATCAAAGCTGTTCTCAAGGCCCATGCAGGTCGCAAACATCGAGATGGGCTGAACCTAGATACGGTCTGTGATCCTCAAGGCAAAACATATGTCACTCCGCACACGGTACACACAGCGAGCAATTCACACTTCTCCTCCTGGTACGACATGCCAGACCACTACAGGCAGTCACTCCACGAAGTTCCGGACTGGAGGCCAATACTCAGCAGTCTGGAAGTCTTTAAAGCTCAATTCCCCAATACTCAGATCCCGGCGCCGCTGTTTGAACGGATCTATAACGCATTACAGGACGTCCCCCAAGCTCAGACAGTACGCGAACAGCTCACCGCACAGCTCTCAGAAGCCCCGACGAAGGAGGAATTCATAGCGAGACTCAAATCCCTGAAAAGCTACTCGTCGCCAGGCATGTCCGGACTCTCCTACAACATGTTGAAAAAAGCCCCGCCGGTAGTCATTGACCAGATATACAAATGCCTAGTGCAATTCTGGCACGATAAATACATTCCAGCGTCGTGGAAATGGCGATGGCTAGTACCAATCCCCAAAAAACCTACTGACTCCCCGACACTAGAGGAACTCAGGCCTCTCATGCTCTGTGAAGCCCTCCGGAAAATCTGGAGTTCACTAATACTTCATCGCATTCAAGCAGCACTTCATCAACACAAAGTTATGGATCCGGCCCAACATGGATACCTCTCTGGTAAAAGCACAGGAACCGCCTCCATGATCCATATAAATGCCTTAGAAGACGCGGAAGAGCTGGAACATGACCTCCACCGCACGTCCTACGATCTCAAAAAAGCATTCGACAGTGTGAGCAAACCCATCATGCTGCTTTCATGGCAACGGCTCGGAGTTCCACCAGACATAGCCCAGTGGCTAACTGCCATGGACATTGGCGGCACCACTGTCGTCAAAACGCCATATGCACAATATCTCTGGCAAATGGTCAAATATCACTCAGTACAGACCACTGGAGACTATCCCCCGGGGCACATCCAAACCACTGATGAGAGCGTCCTGCTTGAATCCTTTGATGCGGTCAGGGGGACAGGTCAAGGAGACGTCACATCACCCACATGCTGGATAGCTGTCATGGACATTCTGCTCACCGCCTTGCGTCAATACGACCATGAAGCCATAACAAAAACCTATTATCGAGGTGACAAACACCACATGTACTGCTCGGAAGAAACATCATATGCAGATGACATGGAAAGCATAAGCAATAATCCTATACACTTACAGGACAAAGCCAACATTGTCTCGGCCTTCTGCGTTCTGGCTGGGCTACAACTTTCCCACGGTAAGCTTAGGAGGGTATTTCAGGCATGCTCAGGATACGAATTATTAGAGCCCACTACAATGACAGTACATGTATATCCCTATCAATGACAGACGGTCACTATCAATGCAACGGATGCCACTGAATATCTAGGAGGTCTCTACGACATCAACAACGGCAGCGTCAATGCACTGAAACTCGTTCGGGACACAGTCGCACAACACTGTCAGGCCATACTACACGCCTCCGTTTCAGCGGCAGACAAAATCACGGTCGCCACCATTTCTACGCTTGCCAAGGTAAAATACAAAGCCGCACTTAGCTCCATACGTCTCAAAGATCTACAGGACATCGATAAAACATTCTCCAATCTATATCGGCAAGCAACCCTCAACATGTGTGGGTTTCCCACGGCTCTCATATACCTAGCACGCAAGTATGGGGGACTGGGGATCAAACGCTTCAGTGACGAGGTCCAATGCGACAAGCTAAGCAAAATTTTCACCGCCTTGAGGGGACACAGTCTACATCAACAAGCAACCCAAGGACTCCTCAACAGAGCCATCCGGAAAAGCGGCATAAAAACGTCTTGTCTAAACCGTGTCGTCATCAACCCAGATGTAGCGAATAGAGACAAGAAACCACGACTGTTCACTGACAGCATCATCCAGTGGCTGGCACAGTCAGGACTCCGTCTCTGTCGGCAGGGAGAGACGCCTGCACTGAACTCCATGCTTACCCCAATCTTGTCCTTGCCAAACATACCTGATTCTATCAAAGAGCACTGCCGAGACAACGACATGCATCTGCTCTGCGATCTAATGGACACAAACCCCATTACAGGGCAACGACACTGGATATCCGGAGCGCCGTATGATTCTCTTCAGTCGATACTACCTACCGACATACCTGACGAACCCACTCCTCTGTTAATAGGTCAATACTGGAAGGTCCAGCACCATGTCAACTCGGATATACGAGCTGGCAACATCATTCGAATTGATGGAATGACCCAAGATGGCGTCTCAGTAACCAAATGGACAATTCCCAACCGTTCCAAACCAATGCATGCAGTCACCATGCATCGGACTAGCATCGTACCTTACGAGACACTGTTTGCCTATCCGTATGCCTTACGGGTCACCGTGCGCAAGATTGCAGGAGGATGCTACAAGGTCACAGACCCGAGATATCAATCCCGCCCGGTATGGCCTAACACTACGCCACCTGCGACACCTCACTGGATACGCTGGGTCACTTCCCGTTGTTCCGAATCGGACTCATACAAGCTCTACACTGATGGCTCATATACAGACACCGCAACCATCGAAGCGGTATTCCGACCAGATCGCAAGGCATCACAGTCCTCTGCAAGCATAATCCTCAAAGACGACTCGCCTCACTGGAAACAACGACCGGTATACATCCTCCACATCAGCAATGGAAAGGATCTACTTGCCAAGTCTGCGTACACGATGGAATACATAGCGCTAGCTGGAGCTTTCAAAATTCAAGCCACCGGATGTACAAACAAATCTATAGGCACAGATGCAGAATCGATCGTCAATCTTCTTCCGCATAGAAAGAAAAGACTCCGACAAGTCGTTGCAGACCACATTATCCCCCTTCAGGCCATCGATGATTGTCTACATGCTGGATGCCCATTACCGACACATGTGGAAAGTCATCCGGAGAAACGGAAACCAGGCAACAAACTCGACTGGTCCAATGATGACTGGGGAAACTTCATCGCAGACAGAGCAGCAGCTGCAGACTATGAGACGCTACAATCACTGGGAATACACACACACATTCTCGAGATCCCGGCGACTGAACTCTACAATGACCTCATCCCTTCGCACCAGTGGTACATAGGCCACCCTGACGGCACCCCTGTGAGACCCGACGGCGCTCTCGATCATATTCAGGAGTATCGCTTCCACGAATATCTGCAAGACCGCGACGCAGATCGGGCCCAACGACAGGAGACACCGTACTGGCAGGACAACTCACTACGTTACAGTGCCAAACTCTTCCGGATGCCAACATCCAGCCCTGCTCTTGCATCTTCCAAATGCCGAATCATATACGATAAACACTGGCATGGCAGAAACCGTCAGAAGGAAGCCACTCTCTCCGAATCAGAAAGGATCGAAACAGGTAGCTGTGTACTATGTCGACAGACAGACTCCCAGGCGCATACCTTCCATCGATGTTCACACAAACCAATAGCAACTCTCAGGGAAGACATCTTCAACAATCTACGTGCACAGGTTCACCAATATGACAAGGACTCGGCATCTGCGCGTCAAATCGGTCGTGCACTTATTCATCTACTGAACACCACCTCCGAACCAGAACGCGTTTGGCTGGGCAATCTATCAACACATCAAATTCAATATCTACAAGAGAACATCAATCCTGACGCACTCAATACACTAACCCAAAAACAGCTTGATAACATTTTCATACCCCTAGGTCGTATCCTCGCAGACGGCTGCACCAATATAAACCACCAGAAGCTTATTGCGGACAATAACTCCACTATCGAACACCAATACAACCGCATCAAAGCGGCATCTGAGTCGAAACCTCCCAGACATAAATCACCACTCATCCCAGCGGCACCTTCCCAACGACCTTCCCTAGGCAGATCCTTTCACCGGCAGCTCCCTGCCATAGCCAGACAACCAAGCACTCTTCAACCAAGTCTCCGTCTTGACCCGTCCCCACCAGCTCTACTCCGTCGATGCACACAAGCTGCAGCTCCTACCAGCAAAGAGCGTCACATAGTCACCTCATCTACAGGCCATGCTCTCTCCGGATATCACTTCCACCACCTCTTAGGCAACAAAGTTATTCACAATCACGTCATCGACGACTATCTACAACTGTTACAGCCACATTACGCGGGAAAATACCTATTCTGCTCAATCAACATAATGGATCAACTCCGTTCAGGAGAGCAATATACCAGAATAGACCGAGTGTTTCGGCGCTGTGGTCTACTCACGCATGACCAGATTTTCTTTCCAGTCTACAAAGCACATCACTTCATGCTTCTCACTGCTCAACCTCGTGTCCAAGGCAGGAACATCATAACACTATACGACTCACTAACCTACGATAGTAAGGAGGAAATAGACGCTCTTCTACGGTACCTGCAACACGTCGCCACAACAACGAACAACCCCGAGCTTCTACACTGGGACATTGAGGTCAATGGCACTGCTGGCATGCCCAGGCAAACTGATACTGTCAGCTGCGGAATATACGTTTGCGCATATGTAGACTGTCTCACAGCCAACATCCCACTCACTGTCCTCACGCCACCCATCATCACTCAATACAGAGAACGGGTAGCATGCAGCCTGCTTGCACAAACAATCACTCCACTCTCCCAATCGAACATAAGCTTGCAAATGGAACAGAACTCCTCGAGTGTATCTACAACACCCACCAACGGAATCTCAACAGACGACAAGAATGCAATGGACCAGTCGCATGTTCACAGTCCGCCATGTGCCAACCTCAGATCGAACGACCTCTTATCTCAATTTCCTCTCCTGGATCCAAACTACATCTGGCACCCTGACAATGAATCGCCCACTGATGCCAGAGACCGTCTCGAGCTTCGTATTCCTACACTCACTCCCGAAGAAACAACAGCACTACAACGCATATGTCAACATCCATCCAACACACTGCAACTCCCTGGAGGCAATCTCGAGACCTCAGATTTCCTCGACCTTCTCCGTCCAGAGACGCTTCAAGCCAGTATAATTAACATGCTCTTCACCCTCGGTCTCGCCCTACACCCTGAGACAACGTATGTTCCAGCCGAGGTCACCTCTGAATTTTCCACCGGAGACCTTCACACCTACCAAAGACTCGCTGACGTAAACAACGCACTAACTCCCCTGAGACGGAGCCTACTCTCCAGGAAATCCGTGGTATTCCTTTTCGGAGCGGGCTCTCACTACACGACAGTAGTGGTCAACGACACGACCAAACAGATTGCTTACTTCGACAGTCTGCACCCCAATGCCAAACCTAACCCTTGGGAAGTAAACATAGTTAGACAACTGTTTCGTGACGAATCAGCCAGACAACAAAAACTGAGACTCATTGACGACTGGCCACTGACGTACCCAACCACATCAATGGAACCTCAACGTCCACACCGGCTCACCACCCAACATCCCGATCTCGCCACACATAAAGACTGTGGTCTCTACTCTCTATGCTGCACGCTACTATACCTCGCAGGTCATCCCCTCACAATCCTCACTCCTTCCAAAGTTCACGATCTCCGGAAACATCTAGCACACAAACTTCTCAGCTCCACTATCTTCAATATCAACGATATCCTATTCCGCAAACGCAATAGAGCCCCCACCAGTCCCACACACAACCCTCAGCAAAAAGCTGCGCCTGACACACACAACATATACAACGCACTATCCGATGCCCCTCCCAGCGCTTCATCTCGACGAGCTACTCTAAGACCACGCCGGTCCAAACCTACATCCACCAACACCTCATCCCTCCCGGATCGACCTCGCAGCTCGGTAATCCTCTCTGACCCCGCACTCGAACATACATACATCTCTGAATCCACCCTACCGGGTGCCGGCAAAGGCCTTTTCGCGGCACGGGACTTCGACGGCAACGATGAGGACTCAGCCTTCATCGGTGAGTACTTCGGAGGAGAACATCTCACGGCAGAGACAGTAGCCGCGGACAACCACTCCTCTGACTATGCTATAATCAAGGGCGGAATCGTCAGAGACGCCTGGGATCCACACTCCAAACGGGTCATCTGCGCCTCCGGTTACGTCAACGATCCGCTGGACGAAGAGCTCGAAAATACGCAATGGGACGTACACCAAAAGAGGCTATACATCACGGTCAAACCTGGTTGTAAAGTTCAACGGAATAGCGAACTCTTTGGCTCATATGGTGATCTTCACTGGTGCAGCACCAAGTTTGATTTCAACATACTCCAAAAGGCTGTGTGGCGGTACAGAAATCAAATCGACCTTAGCGCCTCTGGACACTGGCCACATCACCCACTAGCCCACGCTCTCTTCAACACACCCTACAACGGATCCCTACCTTTCGACTTCACTAGCTGTCCATGCACCACTTGTATCATGACACAAACACCATCCCAGCCCATCGCCTCCTCATCCACACCGCCATCAGCATCGAACGAAGCCATCACAAAGGCAAACTTGCCCAACAAACGACTGCGTCCCCCATCACCAACGACAACAAACTCTGCAAAACGACCTCATCGCTATACCCCAGCAAACAGGCCCCCTCCGACAACATCCTTCCCCTCACACCTCCCACCTCGGCACACGGCGCCCGCTTCCAAAAAGACTAGTGTTCCTAAACACTCCAATCACCAACGTAAAACCACTGCTAATAAACGACACATGACATCAACTAACACTCTCGATACCAACGCCACCGGCACACAACTTGAAACTGACTTAGCAACACTCGCCTTACAGCACAATATCACTGATCTCCCAACTCACATACGAAAGCAACTCGTCAGCAAAAACAAATGTCAGTCCAATCGTGAATTCTCCCGTAGGACATACATTGATGAGACAGATGATCCTGCAGGTGCCGGCAAAGGCCTCTTTGCCCTCACACACTTCCGTGCCTTTGACATCATCGGTATCTATTCCGGCGGGGAAACACTTACGCTCGATGAAGTCCTGCAACCCAGTTACCATTCAGAATATGTGGTAAACATTCAAGGTCTGATCCGAGACGCCAAAGATCCCAAAACAGGCGCTATCCTGTGTGACACTGGCCGCATAAACGACTCACTTGATCGATCCAGGCACAACTCGGATTGGTACATTCACCCGGACTTCCCACATCTCCTTCTCGTAATAGCCACCAAGGAGGTCCTCCCAGACGCACAGTTCTACATCCCATACGGCGGTGACTACTTCTGCGACGCCCGCTTCCCGCTATCAGTCCTGTGTGCAGCAATACGCTGCTACAAGATCAACATCCATACCACATCATGCTGGAAGGCTCTACCTCAATATCCAGAGCTCTCAACACACTTCCCACAACCAACAACCACAACACCACGTATGCCTCCTCCACCCTCAAAGCGACAACCTGTCACACGTCCCCAACGCTCCGGTCACGTACACACTTCTGAAGTAACCACCTTTCTGCGCAAAATCACAAGCTCGATATGTCCGCCAGACATACATCTCAAACCAGACATCGTTGTTGCACTTGAAAGCGGACAACGTCATCATGTCATAGACACCGTCATTAACACCTTATTACACAACACCTCCATACATGCCCTGTACTTCCAAGGGGCCAACCTCAACAATACACAATTCAACAACCTTATTGCCGTAATACGAACAACGCACATATACGCACTGAATCTTGGAGAGAATACCATAACCATTGACAATCTTCAACATCTCGCCGACACCATCCCAACTACTCATCTCACCCAAATATACATCGAACCCCAACCATTTCATCCTAGATATACTCAACTACTACAACTTATACGTCAATGCTGCGAACTCAATCGCGACAAAGTCCAGAAAACATACGCTGCACGCAACATCATCCCAGCAGAATGGTCCCATATCTCCACCCGTGGAGCAACCCTTCCAGGCACACTCTCATCCAATCTACCAAATGCAGAAGACACTCCTTCGCCACTACGACACCCCCCCAAGACCGCACTAGACCAGGAATCACTTCATCAAGTGTCCACCACGCCAAACCCTATTCCTTACAACCTATCCTGGAACAGACATGCGCAGAAGCTAGCCAACGCACAATCGAAAATCATGAAGTCAAGTCGAAAAGAATCGCACAAGCACCAGCACAAAAACAAAAAATCACAATGCTCCGCTACCACTTCCTCGGGGACCACACTTCGACACTGGCTAGAACCCACTCCCTCAAAAAAACGAAGCCGCAGCCCGGAATCGGACGCCCACGGACACCTACCGCAAGATCATCCGTCAGCAGGACCCCGGCATTCCAAGCACACGAGCCCAGAATCAAGACCCGGAAGAACGAAGCCGACAGACATAGACATAGACATGACACTTGCTTCTCACACCTGCCTTTCCACTGCCATATCTCCTCCTGCTCTCATTTATGAAAATGTACACTTTGCATGCCCTACGCCGGAAACAAGTCTCCACAACGCGGCCTCGGACATAGATAGGACAAATGAATTTTCTGTAAATACCCCTCATGTAAATATTCCGCACTTTAATCATGATGACCATCCGGCATCATCTGAGCCATGTCCGGCTACTGCCTTCAGTGACTTGCTATTTTCTTCTTTTTGTACGGCTGAACCGCTAACTAGTAACGACACCGACAACAATAATATACTAGACTACGACAAGCGCATCGCAGATAGTTAATCCAGTCCCTCTTCAGGGGGTGGACACTGCCTGCGGGTGGCTTGCCTTAATACGTGTCGTTGCTTGTTAGCACAGCCCTTTTGTTTTCTTGTGTAAGAAGTTAAGATATTA
>Ga0208105_1000571_pt1 | contig 12018 bp, 3 predicted proteins | sample CryBogCBE16Jul07_FD_184574 | JGI IMG/M metagenome (GOLD analysis project Ga0208105, IMG submission 184574) | Freshwater microbial communities from Crystal Bog, Wisconsin, USA - CBE16Jul07 (SPAdes) | ecosystem: Environmental > Aquatic > Freshwater > Lake | place: Crystal Bog, Wisconsin, USA... | reverse complement strand
GAAGAGCGTGTCGGTGTAGTTACCCGCCGAGGCAAGGTTGAGCGTGTCGTGACCGGTGTTGCTGCCTGTGATGGCGGCACCGAGGGCCGAACCTTCATTGAAGAGGTTGGCCGCCGTGGCACTGCCGATGAGCGTGCTGACGGCACCGGTGACCGTGGAAGCAGTGAGGGTATCGCCAAAGCCGCCAGCTCCATCGTTGATGAGGATAGGAGAGGCGGATGTGGAGGCATTGATAAAATCACCTCCAAGGGTTCCTCCAATGACCGTCTGGATGCCCGAGGAACCGAAGTCATTGATAAAGTTGACGCCGCCAGTAAGGGATAACTCCTGAACCTTAGAGACATTGGCGCTGATATCAGTAAGGAAGGATCCTGCATTCGCTAACTCAAGGATATTGGTTCCCCCGCCGCCATAAACCGTGCTGGTGGAAAGAGCGGCGGCTCCGATCAAAAGGGTGTCATTGCCTTGACCACCGGTGTAAGCGAGCGATGTGTTGCCAACAGCATTGACGAAGAGGCCCTTGGTGAAGCCGCCGTTGAGCGTTGAGGAGGAGGTGATGGTATCGCTTCCACTACCACCCACGACCGTGGCTATTCCGGCGCTCAGGGCGTTGCCACCGAGGGTGACAGCCGAGTTGCTGGTGAGTTGGAGAATCTCGGCATTCGAGTTGTGGGCGAAGAGCGTGTCGGTATAGTTACCTGCTGCGGAAAGATTGAGGGTGTCCAGACCAGTGCCGCCGACGATTGTGTCTCCCAGGGTCGAGGAAATATTGAAGAGATTCTTACCCTTTGCCGATCCAATCAGGTAATCCGCCGTGGCGCCGCCATCGTCACCCAAGGTCGAGGCTGCCGCATTTCCTGCATTGAGGGTGGTCCCCCCCTTGGCATTTCCGATCAGCGTCACATTCTTGGTCCCGGTGTATCCGATGCTGTCGAACTGGAGGCTCCCCGAGTAGTTGGAAGCATTGAAGGCCGTGGCACTCGTGATCACGGTGTTCACCCCCACGTTCACGCCGATGGTATCGTTCGTGTTCGCTATGTAGAAGGTGTTATGAGCACTCCCTCCGATCAGACTGCTCGCGGCATTGCCGCTGTCAATTAGGGTGTCATTGAGGGTGGAGGCTCCGGCATTGAGTGTATCAATCGCGAAGGATCCGTACTTAGTTGATCCCCCGGACAAATAATCGGAGCCTGTTCCTCCCGAGATCGAATTCGCCAAGGAATTGCCGGAAAGGGTTACTGCAGCATTGCCGGTGTACACAAGATTACTGATACCGAGTACCCCTGATCCGTTGTTGAGGGAATCTGTGAGGCTGTAGTTGGCGAGAGCACCGTTCAGGGAGACTGTTTCACCGGATCCCCCTCTCGAGAAAATTTTATCACCCGACTTTCTGATGACATAGACATCATTTCCAGCTCCGCCGATCAGGCTCGAATATCCATTGCCAACCAATGTGCTTCCGGTAGCACTCATGTGGGCGTCCAGGGTGTTTTTGCCGCTTGCACCCGCAACTAAGGAGTTACTGCCTTTTCCCCCGATGATGTAGTCGTTGAGGGTGTTTCCGATAAGAGTGGCCCCCCCGGTCCCGACATAAGTGAGATTCTTGATGTCAAGGATGCCTGCACCATGATTGAGCGTGTTGTTGAGATCGAATTTATTGAGCGTGGTATCGATCGTGCTGGCTGCAGACAGGAGGGAGGCGGCAGCCGCGGAACCGGGAGCTACTACGATCGAATCCGTCTTATAGTCGGAAAAACCGCTGTCCACGGGCCCCGAGCCGCTCTGTGCTCCGGAGACGCTTGACGATAGGGCAAACGTGACATTCGCTCCGGCGAACTCTAGCGTGGAAAGACCGTTGCCGACGAGTACGGTATTCGTTCCTGCGATCTGGGAACCAACGAGAGTGTCTGCCTTGCTTCCCGCCGATAGATAATCATCGAGACCAAGAGCCACAAGAGAATCAGGTGTGCCCGAGCCTCCAAAGAGGGAATCAAAAATGCCCGAGGCAACCAAGGTGTCTCCCAGCGAGGAGCCGGGAGAGGTCGGAGTCTGTAAGTGAGCTCTGCCTTGAGAGCTAAATCCCGTAAGCGTTACCCTTTCGTAGGTCGAGAAGGTATTGAGATTGACGCTTGTCGCCGAGGTTAGGGTATTGGAGGACACGACTCTTTTAGGTTGAGGGAGAGGGGAGTGGAGCGAATCGGGGGAACCGGTCAGGTAAGTGGGGCTGCAAATGGCATTGTCATCTTCGTACTGTCTAGAAGCTCCGTTTATTGGGAATTCTGCTAAACATAAGTGACATGTCCGTAAGCCGCATTCAGGAAGGAGGTCTGGCCTGCTTGATTGGTTGGTACGGAGAAATTCGCGTTGGTCGTGATGTCAGCCACAAAATTCCCGTGATCATAGAGTCCAAAATGCGTGGTTAACTGGGCCCCATTGTTTGCAAGGGCTCCGAGGGTATAAGACCCACTATCCGCGGCACGGAGTTGGAGCACATCACGGTCCGAGAAGCCCGTGATGGCGGCATAATCCGTGGCGGCTGCCCCTGGCGCCGGAACAGATGTTCCATAATAGGCCTTGCTGGCGGTTCCCAGCACGAAGGTGTCCGGGCCGCTTCCCGAGACCAGTTTGTCGGCAGCCGTCGCCTTTCCTCCTCCATCTAGAGTGATTGCACTGCTTGTTCCCGAGGCATCGATGATGTCATTTCCTGTATTGCCTATCACCTCTGTGATACCCGTTTTCTGAGCATCCTTGCCCAAGGTAATGGAGTTTGCACCTGTAGCGAACGTCACCGCCTGCACATTGCTCACATTGGCAAAGAGGGTATCAGCAATCACTTGATCACCGCCCAGATTGAGGGTATCTCCGCTGCCTGAACCGATGATGGTGTCGTTGGCAAGCTGCGCTGCCGTGGCGATCGAATAATGGTTCCCATTACCAAAGACCCCGTTGATGTAGAGTGCCGACGTGTCGCCGGCAGCCTGTGTCAGCGAATCGCTGCCACCGAAACCACCATAAATGCTTGAGAAGCCGGTGGTCATCGCATTGGCATCCAGCGTCACCGCGCTTCCGGGATCGGTTCCATCCTGATTGAACTGGAAGACCTGGAAGTTGCTCACATTCTTGAAGTCGGCATCCGTGAAGAACTGACCATCACTTGAGAAGGTGAGGGTATCGTAGCCGTTATTCTTGGTTCGAGCATTGGTGCTGCCGACTAAGGTAGCCTGAAGGCCTCCCTTGTTGGTAGTTAGCAGGTAATTCTCGTTCAACACACTCAGGTAGCTGTAGCCGCTACCTCCATTGAAGGAATCGATACCCTCGCTGAGTGCCGCTGATCCTAGAGCCACAAAATTGCCATTTAGCGAATCAAGCTGAGACTGATCCATTTGTAGCCCTTGGATATTGGAAATGTTACCGTTTCCGAAGAGGGAATCATAGACGACCTGATCAGGAGCCGTGAGATTCAGGATCGACTTGCTGAGAGCGTTATTGACCACCTGCCTGTATGCATCTGGAACACCGGTGATGCTATCCGTCGCCAAGGCATCCGTATTGGGAAGGATGACATCAAAGTTCCAGATCTCATAACTGTTGCCATTCCACCATTCGGTTGGAGCAAACTGCGAGGCATCGATCGTATCATTGCCCAATCCTCCGATGACGGTATGAATGCCGATTCTTGCCGCGGTGGAACCAAGATCAAGATCGTCACCCCCATTGGGATCCAAGGCAAACGCCTGGATATCTGTCATCCGGGAGAAATTCGTGTCGGTGATGAGATTGGTCGAGGCATCGGTGGTTGATCCCGCAGCAATACCGACGGTGTCGTTGCCCTTTCCTCCGGAAAAGACATAACCACCTTTCAGCGAATCACCGGGGAGCTGCGCCAAATTCACCACAAGATCAACGCCTTGAAGCGTGGTGAATCCCTCCACATTGATCGTGTCACTCTGGTGACCACCGAAGATCGAGGTCAGGCCTGTGTTATCGGCGGCCTCAAGTTGCACGAAGTTGTTACCATCTCCGAGCACCAAGGCGTCAAAGGTTCCGGTCAGTGAATCTGAGGTGATGGCGCGTGCCTGGGTTCCGATAAGTTGCAGGGAGTCACTGCCACTGCCATAGAGACTGGAGCCTACGTGGGCGATGTAGGTGATATTGGAAAGTTCTGCATAGGAAGTCTGGACCAGAACTTCCCCATTATAGCCCTGACCATAGTTATATTGATCATGGGCATTGGTCGTGCCATTCACATTGGGAGTGATATCCCCATGGATGGTGATCTTTCCGGTGAAGGTGGTGAGATTTAGCGTATCCTGCCAGTCATTCAACCCTAGGTAGAGATCATTGATGCCTGCGTATCCAGCATTACCTGCGAGTGTGGCGTTGGTGGTGCCTCCATTGAAGGCCAAGTTGTTGATATTAGCCTGATAGTCTCCGGAAAAGAGAGTGTCGTCCACGTTCCCGCCATTGTTCAGGTAAAGCCAGTTATTCCCACCTCCATCGCCGATGATATTGGCGTAAGGAAGGTTCTCGATTGTGGTGATGATGGCGTAACCAGCATCCTGGCCGAGATTGTAGGTGATGTCCCGAGACGGGGTATACCCATTTACCGTGTCGGTCAGGTCGACGGTGTCATGGCCTGTGCCACCGATTAACGACTGAATCCCGGCTGCTTCAAAGGAATTGCCAAGAAGGAAGTGATTGTTGCCATTGGCCGTCTTGAGAACCTGGATGCCGCTGATATGATCGAAATCAGCATCAGTCACCGATACCCCATTGCGGCTGAACTGCAGGGTATCCACCCCTTGATCCCCGGTGATCGTGGTGTTTTGCAGATAGCTCTGGTCGGTGACATTGATGACAACTCCACCTGTGCCGTAAGAAGAAAGATCAATGTCGTCTCCACCCGTGTCATTGCCCTGCCCTCCAATGAGAGTGGCGATCCCTGCTTGCGAAGCGTCAAGTCCCAAGATGGCGATATTGCCCCCATTGCCCAGGAACTCTAGGGCTCCGATATCCGAGACGCTGGAGAGATTTCCTGGCGTTAGTGTGGATGCGGTGCTGAAGGCCAGCGTATCGGTGCCGGTGCCGCCTCCCACGATCGAACTGCTGGCAATGTCGATCGAATTATCGAGGATGAAATGATTTCCCCCTGAAGTGGCTCCGATCAAGGTATTGTTCTGAGAACCACCCAAGAGGCTGTCCCCGGTTCCTGCGCTGCCATCAATGTAAACATTATTCGTATAGGCGCTGGCATTGATCGTGTCGGCGCTGGCTGCACCGATGATTGTTCCGATGCCGGCGTTCTCGGCATTCGTTCCCACGGTTAGGAAATTGCTCTTTCCATTGGCAATCGAGGTGAGCGCGATGGTGCCGATCAGTGAGTCGTTGACAAATGCAGTATCGCCGATCGTCTGGGCACCAGTCAGTAGCTGGATGGTATCTGTTCCAGTCGCGGCACCGACGAGCGTGGTGTCGGTGAGATTGTAGAGATTTTCAATCTCAAAGTCATTGCCTGAAGAAGCGCCTAGCAGACTGTCGTAGCCGCGACTGGATCCGAAATTCCAATACAGGGTGTTTCCTTCAGGGTTAAAGTATTCCGAGCCGTCAACGGTGCTGGGGCCTTTTCCTCCGACAATCGTCGTGATTCCGGCGCTGTCGGCTCCGGTCATGTTCACAACATCCTGCGAACCGGAGAGGCTGAGGATGTTGATTCCGGAGACGAGCGAAAAGGAACCGGGGACGATCGTCTGGTTGTTGCCGTTGAACTGGAGGACGTTGGTGCCGGCTCCACCTCCAACAATGCTTGCTTCAAGAAAAGCCGAGGCATTGTTGAAGATGAAAAGATTTTCCGATGATGGAGATGCGCTATTCGCTCCGATCAGCGTATTCGCAATGGCCCCCGCAACCAAGGTGTCTCCCAGCGTACTGGCGCTCCCGTCGATGTAGACCGAGGAGGTGGTGATCCCAAGGGCATTAATGGAATCTGCCCCCGTTCCCCCGATGACAGTAAAGGATCCCGAGCCTCCGGAAAAAGCTTTCTGAGCATTGGCACCCAGTAGCACGGTATTTTTGCCGCCAGTGAGCTGAAGTTCGTCCAGGTTGGCGTAGGCACCGATCTTGCTAAAGGAAGCATCGTTGAGGGTCTGGGACGCGGAGGTGATCTGCAGAATGTTGTTTTTCGCACCGATGCCGATAAGGTAGTCATTCCCAAGAAGCGACGTGTTGCCGATCTGAAAATAATTCGTGGCCAGAGAATCGAAGCTGCCAATCAGTGTCGATTTGTTGGTGCTTCCTGCAACGGTTGCCGCAGAGAGGGTATCGCCGATTGTTGACGCCGCGCCATTCAGGAAGATGCTTCCGCTTGTCATGTTCGCCGCGCTCAGGAAGTTGGATCCGGTGCCGCCGTAGACTGTGGTAATTCCCGCTGCCTGAAAATTGTTGCCGCCGACAAACGTGTTATTGCCACCGGTGAGTGAAATGACATCGATGGATTTCATCCGGCTCCCGAGCGTTCCACCGATCATGGAGTCCTGAATATTCTGCCCCTGGGAGGTGAAGGTCAGCGTATCCGTTCCATGAAGATCCCCATAAAGGGAGTCTTCCGGCAGGTTGGCTGCGGTGGGGAGGAAGAATGCATTGCCCTGGCCGGGGGCCTGGCCGCCGATCAGGGTGCTGGCAACAGATCCCGTGATGAGGGTATCGGATAAGGCCGCATTCGAGGCGTTGATAAAAATGCTACCTGTTGTGTATCCGGTGGCATTCAGAGTGTCTCCTCCATTGGGGCCGGCAATGACCGTGGAGATCCCCGTGGCCGATGCGACGGAGTCGAGGATAAAGCTCTGATTTCCACCTCCGCTCAGGGAGAGGTAGTTGATGCTACCGTGTAGGGAATCGGTTGAAAAATCTCCTGCCGCAAGGGATGGACCTCCGTAGACGAGGGTGTCAAGACCGGTTCCGCCCACGAGGGAGTCGGCCAACAAGGCCGCCTCGGTTGCCACCGTGAAGTAGTTGCCCGAGATAGTGCTTCCGATCAAGGTGGCATTGACACCGGGCAATGTGGGGGAGAAGAGGGTGTCGCCAAGAGCCGTGGATGATTCGTTAATAAAAATTTTCGAGGCCGCCGTGCTGGCATCAATGGTATCACTGCCCCCGGTGCCCCCCAAAATGGTCTGGATGCCGGAGCTGCCGATAGAGCTGACACTGTTGCCACCGCCGGAGAGGGAAAGCTCCTGAAAATTCGAAAAGTTGTTGCCGAATCCGGTGATCACGGCTCCTCCAGTTGCAATCTCCAGAAGGTTGGTGCCGCCGCCACCGTTGAGCGTGCTGGTGGTCAGCGGCAGAGCGCCGATCAAGAGGGTGTCATTGCCGGTTCCTCCGGTGTAGGCCGAGGCCGAGGTATTCAGGCTGGCATTGATGAAGAGTCCTTTGATGAAGCCTCCGTTAATCGTTGCGGAGGAAGTGAATGAGTCGCTGCCCGTTCCTCCGATGACCGTTGAGATGCCCGCAGCCAAAGCGTTGCCGCCAAGGGTGACATTCGAATTGCTCGTCAGTTGCAGTGCATCAATGCTAACATCTTGGGTGAAGAGAGAGTCACCATAGGTCCCAGGAGTCTGGAGATAAAGAGTGTCGACACCGGATCCTCCCACAATCGAGTCGATCGGCAAAGGCGTGGAAACATTGAAAAGGTTGCCTGACACACGGCTGCCGATCAGCGTGCTGGCGACAAGACTGCCACCCCCGGAAACGGTCGATGCTGTCAGGGTGTCCCCGAGCGTGGAATTTCCGTCATTGATGAAGATATTAAGAACCGAGGTGCTGCCATCAATGGTGTCACCGCCGCCGATTCCACCAATGATGTTCTGGATGCCAGAACTACCGATCCCACTGATGTTGTTCCCGGCACCCGACAGGGAAAGCACCTGGATATGGGTTATGGTGCCGTTGGCGGTTCCAGAAAGCGTGGCAGGTGAGGAAAGGGCCAACGTGTCAAGTCCCTGCCAACTAGGGAAATAGGGAGACAGTGTGGAATTTGACGCCCCTGTCACCGTTCCTCCGATGATGGAGTCGCCCGAGAGGCCGTTAGTGCCGCCCGAAAGAATGAATAGGTTGCTATTGCCCACTCCCACCATGGTGTCATTCCCCCCCTGACTGCCGATGAAGGTGTCGTGACCGCTACCTCCGCCAACCAAGCTGACTTGGCCGCTTGACAGCGATGCGTTCAGTAGGACAGAGGAGGCGATCGAGGACGCATATCCCGCGATGCTCAGAGTGTCTTTGCCGGAACCGGAGACGAGGGTTCGGACACCGACCCTCTGGGCGTTGGCACCTAGGAGGATGCGGTCAGATTTGGGTGAGAAATCCTCAACCGTCTGGAGACTGGCCACCTTGTCCGCAACAAAGATTCCGAACAGGGAATCCTGAATGGTAACCGGGGAGGAGTAGGAGAGACCGAGCGAATTCTGCGCTGAGGTAAGCGAAGAAAGGGTGATACTGTCGGAGGCAAGGGCTGTCTGGTTATTCTGATTGAGAATAAGAAGGTTTTGTTTGGTCCCTCCAATCAGAGTATCCTTGCCTGATCCGGCCACGAGCGTGTTGCTGACTCCGTTGTTGCCATTGAGGAGGTTGCCAACACCTGAAGTGGATCCGGAAACAAGGGAATTGGATCCCGTACCCGCAATGAGGGTATCCTTGCCTGTGCCGCCGACGAGTGTACTGGCTCCACTGATAGCCGCAAGACTGTCGTTCCCGGATCCGGCCACGAGGGAGTTGGAAACCCCTCCGCCGAGGAGGATATTGCTTCCATTGGCGGAAGAACCCGAAAAAAGGGTGTTGTAACCAGCGCCGGAGCGCAGGGTGTCCCTTCCGGTGCCGCCGTAGAGAATATTGTTGGCACTGGCGGAAGTTCCTCCGACAAGGCTCTGTCCTTGGGTGCGGGTAGGTACCCTTCCTGCCACCAGAAAGTTGTTCTTGCCTCCGCCCACGAGCGTGGCCAACCCGTTGGCCGCATACATGGTGCTGTTTCCGGAGCCACCCTTGAGGCTGACGGTGCCTTTTGAGCTGCTCGCATCCAGCAAGTTATCACCGGATCCCCCGATTATCGTTGTGGAGGCCGTTCCGGCAATCAGCGTGGTGTTGCCGGTGTTGGAGGCGGCGGTGAGGGTGTTCAGCTTGGATGTTCCCCCATCGTTGCCATAGCCCGTGAGGGCGTTCCCGCCGTAAAGACTAAGCCCGTGCTTGGTCGGGGTATTGGTGAGATCGTAGCTCTGAGCGGTGACCACCCAATCTCCATTCTGGGTGATATTTCCATTTGGACCGATGCTGACGATCGGCTTGAGTGGCTTGCGTGGAGGAGGGGCGGGGGCTCGGGAGGCCATAAGTGCTGATCGTGGGGAGGGATGCCGGATCGGGAAATTGGTATTCGACTCACTTAAAGTAGAAGAGAGACGCCGCCTGTCAAACGGGTTTGTGTAAAAAATCTCGAAAAAATTTGGATTGGAAACCTGAAGAACTCAGGAGAATGGGTTAAAAAAGTTAGAACGTAGAATCGTTATAACGTGGGTCCAAGGCAGCTCCGAACGGAGAACATCGGGGTGAACGTCAGGGAACATGACGCAAAAAGACGACTGGAAGAGTCGAAATTTAGTACTGTCGTCATACATCATACAGTTTTTACTTTCGGAAGACTCACCATCCGGGTGAATCACCGAATGATGTCACCCTCTCGTAATATCCGAGTACCAGCAGTTGTTTGGCCTAACCACCGGAAATCGGCAACTTCTTGTCCTATAGAACTATAGCCCTTTGAGTCCGGCGAGGAGAAGTTCCGCGTTGGTCTTGGTTGTCTCGAGGTTCAGCGCGAGGATCTGCATTGCCTCGGCGGCCGGGATTTCCATGAGCTGTCTGCGGAGTTGGAGCACCCGGTCGTATTCGTCGGGATGGTAGAGGAGTTCTTCTCGCCGCGTCCCCGACCGGGTGATATGAATGGCGGGGAAGATACGCTGTTCCATGATGGAGCGGTCGAGGTAGATCTCCATATTGCCCGTTCCCTTGTACTCTTCGAAGATCAGGTCATCCATGCGGCTGTGGGTCTCCACGAGAGCCGTGGCGAGGATCGTGAGGCTGCCGCCCTCTTCCACGTTTCGCGCGGAGCCGAAGAATTTCTTGGGACGCGCCAAGGCTGCGGAGTCGACGCCGCCGCTCATCGTTCGGCCCTTGCCCTTGATGTTGTTGTTATAACCCCGCGAGAGTCGGGTGATACTGTCGACGAGAATCACGACATCCTTCCCCAGTTCCACGAGGCGCTTGGAGCGCTCGGAGACCATTTCGGAGACCTGCACATGGCGGCTGGTCGGCTCGTCGAAGGTGGAGCTGAAGATGTCGCAGTCGAGGGAGCGACGGAGATCGGTCACCTCTTCCGGGCGCTCGTCCACGAGGAGGAGCATCAGATGGATGTCGGGATGATTGGCCCGGATGGCCAAGGCGAGGCTCTTGAGCATCATGGTCTTCCCGACACGGGGAGGAGCAACGATGAGACCGCGCTGTCCCATGCCAAGCGGTGCAATCAGGTCAACGGCACGGGCGGTCGGGTTGGTCTTTCCGGGTTGCTCAAGGAAGATCCTTCGGTTCGGGAACATCGCGGTGAGTTTGTCGAACTCGGCCGGAGGTTTCCACTCGGCAACGGGGATGCCCTCGATCGCCGTGATCGTCGTCATGGAGAGGCGGCGTTCGGACTGTAGGCCGACCGTTCCGGTGATTTTTAGCCCGGGGCGGAGGGAATATTGGCGGAGGTGAGAGACAGGGAGAGTGAGATCCGAGGGGGTGGGCTGGAAGTTGACAATCGGCCAACGGATCATCGGGGCGTCGGGGGCGAATTCCAGGATGCCCTCCGCGGTGCTCGTGCCGCCTCGCTTCACCTGGTCGCGGATGATCTCAAACACCAGTTGGTGCCTTGAAGAGTCGTGGAAGGCGTGGAGTTGTCTCCCAGAAGCCATCTCGAGCAGGGCAGCCTGGCCCAGGCGTTGAAGATTGTTGAGATCGATTGTTGCGGGCGGTATGGCAGGAGATGGCATGTCGTCCTGCGGCTGGGTGTGAGTGGGCGGAATGTCTGCCTGTTCGGTCATGGGGTGCACAGGGATCGGAGGAAAGGTGAAAGCTGGCGACGGAGCGAGTCGACGGATCCGTCATTCCAGATAAGATAATCGGCGAGAGAAATTTTCCGTTCTTGGGATTGCTGGATGGAAAGCCAATGGTCCGCCTGTTTTTCGGTGATGGATCGAAAGAATACCAAGCGGGATTTCCGAATGGCATCGGAGCATCCGATCACAAGAACCGTGTCGAAGGCTTCGGCGAGCCCTTTTTCGTAAAGAAGGGGTATTTCAGCAATAAAGAAGGAGGATTTCAATTTCCGATACCGTGCGGCTGTAGGGCGCCAGATCCGTTCCAGCCTTGGATGCATGATCCGTTCCAGTGACTCCCGTGCGGCCTTACTTTTGCTCACAAGATCCCTGATTCTGTTGCGGTCGGGGATCCCTTCCTTGTCCAGGCATCCGTCACCCAGCGAGGAGATGAGATTCTCGCGGACTTCCTGATCCTCGCGGAGTAGGTGCCTGTTCTCCTCATCCGAGGAAAAGGCCAGGGTCTCGAAACCTCGCCGTGTCAGGGCGTCGGTCAGTTCCTTCAGAAGCAGGGATTTCCCACTTCCCAAGGTTCCTGTGATGGCAAGGGATGGCATAGGCGTCGGATCGATGAAATGAATCGGACGGGACCCCGCAGGACACCATGCGAATGCCGGGCTGGCTTATTTTCCCCCGGTAACGGGTGATGAGGAGGTGGGAGCGGGAAGATCCGGGGGGAGGCCGAGCGGCTTTACGATCTCAGGCTCCTCCACGTCGTCGCGCCGCGGCTGACCGTCGTTATCGAGGATCCTCGGTGTCACGAAGATGATGAGGTTCTTTTTAAGTTTCTGATCCGCCTCGGAGCGGAAAAGCCGGCCCGCAAGGGGGACATCCCCCAGGATAG
>Ga0208105_1000565_pt1 | contig 12100 bp, 11 predicted proteins | sample CryBogCBE16Jul07_FD_184574 | JGI IMG/M metagenome (GOLD analysis project Ga0208105, IMG submission 184574) | Freshwater microbial communities from Crystal Bog, Wisconsin, USA - CBE16Jul07 (SPAdes) | ecosystem: Environmental > Aquatic > Freshwater > Lake | place: Crystal Bog, Wisconsin, USA... | reverse complement strand
TTTCAACGTGGAGCTGGGAATCCAGCGGGACATCGGATGCAGAAGGGCACAAGAGAGGGCGTTCCCGAATCACGCTGATTGGATTCAGCCCCTTGTAACGCTTGTAACGTTCTAACTTTTTTAACCATCGCTGAGATCACCATCTTGGTAAAACATCCCAACCTGTTGTTGGTACCCTATCGCAAAATCTGGGATAAACACCTCTACGTGAAATCTTCGGCGGTCTTTTCCTAACGGCTTACAGCCTAAACGGCTAAACTCCTGACGGCCTTCGGCCGTCAATTCAGATTCAGTCTCTCAAATGCCTCCGGACCAATCGCCGCCGGTCCCGTGAAGGGGAAGTCGAGGGTCAGGATAGTGTAAAAGGCGAGTGCAATCACCGCCGTGAGGAGCATGGTCATCACCGCATGGGTGGCGAAGTTTTGGGCCCCGAAGAGGTAGGAGAAGCCGACGGTCACGGCGGCACCCGCGATGAGAATGAGCCAGAGGAAGGGGAGCAGGCCGCTTGCGGCATCGTCGATGCGGGAGGCGCGCAGGCCTTTCATGGCCTCGAGGTTATTGACCGACGCGGAGAAGAACGGGCCTTCGGAAACTTGTCCGGAGAGTTGCTGGGCTGCGTAGGCCTGGGTGAGGTTTTTCAGAGTGGCAGTCGCCTCGGGGCTGCCTTCCCCGCGGGCCAGACAAGACCATTCCTTGGTGACGAGGTCGTCACGGTATTGTCTGAGCAGGGTGCGGATCTCGCTCCTGTAGGGTTCGCGCAGGGCCACCGTGTTGTTGTGGAGCGACTCGAGATAGCGTGCCTCCTGGACGATGTTTGAGCTGGTTTGGTCATAATAGTGCCAGGTATTGGATACGATGAAGGCGAGGAAGATGCCGTAGATGGCCCCGAGGGTATTGAAGAATGGCCCGGCCATGTCGTGATGCTGGCGGAGGAAGTGGGAGTGGACCGTCTTTCGCACGACGAGGAGTCCCAGTCCCGCCAAGAGCACCGGCAGGAGGATGCAAATCACCGCTTGCATGAAGGGGGAGCAATGGAAGGCGATCCATTGTTCGAGAGTGAGGTGTTCCGTCATGCCGGGGTCACTTCATGATGAGCTGCGTGAAGGGATCCGGACCGATGGCGACCAGTCCCGTGAAGGGGAAGTCGAGGTTCACGATGGTGTAGAGGGCGAGGCAGACGACGCCGGTCAGGAGCACGGTCATGATGGCGTGGGCATGGAGTCTCCGTGCCCCGAAGAGGTAGGAGAAGCCGATGGTGGCTCCGCCGCCCGCTAAGATCACCCCCCAGAGGAAGGGGATGAGTCCCGATCCGGAGTCATCGAGACGGGAAGATCGCAGGGACTGAAGGGTATTAATGTTCTTTACCGACTCTTGGAAGTAGGCCGCTTCGGAGGCGTCGGAAACCTTGAAGCGGGCGTAGTTTCCGGCGATGTCGTGGAGCAGCTCGGTGGTCTTGGAATCAGACTCACCCTGCTGGATGCTCTTCCATTCGCGGTTCACCAGGGAATCGCGGTAATCCCGCATCAGCTGGCGCACCACGACGCGGAACGGAGAGGGGAAAGCCTCGGCGTCGAGATAGAGGCTCTGAAGGCAGCGTGCTTCCTGGACGACGTTGGATCCCGTGGTGGAGTAGGATTGCCAGGTGGTGGCCACGACCAGAGCGAGGAAGATTCCGTAGATGGCCCCGATCGTGTTGAGGAAGGGGCCCGCGATGTCGTGGTATTGCTTTAGGGACTCGGGTGGCGCAATCTGCCGTATCAGGAACAACCCCAGCACCGCCAGAAGGATAGGGCCGAGGATACAGATCAGGATCAACTGGAGAGGCGTGAAATGGACGACAAGCGAGTGCTCGAACGACATGGCGAGAGGTTCTTTCATGGTGGGAACAAAGAACCCCTGTTACTTCACCAAGGCAAGGACAATGGCGCCAAGGAGCAGAAGTGATCCCCCTAGGCGGGCGATCCAGTATTCGCGGGCGTTTCCCTCGCCCTTCCAGGCGTCGATCGCCACCGACCAGATGGTGCGGGTGGCGTAGAGGATGTTGATGAGCGTGGCTTGTCCGAAGAGACCGATCAGCATGATCACGAGCGGTGCCTGAAAGCCGATCACCGTCCCGCCGATCAGGAGACGCTTCCTGCCAAGAGGCGGGGCTGGGGGCGTCGATCCGAGGACCGGGGTCATCGCGGCCAGCACAACGAACATCATCGGCTGGAAGAAGGCGACCCCGGACTGCCGCGCGTAACCTTGCGTGAGGACATCGACAAGGGCGAAAAGAATGCTGGCCCCCATCGCCCAGCCCACGGCGGCGCGACGGTGGTGTTTGTTGTGATCCGGTCCCGTTTGCAGGAGAGTCAAGGCGACGACGGTGAGGGCGGCCGCGGTCAGGAGCTTCCAGCCGACCGGTGTGTGGAGGAGCAGGATCGAGAAGAGGGCGACGAGGATTGTCTTGGTCCCGAGCAGCGGGGCGCTGATCGAAAGATCCGCCTTGGCGAGCGCCTTCACGGTGCAGATGCGCCCGACGAAGAGGGAGAACCCTGCGCCCGCGGCGGCAAGCGCCGAGGAGAGGTCGGGATGAAATCCGAATTGTTTGGGAAAGAGAAGCGGCAGCAGGGCTAGCGGGAGCGACCAGGCCGCCATCGCGTAGTTGGAGAAGATATTGACCCGCTTGCTCGTCGCCCCGTGATGGATCGAGCCCTTCAGCTCGAGATAACCGAGCGCGTAAAGCAGGGCGGCACCGAGGGCTCCGAGGGGAATCAACATGGAAGCTGGGAGCTAGGAATTAGAAGGTGGGGAGGGGATCCGGATGCAGAATGCCCCCATCCGTTTTATCCCCTTGGCTAGCCCGGCCGTTGCTACGCATCCGTTACGGATCCCTGTGAGTTTCTGTCGGCGGCGACGAGTTTTTCGTAGAGAGGCTGCAGGCCCTCCGGGATGATCCTCGTTCCCGCGATCACCGGCATGAAGTTCTGATCCCCCTCCCAGCGCGGCACGATGTGGAGATGGAGATGCTCCTCGTAGCCGGCTCCGGCAACGGTACCGAGGTTGAAACCGACGTTGAATCCCTGGGCCTTCACCACCTCGCGCAGGAGGTGCTGGGCATGGGTGGCCAGATGCCAGAAATCAAGCGTCTCCTCGTCGGTCAGGTCCTCCATGCGCCCCGTACGGCGATAGGGGATGACCATCAGGTGCCCGGAAGAGTAGGGATACTTGTTGAGCATCAGGAAGGCGTTTTTCCTGCGGCAGACCACGAAGTGGGCGGCATCGTCCGAGGAGGAGGCCGCTTCCCCGAGGAAATCCTCCCCGTTGATCCGTTCGCGGGAGAAATACTCGACCCGCCACGGGGCCCAGAGCGTCTCAAGGTGTTTGGCGGTCTCCATGGGGTCTTCTTATTGAGCTTTGGAGGACGGTTTGGCGAGACATTCAAGCACGGCCCGGGCGGCACGGAGCGAGGCGGGGTTGCCGGGTTCCCCGCCGAGGATGGAGGTGACGGAGGCCAGTTCCGAGGAGAGGCGTTCGCGCGCTTCGCGGCTGTTCAGAAGGCGGAGTCCCTCGTCGGCCAGGGCGGCCGGAGTGGCGTCGTGCTGGATGAATTCCCGCACGACAGGGCGGTTGCCGAGGATGTTCACCATACCGAGGTATTTGACCCGGATCAGTCTTATGCCGACCTCGTAGGTGAGGGTGGCGACGCGGTAGACGAGCGCATAGGGAAGGCCGAGGCATCCGGCCTCCAGCGTGGCCGTGCCGGAGCAGACAAGTCCCGCCGCGGCACGGCCCATCAGGTTTCGCGCGGTTCCGGTCGTGACGGTGATCTCGACCCCAGCCTCACGGCCCATGGAGTGGATGATTTCAGCGTGGTGAGGCGTTGCGGCCGCGGCCTCGAAGCGGATCTCGGGACGGGATTTCCGGATCAGCGCGGCGGCTCCCGCCATGGCGGGGAAGATCCGTCGCACCTCGCGCTCGCGGCTGCCGGGGAAGAGCCCGAAGAGGGTTTCGTCACGGTCGGACGGAGGGACAGGCCGCAGTTCTTCGGCCATGGGATGGCCCGCAAAGACGGTCGGGAGTCCGGAGGTTTCGTAGATCGCTTTCTCGAAGGGGAAGATGCAGATCATCAGGTCTAGGGCGCGCGCCATCTCCGGGATGCGGCGGCGGTTCCAGGCCCAGACCTGAGGGCTGATGTAGTAGATCACCCGGGTCGGGATGCGACGTTTGCGGATCGCCTTGGCGAGGCGGACGTTGAATCCGGGATAATCGACGAGGATCACCGCCTCGGGCGGATTGGCGGCGAGTTCCTCCAGTAGGGCTTCGAACTTGCGCTTGAAGTACCCGTAGTGGCGCAGGACATCCCAGAGTCCCAGCACGCCCGCCTCGGCGATCCAGTTGTCGAGCGTGCCTCCGGATTCCGTGGCGATGGCCGCCATTTTGGGGCCACCTTTTCCGGTGAAGCGGATGCCGGGATCCTCTCCACGGAGCGAACGCATCAGCGCCGCGCCGTGGGTGTCGCCGCTGGCCTCGCCGGCGACGATGGCCAGATGGCGCGTTCCGCTCATGGGTGCTTAGGCGGGAAGCTGAGCCTGCTTTTTGCGCGGGTCCGCTTCCTCGATCTGCCTGGTGATGCGGATGGCCAGATCGAGGGCCGCCGCCGCCTCGCGTCCGGTCACGCGCGGCTGGATGCCGTCGCGGGCGCAGGTGACGAAGGAGGCGAGTTCGCGCTGGAGTGGCTCGCCCTTGATGACCTTTACGCGCTCCCGCTTGATCGACCCCTGCTTGAGACGGAGGATGTAGCCGCTCTGGCGCTGGTAATCGAGCGAGAGGTAGGTGTCCTCCTGGAAGATGCGGATCTTGCGGACCTTGTCGCGGCTGATGCGGCTGGCGGTGAGGTTGGCGACGCAGCCGTTCTCGAAGCGGATGCGGACGTTGGCGATGTCCTCGCCCTTGCTCAGGACGGCGATGCCGACCGCATCGACGCTGATGACCGGCGAACGGACGAGGTGAAGGAGGATCTCGAGATCATGGATCATCACGTCGAGGACGACGCCGATGTCCATGCTGCGGTTCGGGTAGGGGGAGAGGCGGGTGACCTCGAGGAAGCGTGGGTTGGCGAGCTGCTGCTCGAGTGCCTCCAGTCCGGGATTGAATCGCTCGATGTGGCCGACCTGCAGGATGCAGTTGTTCGCCGCGGCGGTGGCGGCCAGGTCGAGCGCCTGGGCGGTGTTCGTCGCGATCGGCTTCTCGATCAGGAGATGCTTTCCCTGCTTCAGAAGAAGCGTCCCGATCTCGTGGTGTGATTCCGTGTTGGTGGCCACCGAGGCGACGTCGACGAGCGAGGCGAATTCCTCGAGCGTGGCGCAGACCCTGCCTCCGTATTTCGAGGCGGCCTTCTCGGCGCTGGCGCGGTGGGCGTCGTAGATGGCGGTGAGTTCGCACCCCTCGAGTTCCGAGTAGATGCGGGCGTGGTTGATGCCGATGCTGCCTGGCCCGGCGACGCCGGCACGGATGGTGGTCATGGTGTGGTTCCCCAGAGGGTGATGCGGTGGGTTGCGGCGAACTCGCGGAGATGATCGGAGTCCAGAAGAAGCGTGCGCCCGGCCTCCATGGCGATGGCGGTGACACCCGCGGCGGCGGCCGTCTCCAGGGTGCGGGGACCGACGACCGGCACATCGAAGCGCATGTCCTGACGGGGTTTGGAAACCTTCACGACGACGGCTTTCCCCTTGCCGAGCTCGCCGCCGCGCCGGATCGTGGCGTCGGTCCCATCGAAACCCTCGACGGCGAGGACCGTGCCGTTGCGGACGACGACCGTCTGGCCGATGTCGAGGCGGCTCACCTCCTTGGCGATGCCGAGACCGTAGGCAATGTCGTCGAGCAGGCGGTCCTTTGCGGCAGGTCCCGCGATGTGGCCCTCGAGGGCGAGATGCTGTTCCAGGAAGGTGGTGGCGAGGAGGAGAGGAACGTTGATTTTTTCCAGCTCCCCGGCGATGGCGCCGAAGAGGGTCTCGGCGTTGCGCTCCCGGAGCTTGGCCAGCAGAAGGAGGGCCTTGAAGTCGGGCCGCAGGTCGAAGAGGTTCCCCGGGGCGATCTGGCCCGCCATCATCGAGGCGGTGGCTCCGCTGGCCTTGGCGGCATCGAGCATCCGGCCGAGCTGACCGACACGCATCCAGTGCACTTCGTCGGTGAAATTTGCCAGCGAGGGATCGGTCTCCCCCTCGAAGGCGGCCGCCACGATGCGGCGTACTCCGGCCTCGCGGGCCCCGCGCGCGGCTAGGCGCGGGTAGGAGCCATTGCCTGCGATCAGGAAGAGGGTGTCCGGAGCCGTCATGTGGGGAAGTTTCACCGTATCCTGTCGGAGCCGTCGGGGGTAGTCTGAAAACGCTTCCCGCTTTCCGGACCCCGCCGCATGATCGTCGCCATGAAGCGGTGGATCCTAGGATTTTTGTTGATATTGACTCTGACTCAAAGGAATCAGGCTGCAGAGGTCGATCTAGATGGGCACGATGGGAGGAGGGGTAATGTTAGGCTCAAAATCGGCGATACCCTTCAAGTCACCCTCCCTTCCAATCCAACCACCGGATACACTTGGACGGATGATTGGTCCTGCAACGGGATCCTCAAAAGCCGAGGAGAGAAGCAATACCAGCCGTTCAAGAGAGAGAAACATCTGGTCGGGGGTGGAGGCGTGGAGATCTTCAAGTATCTGGTGATTGGTCGCGGAACAACCACCCTCAGCTTTTCCTATGTCAGACCTTGGGAAAGGGCTGTTTCACCCATGGGCATGGCCACATGGAAGATCATTGTGGAATGAAACGCGTCATCCATTGGTTCCGCCGTGATCTCCGGATCACCGATAACACCTCCCTGAACGCCGCCGTCGAGGCGGCCGGTCCCGAGGGCGAGGTCATCCCGGTGTACGTCGCCAGCGACTGGAGGGGATCGCATGGATGGACCGGCCCGGTCCGGCAGGAGTTTCTCTGCGGATGTCTCGACTCTCTTTCCAAAAATCTCGAGGCAATCGGCGGTCGCCTGATCATCCGGCGTGGCGATGCCGTGGCGGAGTTGGAAAAACTCGCTGCGGAGACCGGGGCCGGAGCGATCTTCTCCAACCGTGATCCGGATCCCTTTGGTCGTGCCGTCGAGGCCCGTCTGAAAACGCTCTGCCGCGACAAGGGCATCGGACTTTCGCTGCACAAGGATGCTTGCATCCACGAACAGGACGAAGTGCTGACGGGGCAGGGGACGGTCTTCCGGGTCTTCACCCCTTACTCCAAGGCCTGGTTCGCCCAACCGAAGCCGGAGCCGACCGGTTCTGTGAAGCGACTCTCGACACCCGCCGGGATCGCTTCCCTTCCCCTTCCGCAACTTTCCGACTGGGGATTGGTCTCTTCGGGCGCGGCTCTTCCCGATCCCGGCGAGCGAGCCGCGCGTGAACGGCTTAAGAAATTCCTCTCCGGGTCCATCGCCACCTACGGGGAGCGTCGTGACCTGATGGGTGTGGAGGGCACCTCGCGGCTCTCGCAGGATCTTCGCTTCGGGCTGGTCTCCCCTCGTCAGATCTATTTCGCAGCCAAGAGGGTCGAGGAGACCCTGCCTCCCGAGGGGCGCAAGAGTGTCATGAAATACCTCGCCGAGATCGTCTGGCGGGAATTCTACATGCAGCTCCTCTGGCATTATCCCGAATTACTGGAGCAGGAATTCAACTCCACCTGGCGCGGCATGGAGTGGCCGGGACTTCCCGAAGTTCCGGATGCGTTCGAACGCTGGTGCGCGGGCATGACCGGCTTTCCGATCGTCGACGCCGCGATGCGCGAGCTTGCGACCACAGGCTGGATGCACAATCGCTCCAGGATGATCACCGCCATGTTTCTGACCAAGGACCTGCATCTCGACTGGCGTCTCGGCGAGGCCTTCTTCATGCGTGCCCTCGTTGACGGGGAGATCGCCAGCAACAACGGCGGCTGGCAATGGAGCGCCGGGACGGGGGCCGATGCGGCACCCTATTTCCGGATCCAGAATCCCTGGAGTCAGACCAAGCGCTACGATCCCGAGGGGCTCTACATCAGGAAGTGGGTGCCGGAACTCGCGCATGTCTCCAATGCCTCCCTGATCGATCCTCCGGCCGACGCCCGACCGATCGCGCCGGGTTACCCGTTGCCGATGCTCGATCATTCCGCAGAGCGTGATCGGACGCTCGATCTCTTCGCCAGACACAAGGCGAGGGGAGTAGAGAAGAGTTACAAGAGTTAGAAACGTTAAAAGGTGAAAGGAGTGTCACGCGTGCCCTGTCGCCATTGTAACTATTCAACGTTCTAACTTTTTAACCTCTGCGGCTCTCACACCTCGAAGTCGACCGTCGGCACGACCTTTTTCACGAGAGTCAGGATGTTCCTTCCGTCCCGGAATTCGTAATGCTGGGTGTCGGTCAAGTGCTTGATGAAATGGATGCCGAGTCCGCCGATCGGACGATCCCCGATCGGGAGGGAGGTGTCGACCTCCGCACTCTCAAGAGGATTGAAGGGGCCCCCTTCATCGCTGAAACGGATCTCCACCTCGCCGGGACGACGCTCCAGTTCGATGCGGCAGCAGTCGGCACCGCTTTCCAAGCCGCCGTATTTCATGACGTTGGTGGCGAGTTCCTCGAGGATGAGTTCCAGATCCGGGACCAGGTCGGAAGGGAGTCCCTCGCGCGAACAGAAGTCCCCGAGGAAGGGATTCAGCTTCGCCAATTCGGGAAGATCCGAGCGCAGCAGGAGAAGGGCCCTGGCTTCTTCGGGGGAGGGGGGTGTCTTCACCGTCCCTCTTTCCTTCTCCGGAAAATGGAATTCTACCAGTGAAAAATCGTCCGCGAAGGCATCGGTTCCTTGCTGGCGCCGGATTTCCTCGACGATGGGATCGAGTCCGGCGGGGCGTTTCCCGTCGGCGAGGATCGCCGAGAATTCCTCGTGCGTCATCATCGGGCCGTCGGCTCGGTCGACCTCGTAGGTTCCGTCGCTGAAAAGATAGAGGCGGGAACCTGGCGTCACGACGACGGATTTTGTCTCGAAAACGGCCTTGGGAAAGGCCCCGATGACGGCTCCCTGTGAGGCGAGGTGCTGCACGCCGCCGTCCGGGGCGATGAGGACGGCCGGAGGGTGTCCTCCGGAGGCATAGCGCAGCGTTCCCGTGGTGCGGCTGTAGACCCCGTACCAACCGGTGAAATACATTTCGTGGTGTTGCTCCATCGGGAAGGCGGTGTTCAGATTCCCGAGCACCGCCGAGGGATCCCGGAAATCGGTGCCGGCCAGGGATCCGGAGCGAAGCACGTTGATGACGCTGATCGAGAGCAGGGCTGCGCCGACACCGTGCCCGCAGACGTCCAGGAGGTAGAGCGAGAGGGTGTCGTCGTCGATCCAGTGATAGCCGAAGGAGTCGCCCCCGAGCTGCGAGGAAGTGATGAAAACCCAGTCGGTGCTCACGGCTCCCTCCAGTCTGGAGGGAAGCACGGCGCGCGTGTAGGCGGCCGCCTCGGCGAGCTCGGAGGCCATCGCCTTGTTCGCCTTCTCCAGTTCGAGGGTGCGCTGGTGGACGGTCAGCTCGAGATTGGCATTCCACTCGGAGAGGCGCTCTTCGCGCAACCGAATCTCGCGCGCCATGGTGGAAAAACTTTGTGCGAAGCGGCCCAGCTCATCCTGGCGTTTTCCGATGTGTTCGAGGGCCTCTTTTCCTTGGTCGTAGGAACCCTTTTCGAAATCGGCGGCGACCTTCTGCAGCCTGGTGATCGGTTCGGAAACGCGGCGGGCCGTGTAGAAGATCACGCCCAGGAGAAGGATGAGTCCGATGCTGCCGATCAGGATGGATTGCTCGGCCAGTTTGCGCGCGGGGGCGACGATGAGGGCATAGGGAACCTCAAGCACGAGTTTCCATCCTGTCGTCTGGCCCTTGGCCCAGTAGATCACCTTGTCACTCCCATCCCGGAGTCGGAGCCATCCGCTGTCCGAGGCCAGGATTTTCTCAAGACCGGGAAGGCTGGTGACGAGTCCCTGGCTTAGCAGATTCTGAAGGGTGGCCTCGGGATTCTGCTGAAGATCGGAGGGCTTCGGAGCTGCTTCATCATGGGATGCTTCGGGACTGACGATGATCGCCCCAGTCTGCGAGATGAGGTAGGCCGATTCCTTGAGGTCCTTGGGTATTCCTGTCCGTGCCCTGACGTTTCGGAGCTTCGCTGAGACGATCCCCTCATCGGCGTTTAGGTCGGTGCCGAAGTTGCGGATGTGCATCTCGCGGACGATCTTGCGCATTTCGTCCAGAGCGACATCGGCACCGGCCACGCCGAGAAATTTTCCGGCCCGACTGTAAATGGGCTGGGTGATGCTCACCATGTCGATGTCCGATCCCCCTTGGTCGAAGTAGGGTTGTGTCACGTGCAGCCGCCCCGACTTTCTGGCACCCTGGTACCAGTCCTGATCGTCGTCGTGAAAGTCGTATTTGAGATGCGCCGATTTGGGCCAACTCTTCCGGTCGACCCAGATGTCGGAGGTCGGATCACGCCAGTCCTTTCCGTCGTAGACCATGTAGAGGCCGTAGACCGCGTGGATGGGGCACTTTTCCAGCAGGGAGGAGAGCCAGGGAATCGTGACCTTGGTGGATGTCGATCCCGATGTCTCGGTGGCGCCGATCTCGTACGGGAGCATTGCCATTCGCTCGACTAGGTCGTCCATGGCGCGCATCTCGTCGTTCACTTCCTTGAGCGCCTCGCTCGAGGTCTGCTGGAGGAGGAGTTCGCGGCCGTTATGGTAGTTGGCCAGAGCCAGCACAATCAGGATCAGACCGGCGCCCGTCCCGATGGCGATGGCAAACCGTTGGCCGATCGACCGAGGGGAAAACAAGGACTTGATCGCCTGAACAAAGGGCATGGAAAGAATGACCGATAGTTCAACGGCTCCCCGCTGCCAAGCTCCGCAATTGGAGAACAGGGGAACCGGGCTTGACGGGACGCCAATCCTGCCGCTTCATTCGGGAAGAACCCCATGGACATCCGATTTCACCAAGCGGGCCCCCTTCTGGTCGTGTCCCTGACCGGACGACTCGACGCCGCCGAGCAGAACGCCATCAAGGAGAGCGTCACGCGCGAAATCGACGCAACCGGGACCAAAGGGGTCGTCTTTGACCTTGCCGGACTCGATTACGTGAGCAGCGCCGGGTTCCGGGAGTTTTTCCTGCTGGGCCGTCATCTCCAGCGCCTCGGGGGAGGTCTTGCCGTCTGCGCCCTCCAGCCCGCGGTGAAGCGGATCTTCGACATCGCCCAGTTCCAGACCGCCTACCCCGTCTGCGCCACCCTCGACGAGGCGCTCGTGGCGATCGGTTCCTCGGTTCCCTGAAACGATTCGGGACCGGGAATCCGAGCGGTTCCTTGCAGGGCCTTGGGGTCGGAGGATAACCTCCCCGGATGTCCGCCTCCACGCCCTTGATCATCGCCGGCCGCGAGTTTTCCTCCAGACTGCTGCTGGGCACCGGGAAATTTCCCTCGGGGGAATCGATGGCCCGGGCACTCGAGGCCAGCGGAACCGAGATCGTCACCGTCGCCCTCCGTCGAGCCGACCTGAGCGGTGCCAAGGATCCCTTCGCCAACATCCTTGAGTTCATCAATCCGGCGAAATACCTCCTGCTCCCCAACACCAGCGGCGCCAACACCGCGGAGGAGGCCGTCCGTCTGGCCCGCCTCGCCGCGGCCGCGGGACTGCCGAAGTGGGTGAAGCTCGAGATCCATCCCGATCCCCGATATCTCCTGCCCGATCCGATCGAGACGCTGAAGGCGACCGAGATCCTCGTCGCCGAGGGATTCACCGTCCTTCCCTACATCAATGCTGATCCCGTGCTGGCCAAGCGCCTGCAGCAGGCGGGTGCGGCGACCGTCATGCCGCTCGGCGCGCCGATCGGCAGCAATCGTGGGCTGGAGACGCGGGCGCAGATCCGGATCATCGTCGAGCAGGCGACCGTCCCCGTCGTGGTGGATGCAGGAATCGGGGCTCCTAGCCATGCGGCCGAGGCGATCGAACTCGGGGCCGACGCCGTGCTGGTCAACACCGCCATCGCCGTCGCGGGTGATCCTGTCCGGATGGCTCGCGCCTTC
>Ga0208105_1000562_pt1 | contig 12124 bp, 7 predicted proteins | sample CryBogCBE16Jul07_FD_184574 | JGI IMG/M metagenome (GOLD analysis project Ga0208105, IMG submission 184574) | Freshwater microbial communities from Crystal Bog, Wisconsin, USA - CBE16Jul07 (SPAdes) | ecosystem: Environmental > Aquatic > Freshwater > Lake | place: Crystal Bog, Wisconsin, USA... | reverse complement strand
TGGGCCACTTTTTAAAGTGGCGACCCTAACGGGATTCGAACCCGTGTTACTCCCGTGAAAGGGGAGTGTCCTAGGCCACTGGACGATAGGGTCGTGAAGTGGGGAGGGGAAGAAGATGCCTGAAGTGGGGCTGATTTCAAGCAAAGTTCACCCTTCCTTGACTAGCCGCGAGACTGGATGAAGATACCGCTCATGGCAACCAACACAGGAACCGACCTGGCCCGGAGGATGCGTCGCAACCGGGCGACGCCCTCCATCCGCTCCCTTGTCCGCGAAACGATCCTGCGGCCGGAGGATCTGATCCAGCCGTTGTTCGTTCGTGACGGGGATGGGGATCCGGAACCCGTTGCCTCGATGCCGGGCGTGGTGAGGCATGCCGTCGCCACCCTGACCGGGGAGTGCCGGAAGATAGCATCCCTCGGAATCCCGGCCGTGGCTCTCTTTCCCCGGATCGAATCCGCCCTGAAGGATCCCATCGGCACGCATGCCACCGATCCTGCCAATGTGCTCTTTGCCGCGATCCGGGCGGTGAAGCAAGCCGTCCCCGGGTTGACGCTGATCGTTGACGTGGCGCTCGATCCCTACACCGATCACGGCCATGACGGGATCCTGGACGGCAAGGGATCCATCGAGAATGATTCCACCGTGGAGGCGCTCTGCTTCTTGGCGGTGGCGCAGGCGGAGGCCGGGGCCGACATCGTCGCCCCCTCGGACATGATGGACGGTCGTGTCGGGGCGATCCGCACGGCCCTTGATGCCGCCGGTCATCAGGGGGTGGGGATCCTTGCCTACTCCGCCAAATACGCCTCGGCTTTTTACGGCCCCTTCCGCGATGCGGTTGGCAGCGGAAAAGTCTCCGCCCCCCTCGACAAACGGACCTACCAGATGGATCCCTCCAATGTGCGCGAGGCCATCCTCGAGGTGGAGCTCGACGAGCGGGAGGGTGCCGACATGGTGATGGTAAAGCCGGCTGGACCGTATCTTGACGTGATCCGTGCGATCCGTGAGGCGACCGACCTGCCCCTTGCGGCTTATCAGGTCTCGGGGGAATACGCCCAGATTCATGCCGCCGCAAAACTCGGCTGGCTTGATTATGCCGCGACGCGTGACGAATCGCTTCTGGCAATCAAGAGAGCCGGGGCCGACATGATCCTCACCTACTTTGCGACGGAGGTCGCGGAATCCCTGCGGTGAACCGGACGCGTCGAGCCGCCTCTCTTGCCTGCGGGATCCTTCTGTTGTTGTCGGGTTGCGCCGACATGCATCATCGGCTCATCATCAGCATCCCCGACCAGAAGATGCTTGTGCTCACCGACGGGAAGCCGGCGGCCCTGTACCCTGTCTCCACTTCCAAGTTCGGTTCGGGAGACCTTGAGGGAAGCTATGCCACGCCGCTCGGGCATTTCTGCGTGCGTAGGAAGATCGGGGGAGGGACCCCGCTGGGCACCGTTTTTCATTCACGCAAACCGACGGGCGAAGTGCTTTCCCCCAATGCTCCCGGCCGCGACCCGATCGTGACCCGGATTCTTTGGCTCGATGGATTGGAGCCGCATAACCGCAACGCTTTCAGCCGCTGCATCTACATCCACGGAACACCACAGGAGGCGATGATCGGCGCGCCGGCGAGTTACGGCTGCATCCGGATGAAATCCTCGGATGTCGCTGAACTCTATGAGCTGGTCGGCAACGGTGCCCATGTCGTGATCACCCAGGACTCCCTGAAGGTGACAAATCCGGCCCAGTAAAGATCGTGGGTTGACTGCGGATTCTTATAAGGTGAACTTATGAGTTGATGCCCTTTTTCCGCCTTCTCCTTCTGATCTGCATGTGCCTGACTTTTCAGGTCGTGGTGCTTCGCGCCGAAGGGGATTCCCGTCACGAGATCATTGTCAGCGTGAAGGATCAGCAGTTGATGCTGAAGACCGATGGAAAAGCCGAGGCGATCTACCCGGTCTCCACCTCCAGGTTCGGAATCGGCGACCGCCTCGGAAGTTATGCCACTCCGCTCGGAAAGCTTCTTGTGAAGGTGAAGATCGGGATGGGGCGCCCTCTCGGGAGCGTCTTCCGGTCGCGCGTTCCCACCGGCGAGGTCCTCAAGCCCAATGCTCCCGGTCGTGATCCGATCGTGACCCGGATCCTTTGGCTGGATGGGGTCGAGTCGGGAAACCGGAATGCCTTCGGCCGCTGCATCTACATCCACGGTACCCCTCAGGAAAAACTGCTCGGGAAACCCGCCAGCTACGGCTGTATCCGGATGCGCTCCTCCGATGTGGCGGCCCTCTGCGACCGGATCGAAACGGGAACCTCGGTCAGGATCATCCCCGACCATCTTCCCGATCACTCGGCTTGGGCAGGATTCCTAAATACCCACCGCCTCGTAGCGGCGAATACCCGCGCGCCACAGGCCCCTGGCGAGCAGGAAGCAGAGTAGGACCCACGTTGCCTGAATGGCGAGACCCCGGGCCAAGGCCTCCCCGGTGATCTTTTCCATCAGCACGGCCACCGGGAAGTAGAGTTCGTAGGGAAAGGGGAGAAGCCGGAGCAGGGTGCCGGCGGTTCCGGGAACGGTATCCAGCGGGAAGAGCTTGCCGCTGAGGAAATACTCAAAGGAGTAGAGGATGAAGACGACGGTCGAGATCTCGAGGATCCAGAAAGCCAGCATGGCCATCGAGAAGGCGATCAGGAACTGGATCGCCCCCGCCATCACGAGGCTTGGAAGAAACACCACCCACGTCGAGAAATGGGACGGTCCGTGCAGGAAATCCCGATACCACCAGAAGACGCCGAGGACGGGCAGGAGCGTCACCCCCGTGTAGAGGAGTCGCGAGCCGACAAAGAGGCAGGAGCGGTAGGCGAGGAAGTCAAAGGGCTTGAGCAGCAGCGCGCTGAGCTGACCTTCACGGATTTCGGCAGCAATCTGCCACTCGTCCTCGGTGGGCGTGATGAGGTTCTCCACCAGCAGGACGATCAGGAAATAGAGGATCATCTCGCCGAAATCGTAACCTGCGATCGTTCCCGTGGTGCCGCCGTAGATGGAACGCCAGACAAAGACCGTGCCGAAGAGCGGGATCAGCGCGAAGAGGGAGCGCAGGAGAAAATTCCAGCGGTAGACAAAGGTGTTCTGGAGCCCTAGCGAAAAGACGGCCCCGTATTTGGCCACGATACCGCCCGGCGGCTTCGGGGATGGGCCGGTGAATCGGGTGACGGATCGTGGCATGAGGGTGACCGGGATGGCTGGGGAACAGCTGTAGAAATCCCATGATGGCCGCTTTCCGTCGCAATCACAAAGCCGGAGACACGGGAATCACGAGCTGACTCGGTGAATCGGGGATTTCACCCCACCGCACTTGACACCATGAGTCCTTCCTGAAAACTACTCATACAACTTTCTCCTCCCATGGCGCTTTTTGAGATAAAAGCCCTGCAATAACACATTTCATTACAAAATGGGCAAAATAACGCCAATCCGGCACAAGGCAGGATTCATCGCTCTATTGGCGACACTCTTCGTGATGGATGCTGGAAGCGTCACGTGCGCCGAGTTGGGAGCCCCGGTTCCCGATGTGAACCGCAAGATCGACTGGGCAAAGGAATTGGGCATTGCCAGCCCGAAATGGGATTCCCTCTCCTCAAAACCGGTGGATTGCCCCATGGTCGGCAACGGACTGCTGGGAACCTACATCATTCAGGATGCAGCGACAGGCGAGGTGCGCTTTGAAATCAGCCGTGAGGATCTTTTCGATGTGCGATCCAACTTTTTCGCACGCAAGAGCAATGGTCATTTCAAGTTGACGTTCCCCGCTGGCAAGGCCTGTGGAGAGGCCGATCTGGATCTCTGGAACGCGCAGATCAAATCAAAACTGAATGTTGGTGGCGGCGTCCTTGGAGTCCGGGTTTTTGCGGATGCCAATAGCAACGTGATTGTCTTTGAACTCACGCACTTGAAAGATCCGATGACGTTCCAGTGGGACTTCGTGCCGGACACCCAGGGTTACAATCAGAACAAGCCCCCCAACGACGGTTACGTCCCCTATCCCGCGCCAATGGTGGAGACCATCGATGATTGCCAGGTCAGCACACAGGACATGCCGGTCGATGCCAGATACAAGACTGAGAAGGAACCCAAACCCTCCCAGCACGCAACTGCCTGGCGCATCGTAAAAGACCCGACGCACTCCAGGACTTATATCTTCACAAGCGTCGGTTATTCCTATCAGCGAGGGCCGGTGGCCAGGCAAGAAGCGGTGGACAATGTGAACAAGGCCGTTGCCAAGGGATTTGCAGTCGTTGAATCGGAACATCAGAAATGGTGGCACGATTTCTACCGGAAGAGCTTCGTCAGCATGCCGGAGAAGTACCGGAATTATCACTGGCTCCAGACTTATAAGATCGCCTCCATTGTCCGGGCCAACAACCGGCATATCCCTGACCTGCAAGGGCCATGGTATGACAGGAATGTCAGCTGGAACGGCATCTGGTGGAATTGGAATCTGCACACCATGTTCTGCAGCATGTTCACCTCGAACCACCCGGAACTTTGCAACGCATTGCTCAATTACTTGTGGGATCGTCGGATGCAGATGACGTTCGGAGGCGGATATGGCATTGGGCGTTACAGCGCTCTGTACCGCAGGTTTAATGATGGCCCGGAACACGGGAATCTGAGCTCAGTTCTCAGCATTCTTTGGGAGAACTTCCAGGTGACTCAGGACGTCGACATGCTCAAGTCTCGGTTATTCCCCCTGATCAAAGGCAACTATGCCTATCTGATGTCCAAGACAACCCGGGATGCAAACGGGCTCATACACATTCCCCAAGGATCCAGCCCGGAATGGAATGACCTGAAAAAATTCAACAAGGCCCTGTTCAACGATACGGCTTACGATCTTTCCGCACTCAGATGGGTGTGCAGGACTCTCATCCAAGCGAACGACTCCTACGGTTTAAACGATCCCGATCGAGCCAAATGGCAGGAAACTATGGGAAAGATAACTCCTTACAATACAGACCCTAAAGAGGGATTCATGATTGCCAAAGGCATCCGCTTGGACGAGGGCTACCGGCATCCTTCCCACGAATACATGATGTGGCCGTATCTGGAATACACCCCGGACGATCCCGCTCAAAACGAGTTGATTGAGAAAACAATTAACCACCATGATAGCCTTGGATATTCGTTTTACGGCATGGGTAACGCTGCCAATGCGATCGTTCGCGCCATGCAGGGCAAGGGTGACAAGGCGCTGGAGGGGCTGGATGGAAACTCTCAGACGTATTTCAAAATGGCGGCTCTCAGCAAGAAAACCGGGAGGCTGATGTATGGTAACGGAGGGTATTGCGAGGAGGGGCCATACCTCGCGCATCGCGTGCTGGAAGAAATGCTCCTTTCCAGTTTCAACGGCATCATCCGTGTGTTTCCGGCAATTCCCAGCAGCAGCGATTGGGATAACCTTGCCATCGATAACTTCCGTGCCAAGGGGGCGTTTCTTGTGAGCGCGGTAAGGAAAGACAAGCAGACCCGATTTATCAAGATCACCAGTCTGGCCGGAAAGGAATGCAAAGTGAAGACCGGCATGAACGGAAACGTAAACATTGCCAGCAACTACGGTTGTAGCCTCACCGACCTTGGCAACGGGGTGGTCCGGATCAATGGCCTCAAAGAGGGCCAATGGTGCATTTTACACTCGGGAAATTCCATTCCTGATCTGACCATCCAATGAGGAACCTGAAAGGATTTTCCAAAGGAACCCTAAGGTGGGGGTATCCGCATCAGCGAGTGTTCACTTCATGGAATTGGATCCGACAGCGGGGACGACACCAGACGGTTCATTCCCAGATTTGAAGAGCTGATAGGAAATGCTCTGGAGATCCCCCGAATCCAACTCAATAGACAAACGTCGACACATCCGTGAGAGCCCGCATCACCACGCGTCCAATTGGCCCCTGTATGAAATCTTCCAACCATTCCGGATCAATTGCTTTTGCGTTGATTCTCATCCTTACGGCCGCCGCGGGATTTGCATCAGAGTCATCCCCTCAGCGCACAAAGCAGCAAACGCTCGAATCTTGGCAGTGGAGCCGCTTCGGCATTTTCGTGCATTGGGGGCCCAGCTCGGTTTTGGAACTCGGGGACGGTAGTTGGGATCGAGCCGATCCCAAATGGGATCCCTCCAAAAAGCCGGACAACAAATACGATGCCAAAGCGGGTTCCAATCAAACGCTACCCGTGCCGCCAACGATCATCACCAGCGGGGACTACCGGAAATACCTGAGGCAGAATCACGGCAAAGTGCCCCAGGAGGTTTACGACAATCTTTTCCACGTCTTTAACCCCCGCGCCTTCGATGCCCGCCAATGGGCTAAGCTCTTCAAGGAATCCGGGGCGGGTTATGTGGTTTTCACCGCCAAGCACCACGACGGTTTCTGCATGTTCGACACGAAGACGCAGGACTACAACATCATGCATGCTCCTTGCCGCCGGGACATCACGCGGGAGTTGGCCGATGCCTGTCGTGCGGAGGGACTCATGTTCTTCATCTATTACTCCTACTTGGACTGGTGGAATCCGGACTGGACGGGCGTTTGCAAGGATGGTCCTTATCTCGACCATCGATTTCTGCCGCAAATGGAGGAATTGCTCACCAAGTACGGCCACATCGACGGCTGGTGGTGGGATGGCGGCAACATCAGCGATGCGGGCGCCCTGAAAACGCTCGACCTGTTTGCGAAGCACCAGCCTTGGATCATCATGAATGACCGCTTGGGCCGGAGGGGTATGGGGCAGGACTACAAGGCCCTGGAGCAGCGTCTCGGTCAGTTCAAAACGGACAGTCCTTGGGAAAGCTGCATCACCATGACCAGTGAGCACTGGTTCTGGAACGGCGGGCGCAATTATCGTACTGCATCCCTCTGCTTGCGCTACCTTGTAGCCTGCTCCTGCGGCGACGGTAATCTTCTGCTGGATGCCGGCCCTCGCCCCGATGGTTTGATCGACACGCGCGCAGCGGAGACGTATCGGTACATCGGACGCTTTCTGAAGGACTATGGCCAGTCCATCCGCGGCACGCGCGGCGGACCGTACAAACCGGGTTCATGGGGAGGTTCGACCCGCGCTGGAAAGACTGTCTATCTGCACATCACCTCGATTCTCGAGGACAAGTGCCTTGCATTGCCGCCTCTTCCCGCCAAGGTCCTGTCCATCCGTTGCCTGACCGGCGGCGAAACTCAATTCGAGCAGACGGATAAGGCCCTGATGGTGCATTTTGCGACCCAAGCGCCGGTGGACACGATCTTGGAGTTAATGCTGGATCATGACGCCATGACCCTCAAGCCGATCGAGACGAATCCTGACGCACGACCTAGCCTCACCACGGATGCCATCGCGACCGCTTCCAGTATCGGCGGCAGGTTTGAGAACAACCCTGCATGCTTGGTCGGGCATGCGTGGGAACAGGGAGGGGCCACGCTGCAGTTCGGCGAACCCGGCTATGAACAGCAACAGGCAGCTTTGTCCAAGATGCCGGATGAAAAGAAACCGGGCTATCTCTTCTGGGCACGCAACGAAATCGGACATCCGTTCCGCTACTGGCAATCCAAGCCCGACGATTCCTCGCCGTGGATCGAACTCGATCTGGGCGGAGAGAAGACTTTTACCGAAATCGAGGTTGCGGAAAATTTCGGCAGCACCGAAGCGTTCTCGTGCGAAGCTCTTGTGGGAGGAGAATGGAAAACACTGTTCACGGACAATCAGATAGGCCTCTACATTCGCCGGTTCAAACAGCCGGTGACAGCCTCCAAAGTGCGCATTCGCTTTCTGAAGACAAGCGGCCCCGTTTCCCTTTCCAGCATCATGCTTTATCGATAGGGGATCCGTTCTGCCTGAACAGCTTCAATGGACTCCCTCCCCCAAGCGCCGGGGCATCGATGTCAAAAAGGTCTCGATGCCCGTGAACGTCACCTCCTTCCGTCGCCGGGACGAGGGAAAGAACGCTGATGTCATCGATCCCGCCGCCGGGAGATGCTGATCGGGGGGCGAGTGATCCTCCGAGGCAGAAAATCTCCTTTTCCATGCGATAAGCATCCACCATCACCTTACCCAATCATGAAGTCCGTCTTTCTCCCTTTTCTTCTGTGTCTGGCTAGCGTCGTTTCCGTGCCGGGAGCCCCGGCTCCCGATCCCTTGGCATCGCATCCTGCCACGGATTCAACCGACGGGGCGCTTCGATCCCGACGTGATGCTCTTTCTGCCCGGGTCTCCCAGTTGCGCCCACAGGGTGCGGAAGGAAGCGTCAGGAGTGTCCTCGAAGTGGCCCTGGAGCGGGCCAAAGCCTGCGAAGAGGCGGGCTGCGGAGCCGAGGCCAAGGCACTTCTGGATGACGTCGAGGCCGCGCTGGTCAGGCCCGTCATGCAGATGACCGTCCCGGGGAGCGACACCGCGACCGTCAGCGCCATCAAGCCGCCGCGGGTGATCGCGGGGAATCCCTACCTGGCGCGTTTGCTCGCAGGCGCAAGGAAGCAACTGGCCGCCCCCGACAAGCCGTGGCCGAAAAGCACCGACTCAGTGAATCCTTTCAGCGGCATCAACGGGGAGACGGGAAGCCGCTCCGTCGGAGAGGAGATGTGCGCCTGGCTGTGGCTCTACGACAACCCCGCCAGTCCGATGAAGGGGGATCCGAAGGTGCTGGCCCGTTTTCTCAGGCTGGCCCACGCCTACGCCTACGCGCTCGACGTTCATGAGGCCGATCACTCGAGCCCCGGGAATGCCCCGGGGAAGGATAAGGGAGAACTCAAGGCGGGGCAGGGGATCCTCGACGATTTCGCCATTGCTCCGGCCTCTTCGGCGCTCCGGGAGTTTGCCCAACTGCATCCCGGCCTCCTGCTTCCTTCCCAGAAGTCGCAATGGGACCGTGCGATGGCCAACGGGGGCCGCGTCATGTGGGGCAAAGCCAAGGATCGAAAGGGCGACTATGCCAACATCGACCTCGCCCTTTCGTTCGAGCTCCTCAACTTCGGTCTTTATCTCAACAAACCCGAATACCTCGAGAAATCGCGTTTCCTGGCTGAGGTCCAGACCAACAGTCTCTATCCCGACGGAGCGATCGCCTACTTGGGGCATCAGAACGAGTCGAACCACTACCACGATGCCGATACCCATTATCTGGCCAGGATCTATGCGGTTTCGGGGAACCAGAAGGTGCTCGACCTGCTTCGTCGGACCGAATGGTACGGCCCGGTGAGCAGTGGCAAAATGGGGGAATTCTGGACCGTGCCGTCCTGGAAGGATACCTGGAATTCGATGGGATCCCCCACGGGAGGTGAGGAGGTCGCCTCGATCACCGGGAATCCCTACCTGTGCGGGATGAGGGATCACGGCCTGGCTAAGGCACGCGAGCCGGATGTGCTCAAGGGCTGGTTCAAAAACTATGCGCCGCTCCCGTGGTTCCGGAACGACGTCAAACCATTGCCTCTACCGGACAACTACACGGTGATCGACAGGAACATCGCCGGGCCCCGAGCCTGGTATGGGCGCTTCAACTACGCCGCGACGTTGAGGCCGATCCCGGTGAACGAGTCCGGGTTGGGCACGATCATGGGAGCACAGCTGACCGATACGAACGGCGGATTTGGCCAGATCCTGATGGGCGTGTGCCCCCGCATCAGGGAAAACCCGGCGGAGATCACGAAGTCCGGGAAATTCGATCGTGGCAGCTTTGCCTGGAGAACGCACGGCCTGGCATCGGCCCTGGTCATGGGGCGCACGTGGAGCGCCCTGATGGCCGACTACCGGCTTCAGCAGTACAGGAGTGCTTCCGCCGGCAATCCCGTCGACTGGAAGGGAAGGCAACTCTGGCTCGGTTTGCCCGACAGGATCATCGGGCTCGTGGAGGTTTTCCCGACGACTGAGGGAGCCAAAGCGATCGACGTCGAGGGAGTGCTCCGCCTCGGCACCGGCGGCACCGTCAATGGTCATCCGGTGAAGATTGCCCGAACCGGGAACAACGAATGGAAATACGGCGATCTGATCGTGACCTTCGCCGCCTACAACGGCGCTGCCATCCAGGCCAAGGAGATTCCCTATCGCCTTCCGAAATACCCCAATACCGAGATCCGCGTGCTTGATGCCAGGGGAGCCGCGGCCGCCGACAAGCCGGCTCCTTACCCCGCGAGCTTCAACCAATGGTTCCTCGTCGAGGTGCGCCCCGCCTCAGCAAAGGCTCCCGCGGTCATGAGCAGGATCACCGAGCCGGCCGGTCTGCTGGGATTCGCCGCTTCGGTCGGCGAGAGGCGTTTCCTGGTGCTGGGGAACCCGGGTGCTTCCGACCTCAGTGTTCCGTCCGGACAACATCTGCCGGGAGCCACGCTTCACGGTTCCGACGACAGCGTCTCGCCGACGATTTTCCCCGCCCTTGTTATCAGGCCCGGCGAACTCGCCGTGCTCGTTGACTCCAGGGATCAGCAGGACCATCTGAAAGGCTGGAGTTCCTATCAGGAGATGGTTTCGCCGAATCAGCCGACCCGCTTGGCACCCGTGACAACGCTCCCTTGACGTTGTGTTAGTGCCCCTCAGACTGATCCCATGAACCGTCGCCTTTTCGCATGTTTGGCCGCTTTGGCCCTCATCGCCTTTCATCCTGCTGCCCAGGGGCGTGAGGTGGTGGATCTTTCCGGTCCGGGATGGATGCTCTCCCTTGATCCGAAAGCTTCCTGGGAGAAGGACGAACTTTTCCTGCCGCCGGTCGATCTTTCCAAGGTGCCGACCAATGCCCCGACCGGTGGCTGGCCGTCGATCCTCTCCGGGACTCCGGTCTCCGTGCCCGGAACGGTGGAGGAATACCTCGGTAAGGGGCAGGGCCCCGAGGCTCAGACCAAGGGGGTCAGCTGGTGGACGCGGACCTTCCGGGTTCCGGAAGTGCCCAAGGACGGCATCCTGCGCCTGCAGTTCGGATCGGTGCGCCTGCGGGCGGAGGTCTATGTGGAGGGCCGTCTCGTGGCCTATGATCTGGTGGGCAACACCCCCTTCGAAGCCGATCTCACCCCGCTCCTCCATGATGGGACGCTGAAACCGGGTGCCGAGGCACGCTTGGCCGTGCGCGTGACCAATCCGGGAGGAAACTGCGATTGGAAGGATGAGTATCCGTTTGCCTGGGGGAAATATTGGATTCCGATGAGCCACGGCTTCTCCGGGATCACGGGTGAGGTGAGGCTCCTTGCGACGGAGCCGGTCTATCTCTCCGATCTCTATCTCCAGAACACGCCCCAGAGGACGAAGGTCAACGTCATCGCCACCCTGCTCAACACCGGCAGGAACGAGACCAAGGGATCGGTGAAGGTGGAGATCCGGGAGAAGGCGACCGGCAGGTCCGTCCTCGGGAAAACAGTCGGCGACGTCGTTTGCAAACCGGGAGAGTCGAGCATCACCGTTCCCGTCGAGGTGCCCGGGGCCGCGTCCTGGGATCCCGATCACCCGAACCTCTATACCGCCGAGGTCTCCCTCCTCAGGGAGGGAAGGGTGGCCGATGCGGTCTCCGACCATTTCGGTTTCCGCTGGTTCTCCCCCGAGGGAGTCGGATCGGACGCGCAGCTCCGGCTCAATGGCAACCGCATCGTCCTGAGGACGGCCATCAGCTGGGGATTCTGGCCAATCAACGGACTCTTCCCCACGCCCGAACTCGCCGAGCGGCAGGTGAAGGTGGCCAAGGCCTACGGACTCAACATGCTCAATTTCCACCGATGCATCGGTAACCCAGTCATCTTCGACAAGGCCGACGAGTTGGGCCTCCTCTACTTTGAGGAGCCGGGTGGCTATGTCTCCGGAAAGGATGACCCCTTCGCCCAGGCCCTGAGCCGGGAGAAGCTCCTCCGCATGGTGAAGCGCGACCGCAACCATCCCTCTCTCGTCCTCTACAACATGATCAACGAAGGATGGGACAGGTGGGGTGCCAACACAAACGCCGCCATCCTCGACATCCATCGCCGTGACCTGAAGGACGCCCATGCCGTGGATCCGAGCCGGACGATCCTCTACGCCTCCGCATGGGCGGGCCGCGCCCCCGACCCAAAAAACGATCCGGCCAAGATGCACATGCGTCCCTACGACGGGGAGATCCACATGCAGGGATGGTTC